>OBJA01000498.1_pt1 | contig 34012 bp, 36 predicted proteins | sample 1519751 | NCBI WGS metagenome assembly OBJA01 (sample SAMEA3881238, study PRJEB22517) | soil metagenome | biome: lake sediment; feature: soda lake sediment; material: sediment, water from around vicinity | place: India | collected 2013-12-23 | depth 3 m
ATATTCTACGTCTCCTTCTCTTTCGCAAAGAGAAGGAGAACGAGGATGAGTTCGGTCCCAAATTACTACCTAGAAAATACCCTATGTCGTCCACGCCAACTTAAGATTTTCATTCCTTCGCTTGCGTCAACGGTTGTTGACGTGGCCGACTACTTAGAAAATAGATCAAAATCCACCAAAGGCTTAGGTTACTCTCCCCTTTAGGGGAGAGCGAGAGAGAGGTCTCCCCATTTTCATCCTTTCACGTGCCCCAGCTTGCTGGGGTGGCCGACTATTTAAGAATAGGGGGTAGGGGTGGATGATTCGTTGGATTAAATGGCCGGCTCTACTCAGTGCCTTTTTCATTGTAATAAGTGGTTGCACTGAGCGGAAGATAACCCTTCGTTATGAGGGGAATGCTCAATTCGAGATCATGGACGAATCGGGATCCCGTGTATTAATCGATGTCTACGATCCGGATAAACTATCCCGTCCGGCGGACGCCAAGGATATCCTCCTCACAACCCATCGGCACTGGGATCATTTTAATCAAGAGTTTGTTGATTCATTCCCGGGAACGCACTATGATCGGGTTGGCCAATGGACGGTTCAAGCTTTGTCCATCTGCTCGGTCAGGGCGTCGCATTCTGCCATTTTTAAGGAACCTATGTATTTTGACGAGGAGATGCTCGTATTCTGTTTGGAATTTAACGGTTTTCGCATTGTGCATATGGGTGACACTGCCCAATTGCGATTGGAAAAAAACCAAAGGAAACAGATAAAGCATGCTGATATATTCATAACCAATCTTCGGCATGATCCCAACAGTTATTTCGACCCCATTGGATTTGGGCCGATTCAGCAGATCAAGCCGAGAATTATAATTCCATCCCATATGGATCGCCATTCAGGAGAATATGCGCTCGATAAATGGAAAGGCTATCGGTCGGCGGGATCCGATGTTACTATTCGAAGAAAGGATCTTGCTCGACCCATAAAGCTTCTGTTTATAGGGACAAATGCTCGGGAGCTTTCATCATTGGTTGAATGGGAAAAATTCTCCCCTGGTGAAAGTATTAATCAAAAAATTAACAGTGATTGAAGATGATATGCCGTTCGGGTATAATAAATTTTGATTGTTCTTTAAACGGTAACGCGGGATGACCGGTATGTGTTCCAAAAGGCAAGGGTTATTGCATATACATAGCAACTTCATCTTCGCATAAGGAACAGCTGATATGGAAAGGGGAAATACTCTATCATGCGATATGGCTATTTTGATGATATTCGCCGGGAATATGTGATTGAAGATCCGGATACGCCCATGTCTTGGATTAACTACCTCGGAACCGCGGAGTATTGCAGCATAATCTCAAACAACGCCAGCGGTTACGCCTTTTACCGTTCTCCAAAATCCGGACGATTGCTCCGGTTTCGCTTTAACAGTGTGCCGATGGATCGACCGGGAAGATACCTCTATCTGCGGGATAACTCCGACGGTGATTACTGGTCCGCCTCGTGGCAGCCGGTGGGGAAACCGCTGGATCAATACAAGAGCATCTGCCGCCATGGAATTGGGTACACGACCTTTGAGAGCGACTATAAAGGGATCCATGCCAATTACCGCGTTTTTGTGCCTACGGACAAACCCATCGAGTTTTGGGAGATCGAAGTGGAGAACACGTCGGATCGGGAACGGGATCTCTCTCTCTTTTCCTATGCCGAATGGTGTTTCTGGGATATGAATCAGGATCTTTCAAATTTCCAATACATCCTATATACATGCAGAATGGGCTATAAAGATGATGTGGTAGACTACTCCATCCGCCTATGGCCACCAACAGAGCCCAAAGCTTTTATGGCGTCTACCCTCCCGGCCGTGAGTTTCGATACGGATCGGGATGAGTTCATGGGGCGATACCGCCATGAAGGCACCCCCATTGCCGTGGAGAACGGACGCTGTTCCAATTCCATCGCCATCGGAGGGAATCCTTGCGGCGCTATTCAGAACCAATTTACACTCAAACCGGGCGAGAAGAAATACGCCGTCTTTATCGTAGGTATCGGTGATGCCAAAACCTTCGGAGCCGATTGCAAGCGGACCTACTCTGACCGGGCGAAGGTGGAAGAGGAGTTTGCCAAGGTTCAGGCCTATTGGGCAAAGCGACTCAATAACTATAGCTGCCAAACTCCATCGGAAGAAGTCAATACGATGGTGAACATCTGGAATCAATATCAATGCCATACCACCTTTAATTGGTCCCGTTCGGCTTCGTTTAACGAAGCCGGTGGCCGAGACGGGATCGGTTACCGCGATACCAACCAGGATACGCTGGGTGTGGTTCATGCCATTCCGGGTCCGGTTCATGGGAAATTGATCGATCTCTTAAAGGGACAGCTTTCCGAGGGTTATGCGCTTCACGGATTCCAACCCTTGTCCTGGAGGCAGGGGCAGCATAATAATGTTGAGGAGAAGCATATCTACTCCGATGACCATCTCTGGCTTTTGTTGGCTGTGCCTGCCTATATCCGGGAAACCGGCGATATGAATTTTCTCGATTCGTCGGTGCCTTATGCCGATAAAGGCGAGGCCACTATCTATGAACACCTCAAGATGGCCTTAGAGTTCTCCTGGAACCATCGCGGCCCCCACGGTCTATTGCTGGGTATGGCCGCCGATTGGAATGACTGCATCAATCTGAAGGGCAAGGGTGAGAGCATCTGGAGTACTTTCCTCTATTATCGGGCACTCAATGAGATGATCATTCTCTGTGAACGCCACGGTACTGTGGAGGATACCGAGCGTTACAAAGCCTATCGTGATGAGATTGAGAGCCTGTTGGAGGAGCATGCCTGGGATGGTGAATGGTACCGCCGAGGTTATCTCGATAGCGGCCGAATCTTAGGCGGACAGCAGAGCGATCAGAGCAAAATCTTCATCAATAGCCAGACCTGGGCTGTAGTCTCTGGATTTGACGTTGCTGAAAAAGGCCGAATGGCCATGGATAATCTCCAGAAATATCTGGCGACGGAGCATGGGATCGTCAAGAACTATCCCGCCTACCGCGAGGCGGATGTGGAGGTTGGCGCGATTACTTGCTTTCCGCCGGGACTCAAGGAGAATGCCGGTATCTTTTGCCATGCCAACACCTGGGCGGTGGTGGCCGAAGCCATGTTGGGCCGGGGCGATCGGGCCTTTGAGTACTATCTCTCCTTCCTCCCGGCGGCCAAGAACGAGATGGCGGATCTCTACTCCATGGAGCCCTATGTCTATTCGCAGTTCATCACCGGAAAGGAACACCCCTACCGCTTTGGCCGCGCGCGCAATTCGTGGCTGACGGGGACGGCATCCTGGAGTTTTGTGGCGATTAGCCAATATATCTTGGGAGTGCGAGCCGAATACGACGGACTGGTGGTCGATCCCTGCATTCCGTCGGAATGGGAAGGCTTCACTGTGAACCGGGTCTATCGGAGCAAAACATTCCGAATTGATGTGAAGAATCCGAACCGAGTCAGCCGTGGTGTGATCAAGTTGGTCGTCAACGGGGAAGAGATCTCCGGAAACATGATCCCGCTCAACAAAATGTTGGCTGAGAATGAAGTGGAAGTCATTCTGGGTTAACCCCTCCGGGTCAAGTGGCGGTCCTTCGTTGGGCCGCTATTTTTATTTTGGAAGATTTATTGCCTGTAGGGCAAGATATCGAACTCCGTTCGAACCATTGCAAGAGATAGGGCTAAAATTTATTCTGCACATGTTTAAAAATACCATTTCGTGAAGGAAATCAAAGTCTTTTATAGAATATTGACAAAAAAAGGAGGAGATAGATTTGAAACAGTTTCTCATCATGATAATGGCTTGCCTTATGGTATTTCTAGCGGGAACAGTAGTCATGGCAGATAATCAGGCGGTTTATTTCGAATACAATTCAATCGATGTTAATTATTTCTTTCCTGACGTTGATTACGTAACGCTCGGATATCGTTATGAGGATCGGTGGCTGGTAGATGCATCTTATTCCTACGGTATAAGCTTTGGTTCCGGTGAGCTCAAGTACCCTTCGGATGTGAATGAAAAAAGTCAATGGCTTAATGCGACCGTTGGCTATAATATCATCAAAAACGATCTAGGGTCTTTTGGGATTATTGTTGGTTATAGCGATTTGAATCTTAAGTTCTCAAGAGGCGTGGAATATGAAAAATTTAGCTTTAACACTTTTGGAGTCGGAGTTCAGAGTGTGATTCGCGCGGATGCTTTTAGTTGTTCGCTAAAGTACTTAATTGGAATATCCGACGGTCTTGACGCGAAACATCCTGAGGGGGAAATGTCTATAGACGCCGACGCTTCTATGTTACAGATTAAGATGGGTTATGACTTCAGTGATTCGTGGCAATTATATCTGGACTACCGGTCCATAAAGTTCGATTTGGATAGGGAAGTATCATTTGATTTTTCCGGCATTGGATTGGGAGTGCAGTATCGGTTCTAAGCGAAATTATCTGCTTCAATTCTGACTAAAACCCGTCGAAAGACGGGTTTTAGTTTGTGGCAGAAAGATGAGAATGGGTCACTTTTTCAACAAATAGCAAGGAATATACAAATGTCAGCAAAAAGCCGATAGATAATAGAGGGTTATTGCTCTAGAATAGAATTAGGAAGTACAACCTGGAAAATGCCCTTGTCGTCCTCGTCAGCTTGAATTTACATCGTTTCACGTGCCCCAGTTTGCTGGGGTGGCCGACTATCTAGAAAATGCCTCTGGAGTACCCTCACCCCTAACCCCTAACCCCACTCCCTTTACATCGGGCGAGGGGAAACGGCAAATCTGAAGGACAAAACATTACGTTTAATAATTTGACAGTTCCCCTTCTCCCAAGGTGTTGGGAGAAGGGCAAGGGATGAGGGTTTGTCCCCAGCCCTGCTGACGTGGCCGATTACCTAGTAAAAGGAAGAAGGAGTGTGGAATGTCTATGGGTGTTATCAAAAACCCGATTCTACCCGGCTTCAATCCCGATCCCTCGATTCTGAGGGTGGGAGATGACTATTACATCGCCACATCCACCTTTGAATGGTTTCCTGGCGTCCAGATCCATCATTCCCGGGATCTGATACACTGGCGTCTCTTGACCCACCCCTTGACCCGCCGTTCTCAGCTGGATATGAAGGGCAATCCCAATTCGGGAGGGATCTGGGCTCCGTGTCTTAGTTATTCCGAGGGGATGTTCTACCTCATTTACACCGATGTCAAGAGTTGGCAAGGGAAGTTTAAAGTGGTCTACAATTACTTGACAACGGCTACGGATATCATGGGACCGTGGTCGGAGCCGATCTATCTTAATAGCACAGGCTTCGATCCATCGCTCTTCCATGACGACGATGGACGGAAGTGGCTGGTCAATCAGTGGTGGGATCACCGGAAGAAAAATTCTTGGAATGCCGGAATCCTGCTTCAAGAGTATGATCCCGTTCAAAAGAGGCTCGTGGGTCCGATTACGAATATCTTCAAAGGCACCGAATTAAAGTGCACCGAAGGGCCTCATCTCTATAAACACAATGGTTTCTATTATCTTCTCACGGCCGAGGGTGGAACCGGCTATGAACATGCCGTGACCATGGCGCGTTCACAGCGGATCGACGGACTCTACGAGGTCGATCCGACGAACCCGATTTTAACATCTTATCAAAAACCCCATCTGGAGTTGCAAAAGGCCGGTCATGCCTCCATTGTAGAGACGCAGACCGGGGAATGGTACATGGTTCATCTTTGCGGTCGTCCACTAAAGGACAAACGCTGTAATCTGGGACGGGAGACGTCGATTCAACGATGCTTTTGGACGGATGACGGGTGGTTTCGTCTGGAGGGTGGGGGCAACGATCCCAAGACGACGGTCCAAGCCCCTCATCTGCCGGAGGTTACCTTTCCGGCGGAACCGGTCCGCGATGATTTTGACGCTCCGGTACTAAACGTTCATTATGCCACACTGCGCGTGCCTGCCGATGAAACCTGGCTTTCTTTGAAGGAGCGACCGGGATTCTTAAGGCTTCGTGGCCGTGAATCGATGGATTCGATGCATCTGCAAAGTATGGTGGTTCGGCGGCAGCAATCCTTCCATATCGAGTCCTCCACATGCTTGGAGTTTGAACCGGAAACATTTCAGCAGATGGCTGGGCTTATTTGCTATTATGATACCGAAAACTATTACTATCTTCGGATCAGTCGTGACGAGTCCCTGGGCAAATGTTTAGGTATTATCACCAGCATTAACAACACGTACGACGAACCGCTTCCGAACGAGGTTGGGATTGAGGGATGGGATCGTTGCTATCTTAAAGTGGAGATTTGCAGAGAAGCAATGCAGTTCTTTTATTCGCAGGATGGGATGGGATGGAAAGCGATCGGGCCCGTCTTTGACGCCAGCACGCTGTCGGATGATTTTATGGGAAAGATGCGTTTCACCGGTTCCATGGTGGGTCTCTGCGTCCAGGATTTAAGTGGATCCATGAAGGAGGCGGACTTTGATTACTTTGAATACCGCGAACTGGAGTCTTGACAATACGTGAACAGCAAGATAATGCATATATTCGACAAATTTATAAATAGCGATATTTGTTATATCATGTTATGATGAAGCAGTTATCTGCTGTTTTGAAAGGAGCAAATTCATGGGATCATTCTTGAAATTTCCCGAGCAATTTTACTGGGGAGCAGCTACGGCTGCTTATCAGATCGAAGGAGCCATCCAAGAAGATGGGCGGGGCGAGTCCATCTGGGATCGTTTTGCCAACACGCCGGGCAAGGTGCGCAATGGAGATACCGGCGCCGTCGCATGCGATCATTATCACCGTTACGAAGACGACGTCCAGATGATCGACGCCATGGGTTTAAACGCTTACCGATTCTCCATATCTTGGCCGCGTGTTTTACCCGAAGGTTACGGTCAAGCCAACCCCAAGGGTTTGGACTTCTACAGCCGTTTGGTCGATCGTTTGCTGGAGAAAGGGATCGAACCCTTTGCCACGCTTTTTCATTGGGATCTTCCTACGGCACTGCAGGATGCGGGAGGATGGGTCAATCGGCGGATCGTCGATTGGTTCACGGAGTATGCGGATCGGATGTACCAGACTTTAGGCGACCGAGTTCGCTATTGGGCGACGGTCAATGAACCCAATGTCTTTTCATTTCTTGGGTATCATATTGGCAAACACGCCCCGGGGGTGCAGGATCTCTCCACTTATCTCCAGGTCTGTCATCACTTGTTGTTGGCTCATGGTGAGGCGGTAACCCGAGGCCGGGAACGGTTGCAAAGCGCCAAGTTTGGTATTGTTCCGGCGATTGCTCATAACTACCCTGCTTCGGACAGTGCAGAGGATCATGCCATGGTGGAGCTGATGTGGAAGTACGGAACACAGCAATTCCTCGATCCGCTCTTTCGCGGAGCGTATCCCGAGTCTCCTGTGCCGGAAGGCCTCCGTCTGCCGGTGATTCTCCCCGGTGATATGGAGAAGATCGCAGTTCCCATCGATTATCTCGGAATAAACCACTATTTCAGCAATTGGCTTACGAAAGGCTCCGATGGAGAACCCCAATGGGTGAAGAAGGATCTTCCCACGACGGATCGGGGCTGGAACATCTATCCCGACGGCTTTCGGGATATGCTATTGAAGGTTACCGAGGAATATGGCCGCATTCCCATCTATATCATGGAGAACGGCGCCTCCTATCCGGATCAAGTGTCGCCGGACGGTGGGGTTCATGATAGTGAACGCGTGGCCTACTTCCAGGGATACTTGCGGGCTTTGCATGAAGCGATTCAACAGGGAGTCGATGTGAAAGGTTACTTTGCGTGGTCGTTGATGGATAACTTCGAATGGGAAGAGGGTTACGCTTCGCGATTCGGCATCGTCCACGTGGACTTTAAGACCCAGAAACGCACGGTAAAGGATTCCGGGCATTTCATAACGCAGGTGGCAAAGGATAATGGATTGATGGGATAAAGGTGGGCTGTATCAATGGACAAATTGTTGCAATTCCCAGATGGATTCTACTGGGGAACCGCTACGGCGGCGTACCAGATCGAGGGTGCTTGGAATGAGGATGGGCGCGGGGAATCCATCTGGGATCGTTTTGCCCATACGCCTGGTAAGATTAAAGAGGGGGATACGGGAGATGTTGCTTGCGACCATTATCATCGGTGGCAGCAAGATATTGAGCTGATGAAAGCCATTGGCACCAATGCATATCGATTCTCCATCTCCTGGACGCGGATTCTCCCCGATGGCATAGGTCCGGTAAATCCGAAAGGAATCGACTTTTACAGCCGTTTGGTGGACGGCTTGTTGGAAAAGGGAATCGAGCCTTTTGTCACGTTATATCATTGGGATCTTCCTCAAGTTCTAGAGGAGAAGGGCGGATGGCTCAATCGCGATACGGTTCAGCGTTTCGCCGATTTTGCGGCGCCGGTCTACCGAGCTTTGGGAGATCGGGTCACGCATTGGGCCACGATCAATGAGCCCAATATCGTGGCTTTGGTGGGCTATCTCATTGGAGAACACGCTCCGGGCATGCGGGATATGCGGGCTTGCAGTCAGGCCATGCACCATCTGCTCCTGGCCCACGGCGAGGGATTTCGGGTCGGCCGCAGTTTGGCTCCGAAGGCGAAGATCGGGGTGGTTCCCGCCGTTTATCACACCTTTCCCCTAACCGACAGTGATGAAGATCGGGCTGCCGCAGCCAAGCATTGGGAGATGAGCGTGGGGTCAATCCTGGATCCCATATTAAAAGGCCGTTATCCTGACTTTGTGATGAAGAACCCGGATACGTACGCGCTTCTTGAGAATGTCGATGAAGACTTAAAGAAGATCCACGTACCCATTGACTTTCTCGGCGTCAACCATTACTCCTCCTCATTTGTAAAGGCGGGTCCCGATGGAGAACCGGTGGAGGTGGATACGGGGCGACCCAAGACAGATCGGGGATGGACCATCGTGCCCGAGGGTTTCCGAGAGATGTTGCTGACGGTGAAGGAGCGCTATGGTGACCGGCCGATCTATGTTATGGAGAATGGCGCGTCCTATGGAAACGGTATCGAGGCCGATGGACAGGTTCATGATCTGGAACGTATTGCCTATCATCGCAGTTATCTCCAGGCTTTGCACCAGGCCATTGAGGGCGGAGTCGATCTCCGGGGTTACTTCGTCTGGACGTTGATGGACAACTTCGAGTGGGCGGAGGGTTTTCAATCCCGTTTTGGTCTAATCCATACGGACTTTGAAACCCAGAAACGAACCATCAAGGATTCGGGCAAGTTCTACCGGGAGGTTGCTCTGGCCAATGCCTTGAAGGTTGAGGAATAAAGTGATAGCTTCAGAGGGATGACAGTCGACTGTTGTCCCTTTTTTATGGGCTGGATTAGGGTGTAATGTGGACAGCCTTGCTCCACATCCTTGCTCTCTTCCCACACATTAGGACCGCATAGTAAAGTTGGATTCTTACTTCCGGGTCTGCAGATACTATGAGAATGGAAGGAATCCCGATGATAGGCTGCGAAATAGTCATATGACGAAAGATAGTTGGGGGTCTGGGAATGAGTGAAGAGAAACTAGGGCGCTTTAGCCGAGAAGAGTTACTCATCGGCAAAGAAGGCATCGATCGATTGGACCGGGCGCGGGTGGCGGTCATTGGTCTCGGGGGTGTGGGCTCGTATACGGTGGAAGCATTGGCTCGAGCGGGTGTGGGTTGGCTAATCCTCGTCGACTATGATGAGATCTGTCTGACCAATACCAACCGCCAGCTCCATGCGGTGGAGGGGAACTACGGCCGCTCCAAGGTGGAAGCCATGGAAGGGCGGGTCAAGGCCATTAATCCCAACGCGGTGATTGTGGGTTGGAAACAGTTTGTGGGTCCTGAGAATCTGGAGGCGGTCCTCCATGGACCGGTTGATTATGTCGTCGACGCCATTGATACGGTCTCGTCCAAGGTTGCATTGATTGTCCACTGCGCCGAGCGGGGCATACCCATTATTTCCGCGATGGGTGCGGGAAACAAATTGGATCCCCTCGCTTTTCGAGTCGACGATATCAGCAAGACCCATACGTGTCCGCTGGCGAAGGCCGTCCGGAAACTCCTGCGGGAACGGGGGATTCACCAGGGGGTCAAAGCGGTCTACTCAACGGAGAAGCCGCTGGAGCCCAGAGAAGAAGTGCCCACGTGCCATGGGGGATGCATCTGTCCGCATAAAGATGAAAACGAATACAACTGTACAAAGAAGCGGCAGATCCCGGGGAGCATGTCGTATATCCCGCCGATCTCCGGATTGATCATTGCGGGAGAAGTGATTAGGGATTTGTTGAGAAGAGGGTGAGGAGGGCGACTGACCTCTCTCTTGCTCTCCCCTAGCAGGGCAATGGCATCAACTTATCGTGGAATAAATTTACAAACATGTCCTTAATCAGAGATTTGTGATTGAATTTCTTCTTCTCCGATTCATTCTGTAGGTCCAAACTTATTCTTTTTTTTCTCTCTTTACCAAAGAGAGAAAAAAAGGCCAATAAAAATTACGGGTATTATGACTAATAACTACTGAATTCTGACTTCTGATTACTGACTCCTGCGTCAATATGTTGGGGAACGTAGGAGACGAATTAAGACCCTGTGAGAAATGCCGGTCATGGGATGAGATGCCAAAATTCGTCTGCGCCTTAGGAAGGAATATCATTTATCCGTTGAGAAATATGGCATAGGCGTTTCTTTATTTGCCGAAACATTCATAGGAATTAACGTGAAGGGCGCTGGTGAAGAATAGGGAATAGGGAAAGGAGACCGACTTGCTATGATCGATTTTTTACATCTTACTTTTTTAAACAACCGCGTCATCGACTACTTCTTAGCCCTAACCCTGATTATCATCGGATTTTTCCTCGTGTGGCTGCTGAAGCGGATCCTGATCAGGCGCTTGAAGAAGATTGTACAGCGCTCGGCGACGACAGTCGACGATTTTCTTCTGGAAGTTGCGGAGAAGAAGCTGCTTCCTCTCTTTTACTATATCTCATTCTATGTCGGCATCAGTGTGCTGAAGGTAGCTCCCATCCTACAAAAGGCGATTGAAGTCATCAGTTACGCGGTCTTTATCTTTGTGGGCGTTCGTGTCGTCATGGCGGTAATCGCCTATGCTTTTGCTTTGTACCTGGTTCGGATCGGCGATGACGGTACGAAAAAGAACGCTTTAAAAGGCATTGAAGTTGGAGTAAAAGTTCTGATATGGGGCATAGCCGTTGCGGTCTTCTTAGAAAACCTGGGGGTGGAGATCTCAGCCTTGGTTGCTGGGTTGGGCATCGGAGGTATCGCCGTGGCCTTGGCGGCCCAAACGATTCTTGGCGATCTCTTTAGCTATGTTACCATCTATTTCGACCGCCCCTTTGAGATCGGCGACTTCATCATCATCGGCGAGTTTGTGGGGACAGTGGAGCACATCGGCATCAAAACCACGCGCTTGCGCAGTATCGGCGGCGAGCAACTGGTACTCTCTAATTCAGATTTGACTGCGTCCCGATTGAAGAACTTCAAGCGGATGGAACAACGCCGCGTTTTGTTTAAGATCGGCCTAACCTATGACACACCGAGGGAACAATTGAAGGAGATCCCTGGAATTATTAAAGACATCATCGAATCCATCGAGGATACTCTATTTGACCGGGCGCATTTTGCAACTTATGCCGCTTATAGTTTGGATTTTGAGATCGTCTATTACGTACTCACTCGGGACTACTATCGATATATGGATATTCAACAGGAGATCAACTTCCGCTTGATGGAAGAGTTCGATAAACGGGGGATCAAATTTGCTTTTCCCACTCAAACGGTCCATATTGAACAGGGATAGGTGGGTAAATACACGTTTAAAGAGCTTAAAGAAATTTTACCATTTAAACTGATGAGTGTAAGAGTGAATGATTTCTTACTGAAAGGCGTCACTCGTCGTAGGATGGAATTGTGTATCGGAAACGAAAAAAATATTTTCAATAATAATAAAATAATTTATAATATACAGTAAACATCAAAGACGATATTAGCTCTATCGTGAAACAACAGTTTTTGTTATACTTAATAAGCGGGGTGAAACTTTAATGGACGATGGCAAAGTCGCTGTTCTTCTAGAAGATCTAACATCTCAATTTCGTGTATTTGGAGAAGGTCTTCAAGCGCAGGGACGAATGATTGAAAATATTGCGGGACAGGTTGTCCGGATATCTGAGGACCTTAATGAAACACGGATTGAGGTTAGGACAATTCGGCAAGATTTAGATGAAACGAAAACTGAAGTCAAAGCTATACATAAAGATTTGGATGAAACGAAAGCTGAAGTCAAAGCCATACGTAAAGATTTAGATGAAACGAAAACTGAAGTCAAAGCTATACGTAAAGATTTGGATGAAACGAAAACTGAAGTCAAAGCTATACGTAAAGATTTGGATGAAACGAAAAACGAATTGAGCCAAACTCGGACCGAAATGAATATCCGTTTTGACTTCCTTGATCAAAAGGTGTCAGCTCTTGACCGAGATGTCCAATTTGAGATAAAACGAGTAAAATAGGGGTTGTTGCCCTAAAGGTAATAATCGTTATGAATTCAAAATCAGGCTCTTCGTACTGACAAAATGAAACAGCCTCTGCAACTTGCAAAGGCTGTTTCTTCATTATCTGATAACTGTTCACCGTTCACCGTTCAACACCTTATTCACCGTCTTCATGGCGCATAACCCGCCGCACATGGTACAACTGTCGTCCTCGGCTGGACGGGATGACTCCCGGTAACGCCGGGGTTTTTCCTTATCGATGGCCAGATCAAACATGGCTTCCCAGTCAAATTTCTTTCGTGCCTCACTCATCGCCCGATCCCAATCGGCGGCGCCGGGGATGCCTTTGGCGATATCTGCTGCATGGGCCGCGATCTTCGAAGCAATAATCCCCTCGCGGACATCATTCAGATCCGGCAGCCGTAGGTGCTCTGCGGGGGTGACATAACAGAGGAAATCCGCGCCGTTGGCAGCGGCAATGGCGCCGCCGATGGCGCTGGTGATATGGTCGTAGCCGGGAGCCACATCGGTGACGAGGGGACCTAGGACGTAAAAGGGCGCGCCGTGGCAGAGTTTCTTTTCCAACAGCATATTGGCGGCGATTTCGTTGATTGCCATGTGACCCGGGCCTTCAATCATAACCTGGACGCCTTTCTCCCAGGCCCGTTTCGTCAACTCCCCTAATGTAATCAACTCTTGAATCTGCGAGGCGTCGGTGGCGTCGGCGATGGATCCGGGACGACAGGCATCACCGAGACTCAGCGTTACATCGTACTCGGCGCAGATCTCAAGGACCTCATCGAACCGTTCATAATAGGGGTTTTCATTGCCCGTCAACTCCATCCAGGCAAAGAGGAGCGCGCCGCCACGGGAGACGATATTGGTCAACCGGCCATTTCGCTTGAATCGGGCAGCAGTCTCCCGGTTGATGCCCGCATGGATCGTCATGAAGTCTACGCCATCCTCCGCGTGTTTGCGGACGATTCCGATGAATTCATCGCTGTTGATAGCCGTTAACTCCTTTTGGTAATATCCGATGGCATCATAGACGGGAACGGTGCCGATGGCTGCGGAGGCTGTTGTGATCAACGCTTGACGGAAAGCGGCGGTTTTCCCATAACAACTCAAGTCCATGATGGCTTCGGCCCCTAGTTCGAGGGCCAGTCGGACTTTGGCCAACTCCAATTCATCATTGTGGACATCGCCGGAGACGCCCAGGTTAACATTGATTTTGGTGCGTAATCCTTCGCCGATGCCATGGGGGTCCAGGGCGTGGTGGTTCTTATTACAGGGAATCGCGATGCGTCCTGCGGCGACTCTTTCCCGCAGTTGTTCGAGGTCGATCCCTTCTTTTTCGGCCACTCTTCGCATAGCCGGGGTTATCCTGCCCTTGCGGGCGGCGATCATCTGTGTTTCATAGCTCATCATCTGTCATCCCCTTTTCCATCGTTTGACGCAATTCGTGGATCTTCTCTACGATACTTGTGGCTCCGACGATCTCCGTCACGAGAGCGACACAACGCGCACCGTGTTGGAGGACTTCCCCGAGGTTATGCCCTTTGATACCGCCGATGGCAACGAAGGGCAATGGAACGTTTTTGACGGCATAGTCCAAGTAATCCAGGCCCACCGGCGAACAGACATCCTTTTTGGTGCGAGTAGCAAATATAGGTCCGACACCGATATAGTCAACCGGCAATTTCATGGCTGCGGCGGCCTGTTCGGGACTGTGGGTGGACAGGCCCAGGATCATCTCGGGTCCGATGATCTGGCGCACTCGTTCAGGAGGCCAATCGTCTTGGCCGATATGGACGCCGTCGGCTTCCACCATCAAGGCCAGATCCGGGTGGTCATTGATGATCAGCGTTGCCTGAGCCTCCCGGGTCAAGCGGCGAATGGCATCGCATTCCCGCAGTTTGATTCCGGGATGCCGTTCCTTTTCCCGGTATTGAATCAGCTTGATTCCCGCTTCGAGCATAGCTTTGACCACGTCCTCATTGGAACGGCCATTGGAGTATTCATACGCAGTGATCCCATAGAGATCCGTAGCCAGACGATGGCTTTTTTGGAGACGAAGCCACCGCTCATGAGCGGATTTTTCTAACGTATAGACGGCAAAACGGCGTTGTTCCGTTTGACGGGCCAGCTCATCATAGCCGAGACGCCTTAGGTTCTCTTCAATGACGCGTAGACCTTCTTGAGCGCGTTTGAAGTTGGCGGGCAGTAGACTATCGGCCGTTCCTGTTTTAGCTTCGGCTTGAGAGATGGTAAACCCCACGTCGTTTTCGGACTGACGCCCGGCTAAAAGAAGATGGCTAAGCGGTTGCATCGTGTCTCTTACTCCATGACGAAGAAGCTTGACCCGGGCCGCCCACTCAGCGTCGTTGGCAGTGAACCGAAACCAGTCCTCCACCACCCGCAACCCTTCGGCCACCCGATTTGCGTTGGCATCGATGATACGATAAACGTCATTCAAAATCATCACCCCTAGGAATGGGATAAGTGAAAGAGTATGGAGAAAAGCTCTTCGCTTTCCCGTTGATTTTGGATTTCTATCTTTCTTTCAAAGAAATTGCAATGAGTAAAGTACACTTTAATTTACCATGAAGGACATGAAGAGCATGAAGTGAAAGCACTGATATTATGCCATATTTTCAATATAGGTCAATCCATACATCTATTTAAACATAAGCTATGTGACGTTTTTTAACTACGCAAAGTTGTGCTGCCGTCTGCTATTCATCCTGAATTAAGTCGCCGTAGGCCCATCCGGTAATCATTTTACTCTCTTATAGCAACCCTTCTTGATATTTGAGACAAGATTTATAAGTTAGGAGTTTATTTATAAACATAAATTTCGACTCACATCTTCATGTCCTTCATGCTCTTCATGGTTTAAAAAGTCCTAATGGTTAATGCTAACTAATTTATGACGGTTCGCTGGTTGCATATTTATATACTGCTCTAGCTCTATATCCAATCTTTAAAAACGGGCTGGTAACCTGCACGGTAAATGGCTTTGGCCATCTCGGCGACCGAACGTTCGTCGGAGATCTCGAACTGCGGTGTTGCCCGTTCATCCACGCCGCATCGTCCTCCCACCGCTGTGGAGGATCCTCCCGACATTTTGGTAACCCCCAATTTCATCAGGTTATTTCTTAACGTCGATGATTCCCGTGTGGAGATAGCAATGCCCACCCGAGGGAGAAAGAGTCGAACGGCCAGCATCATCTGGACCAAGTGGGCATCGGTCACGACGGTGCGTGGAGTGAACCCGCCGACCTCTGGGCGGATCCGAGGAAACGAAACGCCAATCTCAGCGGAGAGAAAGCTATTCTGAAGATAAGCTGCGTGAAGACCCAGGATATAGCATTCCTCCCGCCAGTCGTGGAGCCCAAGCAAAGCACCGATGTTGATGGTGCGCATGCCGGCCCGGCCGGCGCGTTCGGGAGCCTCCAGGCGAAAACGATAGTCCTTTTTGGGCCCATAGGGATGGAGTTCATCGTAGATCTCGGGTTGATAAACCTCTTGATAGATGGTGAGCCCGTCCACTCCGGCGGCGATCAATTGGCTGTACTCTGCTTCCGTTAGGGGATAGACCTCGATGGAGATGGATGAGAAATAGCGGCGCAGCAAGGCGACGCAGTCTGCGATGTACTCCACGGGAGACGCGGTGCGTGACTCCCCGGTAAGGATCAGGACATGATTTAAACCGCTGGCTGCAATGGTTTGAGCTTCCATCTCCAACGCTTCCAAGGTTAACTTCGTGCGAGGGATGCGGTTCTCCGCATTGAAACCGCAATAAAGGCAGGCATTGGAACAATAGTTTGCGAGGTAAATCGGAGTATATAACTGAATGGCCCGGCCAAAGTGCTGAAGGGTTAACCGGTGCGCCTTTTCCGCCATAGGCTCAAGGAGTGCACCAGCGGCAGGGGACAAGAGCGCAGCGAAGGCCCGTTCGTCACGGGTGTCTTTAGCCAATGCGCGTTGGACATCTAGAGCGCCTAGGGTTGCCATATCCCGACGAACCTTGGATAGATCCATTCGCTCTCTTACATCTAGAAAAGACATGGGAAGAAGCCTCTTTTCTTAATAACCTTCTATCGGGGTTGAATGGGTTAAACTCGCTGAGTGATTAAGTTAAAAATCCCGTTAGCGGCGAGGAAGCGACGGCATGGTCTTTCATCGGTCCCAGACCGGCCAGATATGCCATCCGTCCAGCTTCGACCGCCCGTTGGAATGCGATGGCCATGGTCACCGGATCACCGGCTGTGGCGATGGCCGTATTGACCAGGACGGCGGCGGCTCCCATCTCCATAGCCTCCGCAGCTTCCGACGGACGACCAATGCCGGCGTCGACGACGATGGGGAGATCGATCTCATCGATTAAGATTCGGATGAGTTCTCGCGTCTTCAACCCACGGTTGGAGCCGATGGGAGCGCCCAACGGCATAACCGCCGCTGCGCCGGCTTCTACCAGTCGTTTAGCCATCATGAGATCGGGAGAGACGTAGGGAAGGACGACGAAACCTTCTTTGGACAAGACTTCTGTTGCTTTTAGCGTCTCTAAATTATCCGGGAGCAGGTATTTGTTGTCTGCTATAACCTCCAGCTTGATCCAATCGCCGCATCCGGCAGCGCGGGCGAGACGGGCGATGCGGATGGCTTCTTCCGCAGTTCGGGCGCCGGAGGTGTTGGGCAAGAGTTGATTGGTCTTAGGAATAAAATTCAAGATGTTTTCCTGGGCGAAGTCCAGATCGACTCTGCGCATTGCCACAGTGACGACTTGGGCTCCGGATTGGGATAAAACATCGTTGAGAACCTGGTGGGAAGGGTACTTGCCGGTTCCCACGAAAAGCCTGGAACTCAAAGAAACCCCGTGGATTATTAGGTTATCATTCATCACATCATCAACCTCCACCGACAAAGCGTAGGATTTCTAACTGGTCGCCTTCTTGAAACCGAAGTGCTGCGAAGCGTTCCCTTGCAAGGATTTCACCGTTGTACTCGATAACCAACGTTTGTGGGTCGAGCCCTTTTCTTTGCAAAAAGTCCAAAAGAGTTGAATTCTCCTCCAGATGCTCCTCTTGTCCATTGATATGAACGATCACGTACTTCACACCTCCGTCCTGTCGTATCATTTGAAAAACAAAAAAGCTTGCCGAAGCAAGCTTTTTAGACTCGTTGCGGCTTCCCTACGGTGGCACGACCCACATCAGGTTCATAGGGTTAAGCGGTTCGCCGCTCTCTCAGCCTAAAAGCAAGGCACCCCTAGCCAATATGAAGTTGTTGAAAACTAGAAGTTCTGGATGAATTATATACGATATGGACTGTGTTGTAAAGTAACTGAGGGAAAAGAGCCCGAGGGCTCTTAGGCGGGCTCATCAACGATCAGTCCGTGTTCGTTTTTTCCATTCATTATGTCTGTCGTTTCCATATACTTATCGATGCCATACCGGACTGAGTTTCCCCCGTTGTCCCTGGCTTGCTCCTTTTCGGCCAATTCCTTTCGGGCGGTCTGTTCCATCTTTGTTGCGGCAGCGGCCACCGCGCGGTCGGTACTGGAAGGATCGGACGGCGCCAGAGCGGCTCGGCGTATCGTTTGGGCCTTTTGGATCGTTGCCTCCGGCGTGCTTTCCGTGGAGGTGTCGAGCTTCACATGGCCGCCGACGGCATAGCTTCGTCCGTCAGGGCCGGTTTGATAGGTATAGGTGGGTCCTCCGAGGGCGTAACCTCCGGCGGTAGCCATATGCGCTTGTTCATGAATGCGCACCTTTAGATCGCGCTGTTGCAACTCTTGGACGAGTTTGAGCTCGGCTTCGCTGAGACGATCCGGTGGGTTGGATGATCTTCCAGTGGAAGGTCGTTGATGAGTTGAGTTTCGAGCTACGGTGTCGGAGTTCCTGTTGTCCATTGCTTTAGGTGTTGAATTAATCAAATTATCCGGCGCGTTCGTTCGTGAGATTGGCAGGCTGACGCCCTCCGCTGGAACCTGTCGGAGGGATGAGTGCGATATGGATGGATGATTATTCCATGCGATCCCGCTCATCGACTTAAACGCCTCCATATCTATTATCGACCCATTAGACGAAATCTTTAGCCCAAAAGAGCATTTTATGCAACGGGATCAGAGAATATGCCCACAAAGAAATCCACAGCTGTGGATAGATGGGAGGAGTTGGCGTTCGCCATAACGAATAAAGCACGAAAGAAAAACCCACCCGAAATAAAGGGGCCGAAGCAAACATGAGTAATCTCCATCGCATTCAATGGATCGATGCGCAGATCCGAGCGGGTTGTTTTCCTAATGCCCGATCCATCGCGGAGCGCTTTGAGATCTCGCCTCGTCAAGCCGCTCGAGACATTGAGTATTTACGCTATTCGATGGGAGCTCCTCTAGAATATTACACAGCCCGCAACGGGTATTGTTATAGCGACGGCTCTTTTACGCTGCCTGCTTACTTCGTTACGCAAGAAGAGAAGCAGGCCCTTTCATATCTGGCGCAGCAGTACCGTTCCGTTGGAACCGAACAAGCGGCGCAGTTGTCGTCGCTATTCTCCCGCCTTACGGGGGGAGAAGAAGCAGGACAAGATCTGAAGGAGCATTCCGGAACTAATGCATTGAAAGAGTTGCCCCTGCCGCCGCCTGAAAAGATTATGGAAGAGATTCTCCAAACGGCTATTGAAGAGAAGCATAAAGTGATGATGGTTTATGTCAATGGCATCGGGGAGAAGCGTGAACGTCTTTTCGCACCGTACAAGATCTTTACCACTCGGAATCTCCGATATGTGGTGGGATTCTGCGATCTACGCTCCGAGATTCGGCTCTTTCGGATCACCCGAATTGAACGGCTTAAGATCATCGATTCTCCCTTCGAACATGTAAATACATACAATCCCGAGGATTACCGGGATGACCATCCCTTGCGCATCCTTCTTCCCTATACCGCCGAGGTGCGATTGGAGACTTCCCCCAGAGTTCCCCTGAGATATGCTGGAGAGTGTCTGGGAGAGAAGGTTTACCGATTTACCTTTCATTCCTCGGAAGAGTTTTTGAACTATCTCGTTTCGTCAATTCGACAATTTACCATCTTATCTCCGCAGTGGTTAAAGGAGAAACTCCGTGATCGTCTTGAGTGTTTATTGTTGTTGAATGACTAATAACTCATTGCTTTAGAGATACCGATTATATTGGAGTGATTTTGAATGGCAAAGGCATTGCTAAAGAATGTAGAGATGGGGAAGTGTTGGACAACTTATATCGGAGCGATCGACGGTATTCTACGAGGAGCGGGACTGTGGAACGACGATATTTACATGCTCATGGGAATGACCGGAATGGCCTTTCATTTTATTGTCCATGAAACGCTATGCCCAAGTTCGGTTACTGTCTACAATTGGGGTGAAGAGCATTTTGCCATGATGGATCGGATCGGCGTCCATACCGATACTTATTATTACTTTAATGATCGGCGGATGAATACGTTCCAACAGATTCAGGACGGCGCGATCCAGCGGATCAAGGCATCCATCGACCGGGGAGTTGCCGTCATGATTTGGGCGCCAACGCCTTTGTTGGAGTTCGGTTTGATCTGTGGCTACGATGACGAGGATGGTGTATTCTTCGTCAAAGACTGCATTGACCCCGAGCCGGATCCCTTGCTATATCAGAATATTGGCCGTTCAGAAGTGCCAATCCTTTCTTTTCAGATTGTCAATGGCCGAATTCCCGTTGACCCGGAGAAGATCTACCGGGAGTCACTGGCTTTTGGAGTTTATGAATGGAACAAGCTTCATCATACGGCTCCTCGATACGCCAGCGGGCGCAAAGGATACGAGTATCTCCTGCATGCTTTAGAGGGCGATAGTTTTAACGTTTTTGGACTCACCTATATGACCCATGTCTACGCCAACAGCAAAGACTATGCCGCCCGTTACCTTCGGTTTGTGGCGGAGGAGTCTCGACATCTTAAAGGGCTTAAAGACGTGGCGCAGATCTATCGCGAGGTCGCGGACGGTTTTGCGCAGGTTGCTAAAGTTATTCCTTTTTGCCTGCCGGACCAGGCCAGTATCACGCCGGCACAGGCGCAAGAAGCTCTTCGTGTCTTTACGGATTGCTTAGCATGGGAGGAGAAGGCCATGGGGATCATGGGAAAGGTTTTGGGCAATTCGCTCGAGAAGTGAATCCGAGAAGAACGAGGTGTTGATGGATGGATGGCCGTTTGCAGGAGACGTTAGAACAATTGGAGAACGAGGTTGGCCAGTGTCGCCGTTGCCGTTTGAGGGAGGGTTGCCGCCAGACGGTTTTTGGCGAGGGCCAGCCCGGATTGATGGTCATCGGAGAGGGCCCTGGGGCCGGTGAAGACATTCAAGGCCGTCCGTTCGTGGGCAGGGCAGGACAGCTCCTAGACCAGATTCTGGCTTCGGGGGGATTTGATCGGCGACGTAACGCTTATATTGCCAACATCGTTAAATGCAGGCCACCGGAAAATCGCGCTCCCCAACCGGATGAAGCTTCATTATGCATTTCGTTTCTCCAACGACAAATCGAGGTTCTCAAGCCTCGAATCATTATGCTTCTGGGCGCCACCGCGCTCAAGTATATGCTGAATATGGAGGGTATCACAAAAGCCAGGGGACATTGGGTGGAGAAAGACGGTTTGCTTTTTATGCCCACGTTTCATCCCGCTGCCTTGCTCAGAGACCCTTCAAAGAAGAAGGATGTTTGGCACGATATTCAATTGATATTTCACAAATATCGCGAACTGGTCGATCCCCAACACTCCTCTCCACATATTAAATAATAGCGTGGGAAACGGAGGCCGTTTCTTTGAAGATTCATTATCTGCAACATGTTCCTTTTGAAGATCCCGCCAATATCCTCGGATGGGCTGAACTTCGAGGGCATAAGCTATCCCGGACGCTTCTCTACGAAGGGGATGCTCTGCCGGAGAACGATGCGTTCGATGCATTGATTATCATGGGCGGACCCATGAGCGTTCACGATGAAGCGCTCTACCCGTGGCTGGTGCAGGAGAAGGAGTTTATCGGAAAGGCAATTGCCGCCGGTAAGCCTATTCTCGGCATCTGTCTGGGAGCGCAGCTCATCGCTGAGTGCTTGGGCGCGGAGGTTATGGTAAATCCGCAAAAAGAGATCGGTTGGTTTCCTGTGCGCTTAACCTCGGAAGTCCTTGGACTGCCGATTGCTGCTGCTTTGCCCTATGAGTTTAACGCGTTTCATTGGCATGGAGAGACCTTTGGAATCCCAAAAGGGGCTGTTCGATTGGGCAATAGTGAAGCAACGGAGAATCAAGGCTTTCTCTATGGAGACCGTGTCATTGGACTTCAATTTCATCTGGAATCCACCCGAGAGAGCGTGGCGGAATTGTGCAGTCATGGAGAACAGGAGTTGCTTCCGGGCCCCTTTGTACAATCAGCCTCTATGATGTTGGCAGAAGATAAGTTTTATAAGGAGTTGGAAGCGATCCTCTTACCCATTTTGGATCGGTGGAGTAATAAAGGTTAGGTTAAGAACCAAACAAAGCGGGCTGCTGTAGAGCAACCCGCTTTGTTCTTTTGGTGATTAAAACTCAAGATTAAAACCGACGGTGATCTTGTCCTTGTTATCGGCTTCGGGGAAATAAAACTCGGTGTAGAGATAGGATTTCTTAAAGATTTCGTATCGCATTCCGATAAGAGTATTGTTTTCATTATCGTTTTCGAGATCTTTGAATTGATGATCAACCCATACCAAGAATTTGTCAAACTTAACCGAAGCGCCAAGGGTTAAGGCGTTATACTCATTGGCATTGATATCGTCACAATGCACTTGAGCCGCGCCGTGAAGAGAGAACGTTTTATTGACGTCATAGATAGCTTGGACAAGGAGGTCATTGGTGTCTTCTGCCTTGGAGAAGAGAGCGCCGGAGAGGGTTAGACCCTTGTTCTTATAGGTTCCTTTGATGCCGTAATGAGTTTCGCTGGGAGTTGTTTTGTTCGTATCCGTTGAGAAGACACTTCCATAGATAGAGAAGTTGTCATTGATCTTGCTGTTGAGCGCAACACCGAAGATATTGCGTTCTTGCCAGGCCGATCCATTCCATTGTGTGCCAAAGTAGGAATGATCTTGATCCCATACGGCGTTATACCGTCCGAAATCCACGCGGTTATTGGCGAACTTGTACATTACATAAGCTTCGTCCAGTTGAACTTTGGCATCGGAGAAATCTCCCCAGGTGTTTCGGATTCGAAATCTCCAAGACCACATGTCATTGACATCTTGATGAAAACGGACTCGAACGCGCATTTCATGATCGGCTTCGTGTGTATACTCATCGCCAAAATAAGAAAAGGACTTAACATCACCCATAATTTTGAGATCGCCGGCCAGGGCTGTTGATGCCAACCCAAGCGTCATCAGGAACACGAGCATTAGAACGAGAAACTTCTTCACTTAAATTCCACTCCTTTATGTTTTTTCTCAAGGTTCATCGACTTGAACAGGGTGATCATGTTTCCCCTGCCTAGGTCTGTGTCGTGCATTTTGTCACGACTTGTCTTTAATGTTAAACCTTGCAAATTACGCCTGGGTTATCCTTCTGTTAAGAAATGATGAAGGCTTGGTTGACCCAATGTAAATCAATAAAACTTAAGTTGAGGGTTGACATCTGGAATTGACGTTTATTTGGAATAGATCTATTATAACGATGAAGAATTGTGGGTTTCAATGGATGGGATTAGCTGGATTGTTTAACGCGTCACGAAAGTAAACGTTGCAAGCGTGTAAGGAGTGCAGAACATGGATGATCCTCGTCGGGCGCCCCGGATTGACCCGGTATTATTGCGTCATCTGAAATTCTTTGGCACCATTAGTCTGGATCTGACTTCCGGATGTGTGCTCGGTTTTTTCCTCGGACGCTTGGCGGACTTGCGTTTCGGCACGCTTCCGCTCTGGTCATCCGTGGGTTTTATCGCCGGAGCGTCCATCGGTTTTTATGGCGTATTTCGTCTGGTGATGCAAGAGGCCAAACGCAGGAGATAACAGGATGATTAAGAGAATAATCAGCGATGATGACGTGGTACCTCCTGGGAGTGGGAAGCAACCATGGATTTGACCATGATTGCTATTTGCTTCTGAGGGGGTTTTTAGCATAAAGTAGAGGATATGTAGTTAGTTTGCATTTGGAAAGGTTAATGAGCAAGAGTAGACGCATTTAACTTGAAACGGCTTGTTAATAATTGGACAAAGCGGGGCGATGTGGTTTGACAGATTGGAAAGAGGCCTTGGTATTCCTCGCTTTATCGATCACTATCTGGGTTTTTTGGGGGTGGGGAGGAGCCGTTGGGGTATTGGCGGGATGGGTTGCTCATCTTTTAAACCGTCGGTTGCTGCTCTGCTCATGTTTATCCGGACCCATGGAGAGGATGCCGCAGCGGCTTCAGAGGAGCGCTGCAATTCGATTATTGCTTATTGCAGTGATCCTCGGCGCATTTGCGGGTCTAAATCCATCGGCTCTTCTCTGGGGAGCTGTGACGTTGGCGTTGGGTCAGATTCTTTGGTTTTTTACGTTGATACGAATGCTAACAAAGGGTTCAGACCGGGAGGGATTTTTCATGTCTAGGGATGCCGATGCAAAGGAGGCACAGAACGTTGAAAGAGATTAGAATCGGTCATTATATCGAGGGACAGCTATTCGGTATGGATTTCCATTGGAATACGCTGATCATGTCGTGGATCGTTATGGCGTTCTTGGTCATCATCTCATTTTTAGCTACGCGGCGGATGGACCGGGATCGGCCGCATGGCCTACAGAACGTCTTGGAGACGATCGTTGAGTTTCTAAGGAACCTGATGGAGGAGAATGTCGGACCATTGGGTAGGGGCGCCTTCTCCTTTGTATCCACTTTATTTCTGTTCATTCTCACATCCAACCTCATCGGGTTACTCCCGATTCGAGTGACGGGATGGATATCGCCGACGGAGGATCTGAGTTTTACGATCGCCATGGCCCTAACCGTCTTTTTTAGCATGATTTACTACGGCATAAAGGTGCAAGGCATCAAGCATTACATCCTAAACTTCTTCAAACCCAACTTTCTCTTCTTTCCCATTCATGTGATCGATTTTGTAATCAAACCGATTACTCTGGCATTTCGTCTCTATGGAAATATCTTTGCCGGAGCGGTGTTTCTGTTGATTTTATATAGCCTATTACCAATCGGTGGGCCCGTCATACCGCTTGTATTAGGGGTTTTTGTCGGTGTCATCCAAGCCTATCTCTTTTTAATGCTGGCAATGGCCTACATCTCCTCGGCGATGGAAGAAGGCATGGAGGGGGAGGAACATCCCGAGCCATCTCCGACAACGCCTGCTCCATGAGGAAACTCCCCGAATTCCGGGTTTTGATAGAAAGCGATATGTTTTAGGAGGTATCTTTAATATGGTTGAAGGTATGTTTTTGATTAAAATTGCATCGGTTTTTGCCGTTGGACTCATCGTCAGTATCGCCGCATTGGCCGCCGGATTCGGAAACGCCAATGTCGCCTCGAAAGCCGTAGAGGGTATCGCGCGTCAACCGGAGGCTAAGAACTCTATCTTCACTACGATGCTGATTGGAGTGGGTTTGGTCGAAGCGACGCCCATCATCGCGCTGGTTGTTGCCCTGATTCTTCTCTATGCTAATCCGCTGTTGGTTAATTAAGGAAGTGATTTGATATGCATATCTCTATTCTCGATATCATCTTTGCCATCTTCAATTTTTTGATTCTCTTGTTCCTTCTTCATTTGGTCTTATATCGGCCGGTCGTTCGAATGCTGGACGAGCGGGAGGAACGTATTCGTAGAGAGAATGAGGGAATTGAACAGCTCAAACAAGAAGTCATGGCCATGAAAGAGGAATTGGCGAAGAAGAATGCGGATCTTGCCGCTCACTCCCATCAGATTCTGGAGGATGCCAAGAAGATGGGGCAGAAGGCCCGTGAAGAGATCTTGGCTCAAGCCAGGGAAGAAGCCCGTCATATTCTCTCCCGTGCTGAAAACGAAGTGGTTCGTGAGCGGACCCGCGCTTGGGAAGAGCTTTGGGGCGAAATGGTTAACCTGGTCATCACTGCTGCTACAAAGATTGTTGGTGAGGATCTGGATGACGCCAAACACCGAAAACGGATTCAGAACTTCATCAATAGCCTGGATCCGAGGCAGATTGGGGAACTGACCAATGAACAACAACAATAACAAAGACTTACAGGATAAAGAAGCCATTTCGGAGCGAGTGGCGCCGGAGGTTCGACGGGCGTTTTCTTTTACCGCTGTAACCCCCATCCCTTTGGATGAGGATGAAGAGGAGCATTTAAAGACGACGCTTGGTCTTCTTTTGGGCAAAAGACCGCGGATTACCTTTGAGACCAGTCCCCGGCTGGTAGCTGGCGCAATCCTCCGAACAAAGGATAAAGCGCTGGATGGTAGCTTGGGACGGCATTTTCGCCGATTGCGCCGGCTCCTTCTGGAACAGGACTTAAATATCGAGAAGAATTCCGATGTCAGTGCGGAATGGCTACTGGAACAGATGAAGGTGGCGATCAACCAATACGAACCCCAGGTCATCATTGATGACGTGGGAACCGTAGAAGAGTTTGGTGACGGCGTTGCCCAGATCTCGGGGATGTCCGGTGCGCGCATGGGCGAACTGGTAAAGTTTCAGAATGGCTCCTTCGGTATGGTGCTCAATCTCGATGATGACCATGTGGGAGCCATCGTCTTCGGTGAAGGTCTGGATATTCATTCTGGAGACGCCGTTCGTTTGGTGGGGCGGATCATCGATGTCCCCGTTGGTGAAGAGATGCTGGGACGAGTTGTGAATGCAGTGGGTGATCCCATAGATGGGCTTGGTCCCATTCATACGTCGAATCGCCGTCCCATTGAAGCCGCGGCTCCAGGCATTGCGGAACGGATTCCCGTGAGCGTACCGTTGCAGACAGGAATCAAAGCCATCGACGCATTGGTTCCCATCGGCCGCGGGCAACGGGAGTTGATCATCGGCGACCGTCAGACCGGCAAAACGGCTTTGGCCATCGATACCATCCTAAATCAAAAGGAATCCGGAGTTATCTGCGTCTATGTGGCCATTGGGCAAAAGAACTCGACAGTAGCCCAAGTGGTCGAGACTTTGCGCGAACATGGCGCGTTGGATTATACCATTGTCGTCGTGGCGTCAGCCAGCGAATCTGCACCGATGCAGTATATAGCCCCTTATAGTGGGTGCGCCATCGCTGAAGAGTTTATGGTTCAGGGAAAAGACGTACTCATTGTCTACGATGATTTATCAAAGCATGCGGTGGCTTATCGGGCAATGTCGCTGCTGCTTCGCCGGCCTCCTGGTCGGGAAGCTTATCCCGGTGATATCTTTTATCTCCATGCCCGGCTCTTGGAGAGGGCAGCCCGGCTCTCCCCGGAGAAAGGCGGCGGTTCAATGACGGCGCTGCCCATCGTGGAGACTCTGGCGGGCGACTTGTCGGCCTATATTCCCACCAATATTATATCGATCACCGACGGACAGATATTTCTGGAGACTGATCTCTTCTTCGCCGGCGTTCGTCCAGCGATCAATGTCGGCTTCTCTGTCTCCCGCGTGGGTGGCGACGCCCAGAATAAGGGGATGAAGAAGTTGGCCCGTCCGTTACGATTACAATTGGCTCAATACCGAGAATTGGCTTCCTTTGCCCAATTCGGCGCGGAGCTGGATAAAGCCACGAAAGATCAATTGAATAAGGGCGAACGAATCGTTGCCGTGCTTAAACAGCCCCGTTATGCCCCGCTGCCCGTAAGCCGACAGATCGTAATATTTTACGCCTTGGGCAAAGGCTTCTTTGACCAAGTTGGCGTGGAGCGGATTCCTGAAGTCGAAGCTGAGCTCCTAAGCTTCTTTGAAAAGAGTCATCCAAGATTGTTGGATAAGATTCAGACCACCGGGAGCATCGACGGGATGGAGAACGAGCTGGACGAAGCCTTTGAAGAAGCAGTGGGGTTGGTTTGGATCGGGGAGAAATAGGGACAAGTAGCGAGTTCGAGTAATGGTAACCGATGGGCTTATGACTCTTTTCGACTAATTACTACTCGCCACCCGATACCCGCCACTCACTTATCCGTAACTTATATCCGTGGAGAGAAGGGTTTTCCTTGGAAGGCATTTTGGAGATTCGCCGGAGAATTCGAAGCGTCAAAGAGATCCGCCATATCACCCGTGCCATGAAGATGGTGGCTGCGACGAAATTGAAACGGGCTCAAGAACGGGTCGAAGCGTCCCGTCCCTTTGCGCGGAAGATCAATGAAGTTTTGATCGATATTCATCATCTGGCGGGCCGGGTTTCCGGGCGTGTCCGTCTCCATCCGCTGATGGAGGTGCGCCCCCGCCGCAAGGTGGCGATTATCGTCATCACATCCGATCGTGGATTGACTGGAGCCTATAACTCCAACGTCATTCGCTATACCACAGCGTTTATGCAGAATCAGGATACAAACACCGAGTTTTGCATTGTGGCTGTGGGGCGAAGAGGGCGGGATTATTTTCGCCGAATGAATCTTTCGATCTGCGGCGAGTTTGTGGATGAACCGGAGTTTGCCAGTTTTCGAAGGGCGCGGAAGATCGCTAAGCAAGTCATCAAACTATTCGAATCGAAGGAAGTCGATGAGGTCAATATCGTTTACTCTCGATTCTACTCCGCCACTCGTCAGCGACCCCGGATGTTTCGGGTCTTGCCCATCATCCCCATCGAGCCAGTGGATCTTAAACCTCTCCGGTCGGCCTGGGTCTTTGAGCCATCACCCCAAGATATCTTGGATCATCTCGTCCCTCGGTATGTTGAGGCAGAGATTTACAGGGCATTGCTCGAGGCGGATGCAGGGGAAAAGGGCGCGCGTATGACGAGCATGGGAGCGGCGACGGACAGCGCCGATGAGATTATCCATGATCTATCGGTGAGATACAATCGTTCGCGCCAAGCTATGATTACTCGGGAATTGTCCGAGTTGATGGGCGGGGTGGAGGCCCAGCGTTAAGGAGGGTTTCAGCGCATGTTAACAGGAGAAGTAGTAAGGGTGATCGGACCCGTGGTGGATGTTCTCTTTCATCACGGCGGCGTTCCCCCGATTCATAGCGCTATATTCATTCATTGTCCCGGTGGAGAGGAAGGCTGCGACACCACCCGCGATGTGGTGGCGGAGGTCACCCAACACGTGGGCGATGAACGGATTCGAGCCGTTGCTTTGTCGGCCACTGAAGGAATCCGACGGGGATTGGCGGTCACCAGTAACGGACAGCCGATTGAGGTGCCGGTGGGCCGGGCGACCCTGGGCCGCGTCTTCAATGTCTTGGGGCATCCCGTGGATGGCGGACCGCCGGTGCAGAGCGATGAGTATATGGGCATCCATCGTCCGGCGCCTCGTTTTGAAGAACAAGAGACAAACCAGGAGATCCTGGAGACTGGGATTAAAGTCATTGATCTCTTGGCGCCCTACCCTCGGGGCGGAAAAGTCGGTCTCTTCGGGGGAGCTGGCGTAGGCAAGACTGTATTGATTATGGAATTAATTCGTCATATCGCTACGGAGCACGGAGGATACTCCGTCTTTTCCGGCGTTGGCGAACGCACACGGGAAGGCAACGAACTCTGGCTCGAGATGAAACAATCCGGTGTCATTGAAAAGACGGCGCTGGTCTTTGGACAGATGAACGAACCGCCTGGAGCCCGCCTGCGTGTCGCTTTAACCGGTTTGACAATGGCTGAATATTTCCGGGAGCGGGAAGGCAAGGACGTTTTGCTCTTCATCGATAATATCTTCCGTTATGTTCAAGCCGGCGCAGAGGTTTCAGCGCTCTTGGGTCGAATGCCGTCCGCTGTAGGATACCAACCGACACTGGCGACGGAACTTGGCGCGCTTCAGGAACGGATTACCTCAACCAAAAGGGGTTCCATCACTTCGATTCAAGCGGTTTATGTGCCGGCCGACGATTATACGGATCCAGCTCCGGCCACTACCTTTACTCATTTAGACGCCACGACCAATCTGGAACGTTCCATCGTTGAACTTGGGATCTATCCAGCGGTGGATCCCCTCTCATCCACCTCGCGCTATCTGGATCCGGCGATTGTTGGAGAGGAGCATTATCAAGTGGCCCGCGGTGTCCAGGAAGTACTGCAACGTTACAAGGATCTCCAGGATATTATAGCGATCTTAGGGATCGATGAACTTTCCGCAGAAGACAAGGTTATGGTCTCTCGGGCTCGTAAGATTCAGAAGTTTCTTTCCCAACCGTTCTTTGTGGCAGAGACATACACTGGGATACCGGGGCGTTTTGTTAAGAGGGAGGAGACGGTTCGCGGGTTCAAAGAGATCCTGGAAGGTCGGTACGATAGTCTGCCGGAACAAGCCTTCTATATGGTAGGTTCCATCGATGATGTGTTGGAACGGGCCAAAACCATGCGGACTCAGGAGGAGTTCGATGACGAACCGGTAAATGGTCAAGGTGGTAATGGGCGATGAGTGCGTTGCGCAAGATCAAATTGGATGTCGTCACGCCGCAACGCGTTGAATTTAGCCGGCCTGTAGATATGTTGGTGGCTCCAGGCGTCCAAGGCTATCTGGGGATACTCGCTGGACATATCCCTCTGGTAACCCGACTGGAAGTGGGAATCCTTAAGATCTATGATGATGATGATATCCTTCAAATGGCTGTCAGTGATGGTTATCTCGAGGTCACACCGGAGAAAGCGGTTATCCTGGCAGAAGCCGCGGAGCTTCCGGAGGAGATCGATGTGGAGAGGGCACTGGCGGCAAAGCGCCGGGCCGAAGAGCGCCTTGCTCAACTTCACCATAATGATGTTAATTTCCTTAAGGCGCAGGCCTCTTTGCAGCGGGCGCTCAATCGACTCAAGCTTATCCAGGACGCTCAGAAAAACCCCACGCTTAAATAATGGATCGCCCTCCAATAGGAGGGTTTTAATATTTGATAGAGAATAAAGAAGGATTAACAAGTCTTATTATCCAGGGAATGAAACTGTGCGGTCATGGAAGAATACACGCGAGAACCTTGATTTATTAACGGAGAATTGCAATGGAAACAATCATTTACAAACTACCGGATCCAAAACAAGCAGAGTATCTGGAACATGCGGCGGACATTTTACGCCGAGGCGGGCTGGTGGCCTTTCCCACCGAGACGGTCTACGGGCTTGGCGCCTCTTACGCCCATCCTTCAGCAATTCGGCGAATCTTTGAAGTCAAGGGGAGACCCAATGATAATCCATTGATTCTCCATATTGCCAGGAAGGATGTATTGTCCGGTATTGCCCATAATATTACGGAGCAGGTTTGGAAGTTGACGGAAAGGTTTTGGCCCGGTCCGTTAACGTTGGTATTGCCGGCCTGCGAACACGTGCCGCCGGAGGTTACAGCTGGGTTGCCTACAGTTGCAGTACGCATGCCGAACCATCCGGTGGCATTGGAACTCTTGCAACGTGTTGAAGATCCGGTGGCTGCTCCCAGCGCCAACCTTTCCGGGAGACCTAGTCCGACAACGGGCAGCGATGTGGTGGAAGACCTGAGCGGATCGGTGGATATGATCCTTGACGCTGGATCTGCTGGTGTCGGCGTGGAGTCCACGGTTTTGGATATGACAGGCATAAAACCTCGCGTATTACGACCTGGAGGCGTAACTGTGGAGATGCTGGAAGGTTTCTTCGGTTCGGGTGAGATTGAGGCATCGTGGCAAGTTGAAGCGGATCGGCCTATGGCTCCGGGTATGAAATATCGCCATTATGCGCCAGAAGCTCCGATGAAAGTCTATCTCGGAACACCGGAAACGGTTCGAATGAGGATTCAAGAAGCCATTGCCCAGGATCATGCCTTGGGAAGGCGTGTTGCAGTTTTGGGCTTTGATGATGCAGGAACGGTCTATTCAGATGCCATCTTTTTGTCTCTTGGTAATCGAAACGCGCCGGAAGAGGCGGCGCAGCGTGTCTTTGGGTATTTACGTGAGTGTGATCGACTTGGCGTTGATCGCGTCTATGGTGAATTACCTGCTGCTCAAGGAATTGGGATGGCGGTACTAAACCGTTTATGGAAAGCGGCTGGGGGAGAAGTGATCGAATGTTAAAATACTGTGGTTGGCTGGTAACAATCTCAATTCTTGTGGCTTTTTTTGCCTTTCCCGGAAGTTCGATAGAGGCAGGCGAAGGGAATGTCTTAAGGGTCGGCGAAGTATTGACCTATAAAATTTATTACGGTTCAATTCCCGCTGGGTCGCAGACGTTGAAGGTGGTTGAGAAGACCGAATACCAAGGTAGAGAGGTCTACCGCATTCAAATGGAAATGGGGACGGCTTCAGCCGTGGGGATGTTGTATTCCTATAAGGAAACTGAAGAGATCCTGATCGATGCCAAAGAGTTCTATCCTCTTCATACGATACGCCATGTCAAAAAGAAAAGACGCAGGATAACGGAGGAGACGACATTTTCGTTGGAAAAGAAAGAGATTGTGGTTCGGACCGTTCAAGACGGGGAGGAAACGGTTAAGATCCATCCCATGGAAAAGCCTAGTCAAACAGGGTTGTCTCTCTATTACTATCTCCGGACGCGCCCCTGGGAATCTGGCAAACGAGAGCTATTTCTTCTAACAAGGAAAGGTGTTGAAACATTCCCATATATTACAAAAAAGGCCAACCAATATAAGACAGCCGTTGGGACCTTTGATGTAAATATTGTGGAAAACACGACCCATGGATATATCTTGAGGTTTTCCCAGGAGGATTCTTCGCTTCTGCTTCAGGTGGAAGTGGGTGGGAAGTTTGACTCGCGTTTAGTCAAAGTGGATTGACGAATTAACGGAAATTCTTACCCTTAGGGGACAGGAATTTACAACGGTCTCGAAGAATCACTTTGTTAATAAGCATCACGTTGGGTTATTCACAGGAGGAGAACGATGATCCGAAAAGTCCTTTTTGTCTGCACGGGGAATACATGCCGAAGCAGTATGGCGGAGGCACTTCTTCGAAAGATGTTAGCGGAGGATCTGGGGGAAGCTGCGGCACAGATCCGAGTTATTTCAGCAGGTACCGGTGCTGTTAATGGGGATTCTGCTACGAATCAAGCCATCCACGTCATGCGTTCGGAAGGAATCGATCTCTCGCTCCACCGGGCTCGTCGAGTGAAACGTGAGGAGATTCTTGAGGCCGACCTGATCCTTACAATGACGTTGGCACAGAAAAGAGAGGTTGAAGCTTTAGCCCCTGAAGCTAAGGATCGTGTTTTTACCTTGCGAGAGTTTGCAGAGGGTGTCCGTGAAACCGAAGACGTTTGGCGTGAGATGGATCAGCTGCAAAAGGTCTTGGAGGATAAGCGCCGTCGTTTTCTGGAGAGTGAAGGTCCTAAACTTGAGGAGCTTCAGATCCGTTACCAAGAGCTTAACCGTCAAAAAAGACTATTGGAAGAAGAACTGCATCGGATCGAGCAACGGATGGCTCAAGAGACGTTGAATGAACAAAAGCAACTGGAGAAACTCCAGGAACAGTTTACTGATATGGAGATCCCCGATCCCTTCGGAAAAGGGATCGAGGCTTATCAGCGTTGCGCTCGAGAGATTAAGGAAAGTTTGTCCAAGGTTTTAGATTCGATAAAGGCTTCACAGAAATAGACCCGTTGGGTTCATATTTTCTATCTTGTGGACCATTAAGGAGGATATATATGCGAATTGTCATTGCCAGCGATCACGCGGGTTATCCCTTGAAAGAGGAGGTAATCCGTTTTCTACGAGAAAAAGATTACGATCTGGTGGATCTTGGAGTCTATGAACCGGCTGCCATTGACTACCCTGATCAGGCGGAAAAATTGGCCAAAGCAGTGGCGCAAGGGGAAGCAGAACAAGGAATCATCATTTGCGGAACGGGCATTGGCGTTTCGATTGCCGCCAATAAAGTTCGAGGTATCCGGTGTGCCCTATGTCATGACGTCTTCTCAGCCACGATGGCAAGACAACATAACGACTGCAACGTCCTGGCTTTAGGCGCTAGGGTGGTTGGTTCTGGGCATGCCTTGGCTATCGTCGAAGCTTATCTCGGGGCAAGGTTTTTGGGCGGACGCCATCAGACTCGCGTCGAGAAGATCGGACGCCTAGAGGAATAGATTCAACTACGAAGTAGTCGTCCACGTCAACAATCGATGACGCAAGCGAAGCAATGAAAATTGTAAGTTGACGTGGACGACAAGGGGTATATTCTAGGTAGTCGGCCACCCCAGCGAGCTGGGGCACGTGAAAGGATGAAAATGAGCTGAATGAATGCCAAATCTGTCCACCCAGCCATAAATGACTCCATATCCCGGATGGATAAAGGGTGAGACGTTCAAGGATGAACATCAGTCGAACTGGGCTGAGTTTGGGTACGGTTCAAAACCCCTACGGGGTTCCGTGATGCTTCG
>OBJA01000499.1_pt1 | contig 34008 bp, 31 predicted proteins | sample 1519751 | NCBI WGS metagenome assembly OBJA01 (sample SAMEA3881238, study PRJEB22517) | soil metagenome | biome: lake sediment; feature: soda lake sediment; material: sediment, water from around vicinity | place: India | collected 2013-12-23 | depth 3 m
TCGAATTAAACCACATGCTCCACCGCTTGTGCGGGCCCCCGTCAATTTCTTTGAGTTTTAACCTTGCGGCCGTACTCCCCAGGCGGAGAGCTTAATGTGTTAACTGCGTCACCGACAGGCATGCCTGCCAACAACTAGCTCTCATCGTTTACGGTGTGGACTACCAGGGTATCTAATCCTGTTTGCTCCCCACACTTTCGCACCTCAGCGTCAGTATCAGTCCAGTTAGCCGCCTTCGCCACTGGTGTTCCACCGAATATCTACGAATTTCACCTCTACACTCGGTATTCCGCTAACCTCTCCTGATCTCCAGACTTCCAGTTTCAAATGCAGTTCCGAGGTTGAGCCCCGGGATTTCACACCTGACTTAAAAGTCCGCCTACGTGCGCTTTACGCCCAGTAATTCCGAACAACGCTAGCCCCCTTCGTATTACCGCGGCTGCTGGCACGAAGTTAGCCGGGGCTTCTTCTTCAGGTACGGTCATTATCATCCCTGACGAAAGAATTTTACAACCCTAAGGCCTTCATCATTCACGCGGCATGGCTGCATCAGGCTTTCGCCCATTGTGCAAGATTCCCCACTGCTGCCTCCCGTAGGAGTCTGGGCCGTGTCTCAGTCCCAGTGTGGCTGATCATCCTCTCAGACCAGCTATGGATCGTCGCCTTTGTGAGCCATTACCTCACCAACTAGCTAATCCAACGCGGGCCGATCTTTCACCGATAAATCTTTCCCCCTAAGGGCGTATACGGTATTACCACCAGTTTCCCAGAGCTATTCCGTAGTGAAAGGTACGTTCCCACGCGTTACTCACCCGTCTGCCACTATATCGTTCGACTTGCATGTGTTAGGCCTGCCGCCAGCGTTCGTTCTGAGCCAGAATCAAACTCTCAAGTTGAGTTTATGATCTGACGAACCATCCCAGGAAAATGGGACGGTTACTTTGCTGTATAAGCATAAGTATTGCGTTCTTTGACGAGAACCCTTTTAAACAAAGGAAAGACCGAAGCCTTTCCGATGGAAAAAGAATTCTCAAGAAACACATCGTCGTGATCGTTTTGGACCTCTTGCGAGGTCCGCAAGCCATCACGCCGCCTGCGTTTCTCTTCCTATCTCTTACGATGTCAAACAGCGTGGGCCGAAGCCCGGAATTTGGTGCCCTTCAGAAGCCCGCGGCCCCGTCCGGAAGTGGCGGCTTATACAGCCGCCTAATTTCCCGTCAACCACCTTTTTTCGCTCTTCTGCAGTTCGTTAGAACCACCAGATTTTAGCGAACAAAACTCCCTGGCCGATCAAGTCTCGGCCCGTTCGTTTGGGCGTCCGGGAAGCGGCGGCTTTTATAACCACCGCATTTCCCGTCAACCTCTTTTTTCGCTTTTCCACAGTTCGTTAGAACCACCGGATTTTAGCGAACTGAACTTCCTGGCCGATCATCTCGGCCCATCCATTCGGGCGTTCGGGAAGCGGCGGCTTTTAGGGCCACCGTTTCTCCCGTCAACCCTTTTCTCACCCCTTCTTCAGAATTCCACACCTTGGCGTGAAGACCTGATTTTCAGAGCGAACAGAACTCCTAAGCCGATTATCTCGGCCCATTTGTTCGGGCGTTCGGGAGAACCGCACATATAGCCGCTGTTCGATGTAAAGGGCAACCCCTTTTCTTCCGTTCGGCGACCGCTGGGCGGTCTTCGCTGGGCCGTTTGTTTCCGCCCGGCTCAGCGAAGGCCGCGATGTATCGATGCCTTCTCAGAACCACAAGCCCCATTCTGCGAAATTCACAGATTCACTGCTGTTTGTGGAAAAGGGTCAGAACTGGGCGGAGAGGTAAGACTTCATCGCCTGAGCCTCCGCCTCGGTCTCCGCGATCTTCCATTTCACCAGATCCCCGATCGAGACAAAGCCCGTCAGCCGGTTATTGCGCACCACGGGAAGATGCCGGATGCGCCGGTCCGTCATCAGCTGCAGCGCCTGGTCGATGGGGGCGTCCGCCGTGATGGTGATCACGGCCCGGGTCATGGCGTTGCCGACCTTCATCTCGAGGGCCGCCTCCCCCTCCCTTGCAAACTGCCGGACGATATCGCGTTCCGACAGCACACCGACGATCTCGCCATCAGCATCCAGCGTCACGGCTGCCCCAATCCGCCGTTCATCCAGCAGGCGCGCCGCTGCGCGCAGGGTATCATCGGCCCGCAACGTGATGACTTCACGGCCCTTGTCGTTGAGAATCTGTTCAATGATCATTCCGGTCCTCCATCGCGGCGGCGGCCTTCAGGCCGTCTCACCTGAACGAAGGATACCATAAGCGGGAACGCGATGCGACTCCCATGAAATCGGCGTTAAATGCCCTGTTTCCGTCTATATATCGAGTTTGCGCAGAGCGTTCCAAATCAGCACACGGGCAAAAAGCGCCCCAGCAACATAGCCGCCCGCATGCACCTCCCAGGCAATCGATGCGCCCAGAAGGGCCGGCCCAACCAGGGCAAACAGAAAGTTTGCGATGATGAATATACTGGTCACCGTCAGGAAGTTGCGAGACAGAAGCCGCGATGACGCGCCTTCCCGCATCAGGAAAAAGGCTCCCATCAGACCACTGATTCCGCCCGAAGCGCCCACCGCAATCGGGCCGGATGGATTGTTGAGCAACAGATAAACCAGCCCGCCTCCCGCCTGGGAAAAGAAGATCAGCACAAAGAGCATTATGATCGCACCGGGACCATATCCACCGCGCAGAGCCGAGAGCATTTCCAGCACCGGCTTGCCGATGGCGATCATGAAAACGGCGTTCAGAATAACGTGAAACCAGTCCCCGTGCAGCAGGGTGCTAAGCACAAAAGGCGCCATCGCGCCCATCCATCCGGCGTAGGGCGGCGCCACGCCGGGCAGCAGAACGGGACCGCCGATCCACCCCCAGAAGCGTTCCGGAAACAGCGCCCCATGATACAGCGCCGCGATTTCCAGCTCTTGCGGAGCGAAGACGCGAGCGCCGTGAAGCGCGATCAGCAGCAGCGCAAACACTGTCAAAGGCAGCGGCGCGTTGATGATCGGGGGGCGCTTTTCAGCAGGTTGCATCCGGAAATCCTCATTTCGCGCGGCCAGAATCGGCCTACGGCGCGTCCTTTCATGTAGGCGCGAACGTTAAATTTGCCTCGCCGACGCCTGAAACTAGTTCTTCTCTTATGTACGTGAAGCTGTTTCTCGGGCTCGTCGCGGCCCTTTTCGCCCTCTTCGGCGCCGCCTCCCTAGCAAACCCTGTCGGCATGGCCGGCAGCCTCGGCGTCGTTGTGAGCGGCCCAAATGGGGCTTACGAGCTGCGCGGCATCTATGGCGGGGTCAGCCTGGCTGCCGCCCTGCTCTGCGCCGGCGGCGCGATTCGCCCCTCCCTGACGCTGCCCGCGCTCTGGTTTCTCATTGTATATATGGGCGGCTATGTGTTCGCGCGCGGCTTTGCCCTGCTGCTCGGCCCCGCCCCCACCAGCGCGTATATCGGCTTCGTGGCCTTTGAGGTGATCGTTCTGGCCGGGGCGATTCTCGCGCTCAGAGCCACCCGGCAGCCCTGATCCCAAAAGAAAAGCCCCGCCAGCGAGGCGGGGCTTCCATAAGAAACACTGGCCGGAGCCGTCTCAGAACGTCTTGCGCAGCGTCACACCATAGGAACGCGGCGCTACCGGATAGCCCATATAGGAGCCAGCCTGCGCCACGGCCGGGAAGGCGGTCGTGATGTATTCGTCGTTGAACACGTTGCGCACCCACAGCGTCACACCCAGACCCGACTCATTGGTGAAGCCGGTCGAGGCATTGAAGGTGTTGACCTTCTTCTGTTCGCCGAAGGCGGCCTGTTCGGCGTCGCTGTCGAAATGGTCGACGGCGCTTTCATACTGCCAGTCGCCGCGGACATAGGCGTCCCAACCCGCGACATCGAAGAAATACGTCGCCGCCGTGGAGGTGGCCACTTCCGGGATACCGTAGACCTTTTCTCCGGACAGGTCGCCGCTCGCCGAGTTCGGGAAGCTGTCATAGACCGGATCCTGAAGCGTCCCGGCCACCATCAGCTGCAGATTGCTGATCGGGTTCCAGGTCACGTCGAATTCAAGACCCTTGTTGGACTGCTTGCCGGCATTCGCCAGCGCGAAGCCCGTGCCCGTGAACACGTTCGACTGGAAGCCTTCAATCGTCTGGTCGAAATAGGCGAGATTGAACGCGACGTTGGAATAGACGCCTTTCAGGCCCACTTCGAACACAGTCGAATCTTCCGGCCCGGCATAGCGTGAACCGGTCGTAAGGTTCGGTAGGGCAAGGCCTGCGTCACGGATGGGAGAGGAAGGCGGGCTCGTCACCGGCGAACCGGGGATGAAGTCCGACGCAAAAGGACGCGAGTCGCGCGACAGGTTCCAGGACGTCGCCTTGAAGCCCGTGGCATACGACACATAGGTGTTGAGGTTGTCGTTCACATCGTACGCGAGGCGCAGCGTGTAGGTCGTGGCGGAATCTTTCGAGCGGCCATCTTCCACGGCGTTCGGGAAGCCCAGGAAGGGCGGCAGGAACTGCAGCGGCTGGAGGGCCAGCAGCGGGTTTTGTGCCGGGTTCTGAACAGCGGCCTGAATGGCGGCGAAGGCCGCCGGGTTGGCCTGCGCGAAAGCAGCCACCTGCGCCGGGTTCTGCGCGTTCACGCCGAAACCCGCCATCGTCTGGGCAAAGCCGATCGCAACGAAGTCCAGCGAGGAGAGCACGTCCGTCGCCTGGATGCTGTTGCGCGCGTCTTTCTTGTCTTCAGTATAGTTGAGGCCAATCGTTGCCGTCAGGCGGTCCGTCAGGCGGTAGTCAACCGTTCCGAAAAGCGACCAGGCGGTGTTGTCCTGGCCGGCATCGTCGCGGAAGCCCTGGCCTGCCTGGGCGAGCGTCGTGCCCACCGGAAGCCCCAGCGCGCTTTCAAGGCCCGCCAGAATGTCGGTGATCACGCCCGTATTGGGGTTAAGGCCGCCCGCCAGCGCGTTGGCATAGGCGCGGTAGTCCGTTCCGTAGAGCAGCGCATTCTGGATATCGACCTTTTCGTCGAAATAGAAACCGCCGACCATCCAGTCGAGGCGCTCGCCATCGGTCGATGTCAGGCGGAATTCCTGGGTGAAGGTATCGATATCGGTCTTGTTGGAGTTCTCGCCCAGCAGGTCAGCGCCGGTGAAGTCGGAATCCTGGTTAGTCTCCAGGCGCGACATGCGGTACGCGGTAATCGAGGTCAGGCGCACTTTTTCGAAGTCGAAGTCTGCCTGCAGCGACAGGCCGCCATTGTCGACCTTGTTCGTGGACGGAAGGTTGTAGGCCACGCGATAGCTGTAGGGATCTTCCGGAACGATCTGCCCGCCAATGGCCTGCACGATAGCGCCGGTCGGTCCGTTGACGACGTTGGCCGCTGCGCAGCACAGCTCGTCGATCTGGTCATAGTCCGCCATCAGACGGAAAGAGGTGTTCACATCCGGCTCGAACAGCAGGTCTCCGCGGATGCCCCAGCGGTTGCGTTCGTTCGTCTCGGTGCCCGTGCCGATATCTTCGACATAGCCATCACGCTTGTTGTAGGTGACGCCCACGGCGCCGGCGAGGTTCTCCGCCAGCGGACCCGTGACATAGCCGTTTGCGCGGTAGCCATTCTCATTGCTGATCGTGCCATCAACCACGCCGCCAAACTCGTATTGCGGTTTCTTGGTGACGACCGAGATCACGCCTGCCGAGGCGTTCTTGCCGAACAGGGTCGATTGCGGCCCGCGCAGCACTTCCACGCGCTCGATGTTCGGAAGGTCGGAAATCTGCGAGGCAGACCGCGAGCGGTAGACGCCATCAATAAAGACACCGACCGACGGCTCGATACCGGCATTGTTCGCCCCGTTGCCGAAGCCGCGGATCACGAAGTTGGTGTTGGCCGAAGACTGCAGCTGGCCAACGCGCAGCGACGGAATGATCGACTGCAGGTCGTTGAGGTCGACAATGGCCGCCCGCTCAATGGTGGTATCGTCCACCACCGACACGGCAATTGGCACATCCTGCAGCGTCTGTTCGCGCTTGGTGGCCGTGATCGTCACGGTCTGCATGGTGCGGGTTTCTTCGGCGGCTTCCTGTTCCTGGGCCAGCGCCGGGGCGGCGGCCGAAAGGGCAGTCAGGCCGACGCCAAGGCAAAGCACGGCGCTCAGGGCCTTGCGGCCTGCTGGCGTCACTTCAGATTTTGACACGTGGAGTTTCCTTCCTGGGAGTTCTGCTGATCGTGTGTGCCATCGCCCTGTCCGGTGGGAACGCGGGCGCCAGCAAAGTTTCTTATTATTATGAATAGATTGTAATCGGCAGATTCGCGGCAAGGCAAGACCTGCCCACAGACAACCGGCAGGCGCACCGGGCGTAACCCTGGCGCATGTGTTCCGGCGTGAAACGCTTGGTGGCCGCGCGCGAGGCACAAGCGTTCGCCCCCGCCCGCCCCGCCCCGCCAATTCTTCCCTCTGAAGCGTATTAAACCGCCCCCGCACGCACGTTTATTCCCCCACTGCGTGAATTACACCGCGGCGCGCGAACTGGAACAATTATTGCGATTGAGGAGCCGGAAAGGGCCTCCCCTTGGCCCGATGGAACACCAGGAGCAATCCAGAACATGGTCGAGCATTCGATCCACCCGAACACCCGTGTCCTGCTGGACGCCTGGCGCCGCATGCAGACCGAGCCGGATGTGCACGCCGCCGCCGGCCCCAACGTGGCCGAACATGAAGACCTGATCGAGCGCATCTTCGTGCTCGAGCTGATGGACGATCGGACCTGGCTTGTGCGCACCGCCGGCGAAGCCGTCACCTCACTGGTCGGGCGCCGCCTGTCGAATCATAATTTCCTGGATCTCTGGACTGGTCCGGACCGCGTTATGGTCGATGCCTGCCTTGAGGCGATCCGCCTGGATGGCGGCCCGGGTGTCATCCGCGGGCGCGGTGAAACCCTATCGGGCGCCCGCGCTGAGCTGGAAGTCACCCTCATGCCGCTATCGGCTGGTATGACCGGCGCAACGCGCAGCCGTATGCTCGGCCTTTATCAGACGCTCGGCAGCGAAGGCGCGCTCAATGGCCAGCCAGTCTTCCGTCACCGCGTCTCGATGATCGTGCCCCCCGATACCCGCCGCGTCGGCCCGAAGCTGCGCTTGGTGGCATCGAACTGAAAAGAACAGGCTCTGCCCGCAAGGGCAGCCTGCGTGAAGCCTGGCCTTGCCGGTGGTCAGGGGGCTGAGCGCGCCAGAATGGCGCGTATCACCGGGCGGAACGCGAGATCCCCATAATCTCCGCGTCCCGCGCCAGGTTTCACGCTATCGGTTTCAAAGACAGCTCAGGCCCCCGCCAGCGCGGGCTCCTCGCGGGCCAACGCGGCGCGGCCGAGGATCATGTCGGCAGCTTTCTCCGCCACCATGATGGTCGGCGCATTGGTGTTGCCGCCCACCAGTGTCGGCATCACCGAGGCATCCACCACGCGCAAACCTTCCACACCGCGCACGCGCAGCTCTCCGTCGACCGGGCTTGCTTCGGTTGCGCCCATCGAAACCGTGCCGACCGGGTGATAGATCGTCTCGCCCTTCTGGCGGATGAAGGCGTCGATCTCGGCATCGGTCTTCACCGATGCACCGGGGAGGATTTCCCCGCCGGTATAGGCTTTCAGCGCATTCTGGCGGCAAACCTCGCGCACCATCTTCACCGACTCGCGCATCACGCGGCGGTCTTCTTCCGTAGCGAGATAGTTCGGGTCGATTGCCGGATGGGCAAACGGATCGTTCGAGGCCAGCATAACCGTGCCCCGGCTTTCCGGACGCAGCTGGCAGGCGTGGACCGTATAGCCATCCTTCTCCGGCCCGGCATTGCCATGGTCCATCATGATGGCATTGACGAGGTGCAGCTGAATGTCCGGCATCGCCAGGCCCGGCCGTGAGGAGAGGAACGCGCCCGCCTGCAGGAAGTTATCCGCCCCCGGACCAGTCTGATTATAGAGATATTGCAGACCCACGCCCAGCTTCTTGATGCCCTTCTGCAGCGAATAGGCCGACAGCGGCACCGGCATGTCATGGATCACCGTCACGTCGAGATGGTCCTGAAGGTTGCGGCCCACACCGGTGGATTTCACCGTCGTCTCGATGCCATGGCGCTTCAGTACCTCCGGATCGCCCACGCCGGACAGCTGCAGGATCTGCGGCGACTGCACTGCGCCTGCCGAGAGGATCACTTCACGGTCAGCGCGGATCTGCCGGGCAATGCGCCCCTTGCCTTCCACGACTTCCACACCCACGGCCTTGCCCTTTTCGATCACCACGCGCGTCACCACACCGGTGGAAATGATCTTGAGGTTGGGCCGCTGAGTTTCGATCGGGCGCAGATAGGCGAAAGATGCGCTCCAGCGCCCGCCTTTGAAAATCGTGCGCTGATAGCGGCCAAAGCCTTCCTGGCTGGCGCCGTTGAAGTCTTCCGTAACCGGATAACCGGCTTCCCGCCCGGCATCGATAAAAGCCTGGTAGACCGGGCCGGACATCGGGCTCTCGGTCACGTTCAGCGGGCCGCTACCGCCATGGAAATCATTGGCCCCGCCCTCATAGCTTTCCGACTTGCGGAAATAGGGCAGCACATCGGCAAAGCTCCAGCCCTTCAGGCCCATCTGGCCCCAGAGATCATAGTCGCCCGCATGGCCGCGGATATAGACCATGCCATTGATGGAGGACGATCCGCCCCAACCCTTGCCGCGGGGCCAGTAGAGGCGGCGGTTTTCCATATACTGCTGAGGCTCGGTGAAGAAACCCCAGTTATGGTCGTTCGCCTGCTTGATCAGGCCGCCGACGCCCGCAGGCATCTTTACCATCAGGGAGGTGTCTTTTTTCCCCGCCTCGATCAGGCAGACCTTCACTGTGGGATCTGCAGAGAGGCGGTTTGCCAGCACGCATCCCGCGCTGCCGGCACCGACGATAATATAGTCGAAGCTGTCCATCTTGTTTTCCTCCCGGCGGCCGGCCGTTCTTCATTGTTAGCCGTAAACTATCTTGTTCACGGGTGTGCGCAAGAAATTGTCAACGATCATGAACTATCTGTCAGACGTGACATATTGCCTTTATTGCGTTGGGGTGAGCGCAATCGGCCAAGCAGGAAGTAGCGATAATGACGCGACCGCTCGCCCATCCCCAGGACGCTGAGTCCGGACGGCTTTCCCGCCGTGACCGCCGTGGCTTCAAGCGGGTCGAGTTGAAACTGACCGGCCGTTTCCTGATCGGCGACAGTGAAGACCATGTGCTCAGCACGGCCGACATTTCCTGCGATGGCGCCTTCATCGTCTCTTCGGAACGCCCCGGACTTGATCAGCAGGTCGTCTGCTATTTCGACGAGGTTGGCCGGGTTGTGGCCAATGTCGTGCGCGTTTCGCCCGAAGGCTTCGCCGTGCGCTTCCACACCTCGCCGCACAAGCGCGACAAGCTCGCCGACCGTCTCACCTGGCTGATCAATCGCGACAAGCTCGGTCTTGAGGAAGAGCGGGGCGAAACCCGCTACCGCGCCAGCGGTGAAGCCATCGTAAATCTGGCCGATGGCAGTCAGCTGAAGTGCAGCGTGACGGACATCTCCCTCACCGGCGCTGCCTTTGAAACCACCGGCAAGCCACCCTTCGTGGGCGAACGCGTTACCGTCGGCAATCTTGTCGGCGAAGTTGTCCGCGTCACCGGCGACAAGTTCGCCGTCCGCTATGTCCATGGGCAGAAACCCGCCGCTTCCAACTGATGGCAGATGATCTTGGCCGCCGGGTGAAACAGGTTACCGGCCAGGCGCCCGGCGCGCCGGCCAGCGCTGCCGCCGCCCCGATCGACCTCTCCCGCATAGACCCCGCCATCTGGCGGGTGCTTGCCGGCGGCGAGGTTCACGGTCCTTACACGCTCGGCCAGATACAGCAATTTGCCATCGAAGGCCGGCTTCACGCCGCCTCACGCATCTCCGGCGGCGATGATCAGCCCTTCCTGCCGATCCGCGACATGCCCCGGCTTGCCGAAGCGCTGGCCCCGGCTTTTGCTGAACGCGCCCGCCGCCGGGCTGAAGCGGCCAACTATCTGATCACCGCCCGCGCCCCTGCCCCGGCCGAAGCCGCGCTCTGGCGCGACCTGCCTGCCTGCCTCGACACGCTCGGCAAGCATATGCAACCCATTCCCGGCACGTTCCTCCTGCGCTCGGCCCGTTCTCTTTCGGAAGTACGCGCCACCCTTGCCGAGGCCCTGCCGAAGACAGCGCAGGTCTTCGTGTTGCAGACCCGTGAGGCCCGGCTCGGTTGGGTCGGTTTTGAGGAAGACATGGCGGAGGCGGTGCGCCCCGTCTGGAACGCGCCCCTCTCCTGACCTCTAAATCTGTCCGAAAGTGTCCGGATTTGTCCTGCAGGTGTCCGCCAAACGGCTCAGCCGATACGCTTGATGCCCTTTGAATGGCGCTGCCAGTTCTCGACATAGTGGATCGCGGACATCCTGATCACCTGAAGCTGGACCTCTGATACATCTTTGACCACTTTTCCCGGCGCGCCCATCACAAGCGAGTTGTCGGGGATCTCTTTTCCTTCCGGAATCAGGGCATTAGCCCCGATGATGCAATTTCGGCCAATCTTGACCCGATTGAGGATCGTCGATCCCATGCCGATCAGCGTGTCATCGCCAATTTCGCATCCGTGCAGGATCACCCGGTGGCCAATGGTGACATTCTTCCCGATCGTCACCGGCGCGCCGATGTCGGTATGGATCACTGAAAGATCCTGAATGTTGGAATTTTCTCCAATGATTATAGGGTCATTATCCCCGCGGAGGACACAGCCATACCAGACCGAGGCGTTCTCCTTCAGGATCACATTGCCCATCACTTCGGCGCTTTCGGCAATCCAGAACTTGCCCTCGCCCGGCAATTGCGGCGCCACCCCATCCAGTTCGAAAATGGCCATATCAATCTCCTCCTGCCCGCAAATCGTTACGCTCGCGGAATGTCACTTAACCGTCGGCTAATACTGGTAGTGTATAGTCATCTCAGATTCGGAGAGGCAATGGCTCGCTTGGTGCCCATTTTCACCTCACCACCGGAAGCGCCCCTTCCGGATACGGGCTCGCCGCCTGCAAGGCTGGGGCCTCTCTCTTCCTTCTCTTCACCGGGCCGCTGCGCATTCCTGCCAGCGGCTTTTTTCATGCCTGCAAGCAAGGAGGCCTCCCATGGGTAAACGCAATCCTGCCAAACGCCTGAAAGCCGCTTCGGAAGTGCGCTCGTCAGCCTGGTTCGACGAGCCGGCACGCGGCAAGGGCGCCCATCTCCACGCCATAGAAGGCGGGCGCGGCTGGCACCCTGACGATGCCCATCCGGTGACCAATCTTTCGCCCCAGCAGGACCGCACCCAGCGGTATCAGAAAACCGTCAAGCCCCGCTCGGAAAACCAGGCCCAGCTTATGGCGGCTATGGACAGCCATGCCCTGGTCTGCGCCCTGGGGCCCGCCGGCACCGGCAAAACCTACCTGGCCATCTGCAAAGCCGTTGAAGCCCTGCAGAAGGGGCGCGTTTCCAAGATCGTGCTCTCCCGCCCGGCGGTTGAGGCGGGCGAACAGATCGGCTTCCTGCCCGGCGGCATGGAAGACAAGCTCGCCCCCTATCTGCGCCCGCTTTACGATGCCCTGTCAGACCGGCTCTCCCCGGCGCAGCTCAAGCACATGCTGTCGGAAGGCGTGATCGAGATTGCGCCCATCGGCTTCATGCGCGGGCGCACGCTCAACAATGCCTTCATCGTCATCGACGAGGCGCAGAACTGCACCTACACCCAGCTCAAGATGTTGCTGACCCGCCTTGGCTGGCACTCCACCATGGTCATCACCGGCGATCCGAACCAGTCAGACCTGCTGCCCGAATTCTCCGGCCTGGCCAAAGCCGCAGACAAGCTGGAAGCCCTGTCTGGCGCCTCGGTCATCCGGCTGGAGGCGGCAGATGTGGTCCGCCACCCCCTCGTTGCGGAGATGCTGGACGTTCTCTGAACCCGGCGCGCCCTTGCCGCTGATTAACCTTAAAGCCGGGTCTCTCGCGGGGCCCGGCTTCTTAATTGGCCTGTTTCTTGCCTGCCGACGGGAAGATACCTGTCCCCAGGAGGGAAACATGCTGAAATCAGGCTCCAAACTTGCTGTCGCGCTGTCGGTTCTGGCCGTTGCAGCCTGCGCGCAGACCGGATTTGATACAAAATCGGCGCCCGCCGCCGCGCCAACGCCCGCTGAGATCGCTGCCGCTGCCGAGGCGCCTGCAGGCTGGCGCCCCTTCTCGGCAGACAGCCCCTGGAACACCAAAATCCCCGCGGATGCGACGATCGACCCGCTCTCCGAAGTCCTGATCGAAGATTTCGCCAGCCACAGCTCGCTGGCCATCAACATGCCGCTCTATTCGGTAGCGACCTACTATATCGACTCCGCCAAGACGCCGAAGAAGAAGGTTTTCCCTTACTTTGAAGGCTATTACGGACGCGGCTTCGAGCCGGGCACGCGCATTCCTGCGCCGGCGTTCGCTGTGCCTCCCGGCCCCGAAGGCAGCACCGCCTATCTCGCCATGATCGACCCTGCCGCCGGCCGTGCCTGGGAAATGAAGCAGGGCGCTCAAGACCCGGAAACAGGTTACTGGGGCACCTCCTTCGGCGCCGAAGCGGACCTGACAGGTACAGGCGTTGCCGCCCCCTGGATGACGGCGCCGGACGCCAACCTGTCGGCCTCCCCGCGCCCCTCGGGCGTTCCGCTGATTGCAGGCCTGATCCGGATTGACGAGATCAAGGCGGGCCGCATCGATCATGCCCTTGCCATTGCCTACCCCGCGCCGCGTACCGGCAGCTTCGTCTCGCCCGCCAGCATGGCGCTGGAAGCCCCCGAAGGCGCCGAGCCTAATCTTGTCGGCCTGCCGATGGGGGCCCGCATCCAGCTCGACCCGGCCTATGATATAGAGAACACGAACCTCACGCCCGCTGCCAAAGTCATCGCCCGCGCGCTGCAGGAATATGGCGCCATCGTTGTGGACCAGACCGGCTCAACCGTTCTCTTCGCCGAATCCGCGCCGGCACAGCTCGAAGCCTGGCAGGGCCTGCTGGCCCCCGCCGACCTCAGCCTGCTGTTCACCGAAGACATGATGGGCCGCAATTTCAGGGTTCTGAAACTTGGCGAACAGATGCCCGGCCGCCCGGAAGCCTGGCGTTAGCCCCGGCAGCACATCCCTGCCTCAGCTGGGGCGGGAGGTGTCATACGGGCTGTCGAGCGAGAAGGCCGGGATCCGCGCCACCATCTCTTCGCCCTCATCGTCCACAAGGTCGTAAGTGCCGGTCATCATGCCCGATGGCGTGGCCAGCGGCGCGCCGGATGTATAGCTGAAGCGCTGACCCGGCCCGACCGTGGGAGTCTGGCCGATCACGCCCTCGCCATCGACCGCCTGCAGCCGCCCCGCCGAGTCCACAATGCGCCAGTGACGGCGGATGATGGTCCAGGTCCGGTCGCTCTCATTCTCCACTTCCACCGTATACTGCCACATGAATTTCGCCCGCGCGGGCTCGGATTCGTCGTGCAGGAATTTCGGCCGCACACGGATGCGGACGCCATCAGTGATGGCCTCATATTGCGGAGGAGCGGGGCGTCTTGCCATGGACCAAGCCTTCCCCGGCATAGGTTCACAAGCTGTTAAGGGCGGCAAGGAGATCGGCTTCCAGATCGTCGCCATCTTCCAGCCCGACAGACAATCTGATCCAGCTTCGGTCAAGCCCCATCGCTGCCTGCTCGGCATCGCTCAGGGCACGGTGGGTCGTGGTCGAGGGGTGGCAGGCGAGCGATTTGGTGTCGCCCAGATTGTTGCAGATGTCGACCAGTTTCAACCCGTTCAGGAAACGGAACGCCGCGTCCTGCCCGCCCTTCAGCGACAGGGCGAGCAGCGTGCCCCCCATCTTCATCTGCTTCTTGTGCACCTCATAATGAGGATGGTCCTGGCGGTGGGGATAGCGCACGGCATTGACCGCCGGATGCGCTGCCAGCGCGTCGGCCAGGCGCGCCGCCGTCCGGCTCTGCGCCTCGACGCGCAGCTGCATCGTCTCAAGACCTTTCAGCACTACCCAGGCATTAAACGGCGACGCCGCAGGCCCCATATGGCGCAGCCACGGATCGTAGACGTCGCTCATCCGCTTGGTGTCTGTCAGGATCGCGCCCAGCAGAACCCTGCCCTGCCCGTCCATATGCTTGGTGGCCGAATAGGCGACCACATCGGCGCCCAGCTCCAGCGGGCGCTGCAGCACCGGCGTTGCGAACACATTGTCCACTACCAGCAGCGCGCCAGCGGCCTTGGCAAGCTTCGCCACCGCCTCAATGTCTACCCCGTCGAGCAGCGGGTTCGCCGGGCTCTCGATCAGCACCAGCTGACAGCCCTTGTCGATTTCGCGCTTCCAGGCATCAAGATCCGCCCCGTCCACGAACACCGTCTCGATGCCGAACTTCGGCATCTGATTGGCGATGATCCAGCGGCAGGAACCGAACAGCGCTGTGGCTGCCACCACCCGGTCGCCGGCCTTGAGCGGCGCCAGAATGGCGGAGGAAATGGCGCCCATGCCCGATCCGGTCACCCGGCAGGCCTCGGCGCCTTCGATCAGGCAGAGACGCTGCTGGAGCATCTCATTGGTCGGGCTGCCATAGCGGGAATAGACGAAGCCTTCCTCTTCCCCGGCCATGCGGCGCATCGCCTGTTCGGCCGAGTCGTAGGCGTAACCGGAGGTCAGGTAGAGCGCTTCGGAAATCTCGCCATGCTGGGAACGCATCAGGCCGCCGCGCACCGCCTGGGTGGCGGGCTTCCAGCCCTTCTTGTCGTTGCCCGATGCATCGGCCATGGCTCTGATCCTTGTGTTTCCAGCAGCGGGTCTTATGCCTGAGCCCAACAGGGTGCAAGTGATGGCTGATATTAGCGGGGTTATTCCCGACTTCGAGATTGAAGACCTGCTGAAAAGCGGGGCGATCCGGTGCGATGAAGCGCCGGAATCGGGGCAGATTCAGCCCGCCAGCCTCGATCTGCGCCTGGCAGTGGACGCCTATCGCCTCCGGGCCAGTTTCCTGCCCGGCAAGGATCGCACCGTTGCCGAGATGCTGCAGGAGCCCGGCATCCACCTTCACCGGATCGACCTCACCCAGGAAGGCGCGGTGCTGGAAACCGGCTGTGTCTATCTGGTGCCGCTGCAGGAGTCCCTGCGCCTGCCCGCTGGCCTGTCGGCGCGGGCCAATCCCAAAAGCTCCACCGGCCGGATCGACGTGTTCACCCGCCTTGTCACCAACAAAGGCAAGGCGTTCGATGAAGTGCCGATGGGCTATTCCGGCCCGCTCTATCTGGAGGTCAGCCCGCGCACCTTCCCGATCAAGGTGCGCCCCGGAGACCGCCTCGCCCAGCTGCGCTTCAAGAAGAAGAAGCCTGAAACGCTGCGCGAGAAGGTCGTGTCGATTGACCTTGAGCCCCCGGCGGGAGAGCCGGCCGGCTACCGCGCCAAGGCCCATTCCGGCGTGGTCGATCTGCGCGGACTTGGCGCCCATGAGGTCAGCCAGTTCTGGGAACCGGTCTATCCGCAGAATGGCCGCATCGTGCTCAATCCCGAAGAGTTCTACATTCTCGTTAGCCGCGAGACCGTGAAGGTGCCCGCAAATGAGGCCGCCGAAATGGCGCCCATCGCGCCGGAGCTGGGCGAGTTCCGCGCGCATTATGCGGGCTTCTTCGATCCGGGCTTCGGCACCAACAAAGGCGGCAGCCGCGCCGTGCTGGAAGTGCGCTCCCGCGACGTGCCGTTCATCCTTGAGCATGGCCAGCCGGTCGCCAAGCTGATCTATGAGCCGATGACGGAAAAGCCCCGGCACCTTTATGGGGGTCAAGGCTCGAACTATCAGGGCCAGGGCCTGAAGCTCTCCAAACATTTCGCGGTTTGACCGGGAAACCGCCGGCATGTGACTGCCTGAGCCAGATCGATAAAAATCCGAAAATAACCAGACAGTAGGGAACAACTCCCCGGCCCCTGCGTTGATCGGCTGACCCGGATTGTTTCGGGCTCGCAACCGCCGGTGCCCCTTACCTCCCGCACCGGAGGTGGCCGGGTAGCCCGGGTGTTGCTCAATTAAAATAGAAGAGGATTGCCCATGAAACTCCGCGTTCCGACCGCTATTGCCGTGAGCCTGGCTCTGTCGCTCGCTGCTCCTGCAGCTGCGTTTGCGCAGGAAGCTCCGTCGCCTTTCCGCAGCGTTGAAGCCCAGACTTTCAGCGCCAATGACCTGCAGCGCTACGGCCTGTCCGACGACCAGATTGCGACCGTCCAGTCCTACCAGCAGCAGGGCTATGAAGTTCAGGTGATGTCGCCGGAAGAAGCAGCCGAATATACGGGCGGCATGTCGACCAACAACTTCCTCGCCATTGTCGGCCTCGTGGCGATCGTCATCGTTGTGGCCTCCGTTCTGTAAATGAAAGCGCAGGCGCTGTTTGCGGCCATGTCGCTGACGCTCAGCGCCTGCGCCACGCAACCCAATCCAGATCCGGCCAGCTTTGCCAGCCGGACATCGAACAACAGTTTCGAGATGTTCGGCGGCGCTGTTTCACCGCCCGAAACGTTGCTGCTGCCGGTCCAGCATGACCAGCAGATAGATGGCGCGGCCTGCGGGGCGCATGCCCTTGCAAGCGTCGTGAATTACTGGCGTGGTCCTGCCACGGTTGCTGGCAATGACATTTTTCTCGCCCATCCCCCGGCTGATACCAAGGCGGGCTATTCGATGGCCGAATTACAGGCCCTCGCCCAATCCCAGAATCTTGTCAGCAGCGCCGTGCGCCTGCCCGCAGGCGGGCTGAAGGCAGAACTGGAAGCGGGCCGGCCCGTTCTGGTTCCGGTGCAGGTGCCATCCATCTATGTCCAGACTTGGCAATTGCCCGGCGCAAATGTGCCGGTCCTTGGTTTTCCGGCAAATTTCATCACATCGCGGGCCGCCTGGCTGTCGGAGAAGACCGGCAGCAATCTCCTCAATCACTATGTCCTGGTCTCGGGGTATGACGGAGACACGTTCATCGTGATGGAACCGATCATGGGTCTACGGACGATCAGCGCCGAAAGGCTGGCGCGCTACCGCGAAGCCTTCGGTAATGCCGCCATCGTTTTCAGCGCGCCGGACTAACCCCCAAACGCATAGACGATGGAAAAGCGCGTCGCCGTGTCGGTCGCTTCAAAGCGCGGCTGCGGGTTTGTGTCGTGGCGCACTTCAAACGAGAACCGGGCCGAGAGGCTCTTGGTCAAGAGCGCGGTCAGCGTAGTCTTGTTGCCGATCTGGGTGGAAGTATCGGCGTAGAGCAGGTTCGTGTTGTTCCCGAATTTCACAGCGTCATTGAAGGTGTATCCGAATTTCGACGCGGCGATGAACGAGAAAGACTCTTCCCAGTTCGCTGGCACCGTTTCTGGCGGAACGCCTGTGGTGGATGCTTTCAACCGGTCAAATTTCACACCGGGGCCACCCTCAAGCGACCAGGTGGCCGCGCCGCCCTCGAGCACCTGCCAGCCCAGACCGCCGCCGAGAAATGAGCGGCTATCGAAGGCGGAAAACTCGTCAATCTCGTGCGACAGGCGGGCAAAGCCAAAAAGGCGATCATTCAGTGTGCGGTCCGATTGGCCTGCGAAAAACAGCCGGTTCTTGGTCTGACTGCCATTCTTCGTGCCATAATCGGCGATGAATTCCACGCCATTGCGCCAGGCTTGCGTCTCGTGGCTGATTTTGAGGCCAATACCGAGATCACTTGTCTCCGTGTTGCCCGTGTTCAGACCGGCGCTGAAAGAGCCTTCGCCTTTCCACGTGCCTTCTTCGGCAATCGCCGGCAAGGCGAGACAGCTCACGGTGGTGATGGCGGCGAGAATGACCTTCATGCAAGGGCTCCCTGTTCTCATATCTGACTGGGCCGGCCGCTGGATATGCGACCGCGCCTCCTGTCAAAACTTGAATGGGGGCAAGGAGTCGAACGCTTTTTTCAGTGCCTCGCCCCATCCGCTGGATATCTGCGCGAAATAGGGATCATCTGCCTCGATCCGTTTGGAGGCGCCAAGCTGTAGCGTGTCGTTCTCGACGATCTGCAGATCCAGCGGCAGGCCCACCGAGAGATTCGCCTTGATCGTGGAATCGAACGACACCATCAGCAGCTTCACGGCTTCTTCCACCTCCATCGCCGGGTCATAGGCGCGTACCAGAATCGGCCGGCCATATTTGGTCTCACCAATCTGGAAGAAGGGCGTGTCGTCGCTCGCCTCGATGAAATTGCCTTCCGGATAGATGAGGAACAGCCGCGGCTCGACGCCCTTGATCTGGCCGCCGAGGATCATGGTCGAGTTAAAGGTGGAATCAGCCTTCTGCCCGGTGGCCGCGTTGGATTGGATCACCTCCCGCAATGTTTCCCCGACCAGCCGCGCGATCTGGAACATTGTCGGCAGTTCGAGAATCGAGGGGCGCCGCTCCGAAGGCGCCTTGGTGCGCTCCTCCAGAATGCTGACTACTGACTGGGTGGTGGCAAGGTTGCCTGCCGTCATCAACACCAGCGCACGCTCGCCGGGCTTGGACCAGGTAAACAGCTTGCGGAACTTGGAAACATTGTCGACGCCCGCATTGGTGCGGGTGTCCGACATGAAGACCAGTCCGCGATCGAGCTTCATTCCGACACAATACGTCATGGGTGAGCCGCTTTCAGCGCCTTCTTATTGTTGTTGTACCTGGATCAGGACATTCATCGATTCGGTGGCCTCACCGAAGCGCATACCTGAAACAGGCGCGGTCTCGGCATAGTCAAGACCTGTCGCCACGCGAACATAGCGGTCATCCGGCGAGATGGCGTTGGAGACATCAAACCCGACCCATCCAAGCCCCTCCACATGCACCTCTGCCCAGGCATGGCCCGCCTCCTGCTCCACGCGGTCATTCATCATCAGATAGCCGCCCGCATAGCGCGCCGGATAGCCCAGCAGGCGCGCCGCCGAAATGAAGATGTGCGCATGATCCTGACATACGCCATGGCCAGCCTCGACCGCCTCCTCGGCCTTCGTGTCCGGGTCCGTGCGGCCGGTTTCATAGCGCACCGCGCCGCGCACAATCTCGGCCAGCGCATGCAGGCGGGGAACATCGCCGCCGCTGGCATCGGGAACAGCCTTGGCGAGCCTGCGGATGTGCGGCCCGGGCCGGGTCAGCGGCGTCGCGCGACGGAACAGCCAGAGCGGGGCAAAACCGGTATGCGGCCCGACCACCCCGGCTGTATCACGCACTTCGACCTCGCCTTCACAGGTGATCGTCAGTTCCGAATGCCCCGCCTCCATGCTGACGAGATGCACACGGTTTGCATGCTGATCATCAAACTCCGCCTCGACCTTTCCGCCTTCGATGACGGTCTTCCAGTTTAACACCTGCTGGTTCGGGCGCGGCTTGGGTGTCATGCGAAGCTGCAGCAGGCCGTAGCCGACCGGATTATCATACACTGAGCGCGTCTTGTGCAGGATCCTGAGAAGCATGTTCCTGTCCTCAGTTGTAGAAGCGGAAGTCCTGCTCGACCTGATGGGCGAGCGCGTTGTTGTTCTGGATGAAGGCCAGCAGAAATTCATGCAGGCCGCTATCCATGATGCGTTCGATACTGCGATCCTCAAGATCATCCCGCATCGACAGCGCCATGTCGAGGCTCGGCGCGCGGGTGTTGTAGTCCGAACACAGATGTCCCAGGTTTCCGGCTATCTTGCGCAGGCAATACAGCAGCGAGCGCGGCATCCGCCGGTCAAGGATCAGGAAGTCGGCAATCGTGCTGGCGCGCGCCTCTCCGCCATACAGCCAGCGGAATGCCCGCTCCGCCGAGGCCGAGCGCAGGATCGTCTCCCACTGCACATTGTCCAGCGTGGACCCCACCAGCGTCACCGATGGCAGCAGCACATAATATTTCACGTCCAGAATACGCGCGATGTTGTCCGCCCGCTCCACAAATGTGCCAACCCGCGCGAAGTTGTAGATGTCATTGCGCAGCATGGTGCCGACCGTCGCGCCGCGCACAAGTGAACTCTGCTTGCGGATGATCCCCAGAACCTCGGGCAGCTCCGTTTCCTTGATGGGCCGCGCCAGGACATCCTTGAGCACGATCCAGGATTCGTTGACCGCCTCCCACACTTCCCGCGTCAGCGCCGTGCGCACCAGGCGGGCATTGTTCCGCGCCGCCTCGGTCACGGAAATGACCGAAGACGGATTGCCCGGATCCCGCAGCAGGAAATTGACGACGCTCTGGCCATCGAATTTTCCGCCGGCAGCCAGGAAATCATGGCGGGCGGAGGCAGTATCAATGATGGAGGCCCATTCGTCCTCGGCATGATCAGAACGGGTGAGCGCCATGCGGAAGCCGGCATCGACGAGACGCGCGGTATTCTCGCTCCGCTCCAGATAACGGAACATCCAGAAGAGGCCGCCTGCGGTTTTCCCAAGCATCGCCTATTCCTCCAGAACCCAGGTGTCTTTCGTGCCGCCGCCCTGGCTGGAGTTCACGACCAGGGAGCCTTTCTTCAGCGCCACGCGCGTCAGGCCCCCGGGGGTGATCTCGATGCCATCGGGCGAGACGAGCACGAAGGGCCGCAAGTCCACATGGCGCGGCGCAAGGCCCGCCCGCGTGAGGATCGGCACGGTGGAAAGCGCCAGTGTGGGCTGGGCAATATAGGCGGATGGACGCGCCTGCAGCTTGGCGCGGAAGGCTTCGATTTCCTTCTTCGACGCGGCCGGCCCCACCAGCATTCCGTACCCGCCCGATCCATGAACCTCCTTCACAACGAGTTCGTGCAGATGCTCAAGCACATAGGACAGGGATGAGGGCTCAGAGCAGCGCCAGGTCGGCACATTCTTCAGGATCGGCTTCTCGCCGGTATAGAACTGAACAATGTCAGGCATGTAGGAATAGATCGCCTTGTCGTCGGCAATTCCGGTGCCCGGCGCATTGGCGATGGTGATACCGCCGGCGCGGTAGACATCGAGAATCCCCGGCACGCCCAGCATTGAGTCGGGCCGGAAGTTCAGGGGATCGAGATAATCATCATCCACCCGGCGATAGAGCACATCGATAGGCGTGTAGCCGAGCGTGGTGCGCATCGCGATCCGCCCATCGACCACGCGCAGGTCATGCCCCTCCACCAGTTCGGCGCCCATCTGGTCAGCCAGGAAGGCGTGTTCGTAATAGGCCGAGTTGTGGATGCCGGGCGTCAGCACCGCCACCACGGGACGGCCCGTGCAGGCCGCCGGCGCGCAGGCCGCCAGGGAGCGGCGCAGGGATTTAGGATAGTCGCTGACGGGGCGCACACGGATTTTGGTGAACAGCTCCGGAAACATGTGGAGCATCGTTTCCCGGTTCTCCAGCATGTAGGAAACGCCCGACGGTGTGCGGGCATTATCCTCCAGAACGAAAAACTCGTTCTCGCTGGTGCGCACCAGGTCAACGCCGACAATATGAGTATAAACCTTGGCCGGGGGCACCACGCCGATCATCTTCGGCAGGAAGGCGTCATTGTTCTGGATCAGATCCACCGGAATACGCCCGGCGCGCAGAATTTCCTGGCGGTGATAGATGTCGTGCAGGAAGGCGTTGATAGCCCGCACCCGCTGCTCGATGCCTTTGGTCAGCCGCGCCCATTCCTTGCCGGAAATGATCCGGGGCACGACGTCGAACGGGATCAGCCGCTCGTCCGCATCGGCGGCACCATAGACGTTGAAGGTAATGCCGGTCCGGCGGAAGAACGTCTCCGCCTCTCGCGCCTTCCGGCGGAGACGCTCGGGAGGTTCGTCGGCAAACCAATCGCAATAACGTGCATAGGGAGCGCGGGGTTTTTCACCGCTGCCGTCCATCTCGTTGAAAAACCGTGGAGTTTCAGCCATCGACGTATCCTTACGCCGTATTTTGCAGCACTCAACGCCCTTCTCTTAGGCGCTCACTTGCGGCCAAACCCGCCCGCAAATCATGCAAACAGGCGCTTTTGCTGCACAAAAGGAGAGCATCACCCCTGTGGTGTGACCGGCACGAGCGGCCAGAAAATCGGGATCACGATCGCGGCAACCGCCACAAAGATCAGATTCAGAGGCAAGCCGAACCTGACAAAATCCATGAACGCATACCCCCCCGCCCGGTAAACCAGCGTATTCGTCTGGTATCCGATGGGGGTGGCAAAACTGGCGCTTGCGGCAAACATGACCGCCACGATGAAAGGGCGCGGGTCGACGCCCAGGCCGTGGGCAAGCCCAATCGCCAGCGGTGTGATCAGGATCGCCGCCGCATTGTTGCTCATGATCTCCGTGACCATGGAGGTGAAGGCGTAGACGATGATCAACAGGATGAGGGGCCCCGCCCCTCCCGCGACCTGCGAGAGCAGACCGACCACCACAGCCGCTGCCCCGGTCTTGTCCATCGCCGTGCCGAGCGCCAGCATGCCGAAGATCAGCATCAGGATATCCCACTGGATCGACCGGTAGGCTTCCTGATGATCAAGACAGCCGAAAGCCACCACAGCCGTGGCGGCAATCAGGGCAAGGCCGGCAATCGGCATCAACTCGATGGCAGCCAGGCCCATCACCATCAGCACGGCGGCAATCGCCACCGGCGCCTTGTCGCGCCGGATGGCCCGGTCGGAGCTTTCGGTGAGGTTGTTCAGCAGGCCCTCGTCAAACATCTCGCGCATGCCGCGCGGCGGGCCCTCCAGCAGAACGGTGTCGCCCACTTCAAAGCGCAGCTCGTTGATTTGGGAAGCCATGTTCTCACCGCGCCGGTGAATAGCGAGCACATAAACGCCATAGAGGCGGGCGAGGCCAAGGCCGGCCAGGCGCCGCCCGATGAGGCGCGAATGGGGGCCGATCACGCCTTCCATGATCACCGTCTCGGTGGTCTGCACCGGCTCGAAGGAAGCCTGTTTCCCGCCCTGCGTTCCAATCGCGATACTGCCCGCCTCCTTGAGCGTGAGCATTTCCGAAACCGGCGAGCGCAGCACGATCCGGTCGCCCGCCTGCAGCACGATTTTCTTCAGATCCGCCCGCAGCGACACGCCCTCCCGGAACACGTCGATCACGGTGAACCCCTTTTCCGCCGTGAACCCGGTCTCGGCGATCGTCTTGCCGATCAGGTCAGAATTCAGCGGGATCAGGATCTGCGCAATGAAGCGGCGCTCCTTCTGATCGGGCAGCATCGCCGCCAGCGTCTCGCGCTTGGGCAGCAGGAAGGGACCGAGCACAGAAGTATAAGTGACCCCCACGGCCGCAAAGATCATCCCGGCCAGCGTAATCTCGAACATCCCGAAGGGCGCCATACCTTGGTTCTGGGAAACGCCATCGACCAGAATATTGGTCGAGGTGCCGATCAGTGTCGTGGTGCCGCCGAAGATGGCCGCGAACGACAGCGGCATCAGCAGCTTGGAGGGGGTAATATTGATCGCCTTGGCGAGGCGAATGGCGACAGGGATCAGGATGATCACAACCGGCGTGTTGTTGATGAAGGCCGAGAGAAAGATGACAGCCGCCATCATCACCACGACGGCGATGGCAGGTGACCCGCCGTTCGCCAGCCTGACGACGGCGCGCCCCACATAGTCGATGACCCCGGTTCGCTCGAGCGCCGCCGACAGGATGAACATCGCCGCGACTGTAATCGGCGCCGAATTGGAGAAGACCGCAATCGTCTCGTTGACGGACAGGATACCCGTCAGCATCAGCGCGCCCATCGCGATCAGGGCGACCACATCGGCCGGTATCTTCTCCCGGATGAAACCGAAAAATACAAAGACAACAAGGACCAGAACGAAACTGATCTGGAAGACCGAACTCTCGAGGAGCGGAGCGAGCATGCGGTGTCCTGAAACTGTTGCGCTTATTCCCTAGAAAGCCGGAACAGACCGAAAGCGCAATGTAAAACCCGTCCGGTAAACCGAACGGGGGAGGAAATGCTGGGCATTGATTCAATTCGCCTTCCGGGGGTCGCCCAACGGCAACAAGCGCCCGGCAAATCCCCCGCGCCCTAAAGCGCACACCTGCATTTGCATAGGGCGAAACGCGCCGAAGAGCGCCCGTTCATCCGGCGGCCTCACCCGAGGGCGCGATTTGTCAGGCGATCAGGGGAAACGGGCTGGAGCGGGTAGACGGAATCGAACCGACATACACAGCTTGGAAGGCTGGTGCATTACCATTATGCTATACCCGCCCGCTTCCGAGCGCTTGGTAATATGAGCGATTGAGCCGCCAAACAAGCTCAGCCTGCACATTTTTCACCGCTTCTTTCGCCCCCCGCGGGTGGCACGTGTCTTGCTCTACAATCAGGCAAGCCGGCCATCTGGGAATTTTCTTTGTTTACCAAACTGCCTCCACCGGCGCTGACAGGCCATTTGGCGAAATCCCGCCTCCCCACTCGGGGCCCAAGGTTTATCATGCTTGATGCCCTGCGCGGCATCGGCGCCCTGCTGGTGATTTACGGCCATTACCATTTTGAGCTTTGGCCCGACCGGGGCGGCCTGATCACGAGTTCGCGCGGCTATCTGGTCGTGGACGTGTTCTTCCTGCTCTCCGGTTTCGTGCTGGCATATGCTTTTTACGACAGGCCTAGCTTCGATATCTGGGAGTTCACCAAGAAGCGCGCCTTCCGGCTCTGGCCGCTGCATCTGGCTTCCCTCTTCTGCTTTGTTTTGGTGATGTATCTCAGCGGAGATGCCATCAACGAGCTCGGTCTGCTGCTCAACGTCCTGCTGCTTCACAATGCCGGTTTCGGCGACTGGCACACGAACGCCTTCAATTATCCCTCCTGGTCATTGTCAGTGGAGCTGATCGTCAATCTGGCGCTCGCCGTCGTGATCCTGGCGATACCGAACCGCCGCTGGAACACCCTGTTGCTTGCCGCCCTCGGCCTGATCAGCGCGGCTATCCTTTTCTTCACGGTCGACAGTCTGAACAAGCAGGTTTCCAACGTATTCGGCTTTCTCAATATCGGCTTGCTGCGCGGCTTCATTACCATGCCGATGGGCATCCTCGCTTATCGGATATTCGCCGCGCACAGGGACTGGTTCGAACGCGAATCGCGCCTGCGGACACTCGGTGTCGGCGTTCTCCTGCTCCTGTTCGTGGCAACGCTCTCCTTGCCGAGCCCCTACAAGACGGATTTCCTTTATCTGCCGCTCTACGGGGCCGTCATCCTACTGCTCGCCAGCCCGGGCACTTTCTGGACGGGCATTGCCCGGCAATTTCGCTTCCTCGGGGAAATCTCTTTCGCGATGTATATCGGGCACATGATCGTGCTGAAGATCATGAAAGAGACAGGCTTCTGGCCGCAGGACTACGTGCCGGGCCTGTTGTTTGCCTGGGGCTTGTCGATCCTGCTGGCGATCGTCGCTCACCACGCAATCGAAAAGCCTGCCTATGACTGGCTGACCCGCAGGTGGTGCAAATCCCCGGCGCCAACGGCCAATGCCGCGTATCAGCTTACGGAGACGCGGTCTGCCCCGGCCCTGGCAAAGGAAAAGTCTCTGTAGGAAAAAAACCCATTCCGGCAAGCGACCGGCGGCGCGGGGGTGGTGGAGGGAGCTGGATTCGAACCAGCGTACGCTAGGCGGTCAGATTTACAGTCTGATGGATTTAACCACTCTCCCATCCCTCCACGGGCCCCCGCGACATACGCCATTTGACGCCGCCGCGCAGTCGCTTCACAAGGGCGGTTTCCCGCCCCGGCTCTACGCTGGAAGCGGCCTTATAAGGACGAACATCATGCGGCGCAACCACCCAAAACGGCGTCAGAACACAGATGTGGCAACTCGCCCCGACCGCCCGGAAACTCAACGGTTTTCCCGCCGCGAGGAAGAAGGCGGCCCCGTCTGGCTGTGGGGCACCCATGCCGTGATGGCGGCCCTGGCCAACCCCGCCCGGCGTTTCCACACGCTGCTGGCCACCGAAAACGCCGCCCAGAAACTCCCGGCAGGACGGCTTTCCCCGCAGATCGTCACCGCCAAGGAAATCGATCAGCGCCTGCCCCCCGGCGCAGTGCACCAGGGCATCGCCCTGCGGGCCGACCCGCTGGAAGAGGCCGTGCTGGAGGACGTGATTGCTGCGGGCGCCACGCGCATTGCCGTGCTCGACCAGGTTTCAGACCCGCATAATCTCGGCGCCATCTTCCGTTCGGCCGCCGCGTTCGGCTTCACCGGCCTGGTCCTGCAAACCCGCAACGCCCCGCCGATCACAGGGGTCGTCGCCAAAAGCGCTGCCGGGGCGATTGAAAGCGTCACCGAAATCCGCGCTGTGAACATTGCCCGCGCCCTGGAAGAACTCGGCGAGGCCGGTTTCCACACGGTTGGGCTTGCCGGCGAAAGCGCCCGCCCGCTCGATCAGGCGGTCAAAGGGGCGGCAAAGGTTGCCATCGTCCTGGGCGCCGAAGGGCCCGGCCTGCGCCCCGCCGTAGCCAAAGCCTGCGCCGAGCTTGCCCGCATCCCGATTGCGGCGGAAATGGAAAGCCTCAACGTGTCCAATGCTGCCGCAATTGCCTTCTATGAGGCTAGCCGGGGCAGTTTCCCTGCCACCTGACTCTGTTACACTGCTCCGCAACGCGATCGGGGAGACGCCGGCATGATGCGCTTGATTTCCATCCTTCTGGTTATTGCCGGGCTGGCGGCGGCTGGTCTCGGGGGCGCCGCCCTGATGGAGCGTTACTTCCCGAAGGACGCTGCCCCGGCGATCACAGCGGCCCCGCAGGATATCCCCCTCGCTGAGGCGCCTGCACCAGCGCCGCCGCCGCCCGTCCAGGACGAAACGCCCCCGGCAGCTTCTCCGGCAGAACCGGAAGCCAGCATCGAATCGGCGCCGGTTACCGATGACGACTTCAATTTCCAGCCGATGGTCGAGGAAGGCCCGGCAGACGCCGCCCCCATGGCGCGCGCGATACGGGCCGAGCCCTCGGCGGGCGAAGAGGCCGCCGCTCCCGCGCCGCCCGAAGCGGTGGACATCGACGATCCCAACGTCACCGCCGCCGTCTCCGAATCCTTCATCGATACGCTGAAGACCGTGCCCGTCGCGCATGAGACGCCCGCCTCAGCCGAATACAAGCGCGCCTTCGACGTTACCTTCGCCATCGACGCGACCGGCGGCGACAGCGCCGTGGACGCCCTGCCCGGCCGCGGCGTGATCGAGGAAGGCACCGCGCTCGTGTCAGACCGAGTGGAAGTCCGCCTCTCCGGCGCCGCCTTCACCATCGTGCCGACTTCGCCGCCGGTTCAGTCGCTTTCTCCGCTGACGGAGAATACCTGGCGCTGGTCGGTCACCGCGCTCAGCGCTGGCGACCATGACCTCACCTTCGAGATCTTCGCGGTGGACGCAAATGAAGTCGTGCCCCTGCGCACCTATCGCGACACGGTGACGGTGAAGGTCTCCGGCCTCAACCGCGCCATCGCCTTCGCAGATCAGGCCAACCCGCTGTTTGTGCTGCTCGGCGGCCTCGGCTCCATCCTCGCCGGCGTGCTGGGTGTGGCGCGGTTTGTGCTGAAGAAATAGGAACTGCCTACTTCAACTCGATCCAGAGCTGTTCGGTCTGCGCCAGGAGCTCGCCGTCTGCGGTGAACAGTGCGCTCGCCGCGCCATGCTTGCGGCCATCGTCATAGAGATGCCAGGCCGCCACGATCAGCGGCGCGCCTGCCTCGGGCCGGCGCAGCACCTCGCCCCTGATCCGCCCCAGCACCATTGGCCGCTCCTGAAAGCCAATGGCAAACGCTCCGGGGCAATCCAGCGCCGCCCACAACACTTCCTCGCGCACCAGGCCCTCGGCATCGGCATAATCTGCCTCAGGCGTCCACACATCGGTCACCCCGTCATAGCCATGCGGGCGTCCGGTGAAGATGCAGAGCCCATCCTCGCTCCGTGCTGGTCCGCACACGAAGCAATGGGGGAAAGCATGATCAGCTGCCGGCGGAAAATTGTCCCGTCCCTGCGCAGCCACATCGAGCGATGGCGCGGCCGGCGCACGGCCTAGCGTCTCCACGCGCCGCGCGGCCCCCACAACCGTCTCTCCATGGCGGCACTCACAGGCCCCGTCTGCAATCACGAGGTCCATCGCCGCCTCAACCGGCGGCGGCGCGCGCAGCGACACTTCGATCGCCCCGCCCATGCCGGCCTTGCGCATCTCGCTCGCAATCAGCCCAGCCACATAGCCACCATTGGCTGTATCCGGCGGGCCATTGAAACGCTTTGGAACGAATATCTGCGGCATGGGAGGAGCGCCTTGTCTGAAACCTGTGCCTGTCGCTTACCCGGCCCGCAAAGGGCGGGTCAATCGCCAGAGCGTTTTGCGCAGAGCTCGCCCGTGCTAGTGTCTTGAAACAAGCGCCGTTCAGAGCGCTATGGGGGACAAAATGACACTCTCTGTAATCAGCGCAGGCTTTGGCCGCACAGGCACGCTCTCTCTCAAACTGGCATTGGAAGAAATCGGCTTCGGCCCCTGCCACCACATGAAAGAGGTACTGGAGAATGGCGCGTCCCAGGTGCCGCTCTGGAATGCGGCAGTAGCCGGAAAGCCTGACTTTGAGGCGATCTACAAAGGCTACAAGGCAGCGGTGGACTGGCCAACGGCAGCCTTCTGGCGCGAACTCGCTGCAGCCTATCCGCAGGCCAAAATCATCCTCTCAACGCGCTCCGCCGAAAGCTGGTATGACAGCATTTCCCAGACGATCCTCTCCACGCTGACCGCGCCCGACAACTGGCCGCCGCCAGCGGTCGAATGGTTCAACATGGTGCTGAAAGTCCTTCACCGCAGTCTCGGGCCAACCTTCGACAAGGAAAGCGTCATCGCCGCCTTCCATGCGCATGAAGCCGCCGTAAAGGCCGAAATTCCGGCAAACCGCCTGCTGATTCACTCCGCCAAGGATGGCTGGGAGCCACTCTGCGCCTTCCTCGGCGCACCGGTTCCCGCCACGCCCTATCCGCGCACCAACAGCAAGGAAGAATTCTTCCAGCTGATGAAGGGTGCAGATGGCCTTTAGTCCGCCTACAGATCAGTAGCTCTTCGGCAGGCCCAGCACGCGCTCGGAGATGAAATTCAGGATCATCTCGCGGCTGACCGGCGCAATCCGCGCCAGCATCGCCTCACGCATCATCCGCTCGACATGGTATTCCTTGGCATAGCCCATGCCGCCATGGGTCAGCACGGCGGTTTCACAGGCGGTAAAGCCAGCCTCCGTACCCAGATATTTCGCCGCGTTCGCTTCGGCGCCGCAATCGGCGCCCGCGTCATACAGAGCGGCAGCCTTGTAGGCGAGCAGTTCCGCCGCAGAAAGCTCCGCCCACGACTTGGCGAGGGGGTGGGCAATGCCCTGGTTCTGGCCGATTGGCCGGCCGAACACGACGCGCTCATTGGCATAGCGCGTCGCCCGCTCCAGCGCCGCAAAGCCGAGGCCAACGGACTCCACCGCAAACAGCACGCGCTCCGGGTTGAGGCCCTGCAGCAGGTATTTGAACCCATCGCCTTCTTCCCCGATCAGGTGTTCCTTGGGCACTTCCAGCCCGTCGATGAACAGCGCGTTGCACTCCACCGCCTTGCGGCCCATCTTCGGGATCGGCTTGGCGTCGATCTTGCCGCGATCCAGATCGGTATAGAACAGGGAGAGGCCCATATAGGGCTTGGCGCACTGGTCTTTCGGCGTGGTGCGCGCGATGATCAGGATTTTGTCCGCACGCTGAGCACCCGTCGTCCAGATCTTCCGGCCATTGATCACATAGCCCTTGTTGGTCCGCTCGGCCTTGGTCTCCAGGCTGGACGTGTCGAGGCCCGAGTTCGGCTCGGTCACGGCAAAGCACATCTTTTCTTCGCCGGAGATGATCTTCGGCAGGTTCTCGCGCTTGAGCTCCGGGTTACCAAACTTCTCCAGCGGCTTGGGCCCGAAGATGTTGAGGTGGATCGCCGAGGCGCCCGAAAAGCCTGCACCTGTGCGGGTCACCGTCTGCATCATCAGCGCCGCTTCGGTGAGCCCCAGGCCGGCCCCGCCATATTCTTCCGGAAACGCAATGCCGAGCCAACCGCCCTTGGCCATCGCATCGCAGAAAGCTTCCGGCCATTCGCCCGTCTCGTCGGTCTTGGCCCAATAGGCGTCGTCAAACGGCTCCAGCGTCTTGGCCACCGCGTCGCGGATGGCGGCCTGATCTTCGGTCATCGGCTGGATCACATGCATGGCGTAAGCTCCCTTTGGCGCCGAGACTTAAGGCGCGCGGGCAGGCACGTCCAGCGTCAGGCCGTCGCGGAATGGGCCCGGCGCGGGGTGAACGTAGCGGCAAGCGCGCCCGCGTCCTGTCCGAGGATCTGATCGGCAATGATCTGCGCGGTAACCGGCGCCAGCAGGATGCCATTCCGGTAATGCCCTGCCGCCACATAGACGCCGGGCGCCGCAGTCTCCCCGATGAAGGGCGCGTGATCGGGCGTTCCGGGGCGCACACCGGCCCACCGCTCGGTCACCGGCGCCCCCGCCAGCGCCGGGCAGAGTTTCACGCCCACGGCCCGCAGCGCCTCGATCACCTCGTCTTCCGGCGTATCGATCACCCGGCCGGTTTCCATCGTCGCCCCGATCACCACCTGCCCGCCACGCGGCACCAGATACACATGCCCCGCACGCACCACGCGCTGCGGCGCGCCCTCTCCGGCTGCCACCGACAGCATCTGCCCGCCATGGCAATCTATATCGTCCAGCGCCGTGTCCCAGTTCACCAGGCTGTAGAGCGCGCCCTGCTCCTCCACCTTGATGACAGACGTTTCCCATCCCGCCGCCGCGACCACGGCGTCATGCCCCTCCAGCACAATGCGTCCGCCGCGGGATCTGAGCGGCGCAGGCCCGTCCACAAAGCTCACACGCGGATTGGCCATGAGGGCCGCCAGCAGCGCGGTCACCGTCCGGCGATTGTCCACGCGGGTATCGGTCTCAAGCTCCAGCCCGCCCAGAACCTCACCGGAAAGGGCGGGTTCAAGCCTGCGAACGTCTTCGCCACTGAGCGCCCTGTGCGCCACCCCGCGCGCGGCGAGTACCCGCCCGATTGCCGCCAGATGCGCCGCCTCGCCTGCCTCCATCGCCACGGCCAGCGCCGGGGCAGGCTCAAAACCGGACGGCAGGCCCGAGGCGCGCTCAATCTCGGCGGCGAAGTCCGGCCACAAGTTTGCGCTCTCAAGGCAAAGATCGAACAGCCGGGGGTGAACGCCCGCCTCAGCCGCCGCCTCGAAGGCCGGGGCAATCATGCCGGCCGCAGCCCAGCTTGCGCCGCGCCCGCATGCCCGCGTGTCAAAAAGGGTAACCTGTGTGCCACGGCGAAACGCCAGCTCGAACGCAAGGCTGAGGCCAATAATGCCCGCGCCAATGATGGCGACCCGTGGCTGAGAGGAAGAATTACGCGAACCGGCCCTGATCATGGGGGCCTTTTAGGCGCGCAGTGTCAGTACGGAAAGTGGGCGACCTGAAGCCCGGTCTCGGTCATCCAGAAATTGCAGAAGGCTTCTGCCGCTTCACGGCTCTGGAAAATCAGCTGTTTCAGGCGCTCGCCCGCCGGGCCAAAACCCGTGCGCACCATCAGTTCCAACGATGCGGCATCCCATTGCCCCATCGCATCCTGCTTTTCCACGAACGCGTCGATCAGAGCAGCAAGGCGCAGATCCTCGTCCGAAGACGCTATATCGAAGTCGACGATGACATCCGTCATTCCACCACCCGTCTATTCGTTACCAGTCTATTAACAGACTGTACCAGAAGCCTGAAGTGTTTTCGCAACTGCAAAAACTCTGCCATTGCCCCGTTGGTTCCCTGTAACTTCCGGAAACAGCAGGGATCATGGGCGGTCTGTGCAATATTTGGGCAAAACGTCGCGACATCACAGAGTTGCGATTCATTCTCAAACATGGTTTGGTCCCGCCAGCTCTTAAGGAACCTGATATGAAACGTATTCTCGCCGTTGCCGGTCTGGCGCTCGCCCTTGCGGCTTGCGGCAATCCGGATGCGCCAAGCGCGCCGGAAACGCCCGCCGCCGTCGAAGAAACCGCCGCCCCGGCGGCCGGCCTCAACGGCACGATCAATGTCTATTCCGCGCGTCACTATGATTCCGACAAAGCGATGTACGCCGCCTTCGAGGCTGAGACCGGTATCCGCGTGAATGTCCGCGAATCCGGCGCGCCCGAACTTCTGGAAACGATGAGGGCCGAAGGCTCGCGCTCTCCCGCGGATGTTATCATCGCATCGGACGCCGGCGCGCTTTACCGCTTCCAGGAAGCTGGCTTCACGCAGGGCGTCACTTCCGAAAAACTCTCCGCCGCCATTCCCGCCCAGCTGCGGGAAAAAGACGGCCATTGGTTCGGCCTCACCAAACGCTACCGCATCATCGTTTATGATCCCCAGGTCGTTTCGGCCGATGAAGTTGCCACCTATGCCGATCTCGCCGATCCGCGCCTGAAAGGCGAAGTCTGCGTGCGATCGTCCACCAATATCTACAACCTCTCCCTGATGGGCGAGCTTATCGGCCGCAACGGTCCTGAAGCCGCAGAAGAATGGGCAAAAGGCGTCGTCGCAAACTTCGCCCGCAAGCCGCAGGGCGGCGACACCGCCCAGATTGAAGCAGTCGCTGCCGGCGAATGCGCGGTTGCCCTCGTCAACCACTACTACTGGGTGCGCCTTGCCACCGGCACGCCGGAAGAGCGGCTGAAGACGGCCAAGACCCAGCTCTCCTTCCCTGATCAGAACGGCAATGGCACCCATGTGAACGTCGTCGCTGCTGCGGTTGCCGCCAACGCGCCATCCCCGGATCTTGCCATCCAGTTCATCGAATACCTCGCCACCCCCAAGGGCCAGGAGCTGCTGACCACCGAGAACAAGGACTTCCCCATTGTTGCCGGTGCTACAGTTCCGGCCGGCCTCGAACAGGTGACCGGCTTCGAGGAAAGCGACTTCCCCCTCACGGAGCTGGGCACGCATCAGGCAGAGGCGCAGGCGATCTTTGATCGCGCGGGCTGGAACTGACACAGGCCACCGCCATTCCGATCTCAAGACAGGTGCCGGCGCTCGTCGCCGGCATCGTCATTGCGGTGCCTGTGATCATGGTGCTGCTGGCCGGCCTGTTTGACGGCGGCGGCCCCACCTGGACGCATATCCGCGAGACGCTGCTGCTGCGCTATCTGGGCGGCACAATCAGCGTGCTTGCGCTCACCGGCGCGCTCTGCCTGCTGTTTGCCGTGCCGGCCGCCTGGCTGGTCACCATGTTCCGCTTTCCGGGCCGGGCCGTGTTCGAATGGCTGCTGATCCTGCCGCTGGCCGCGCCGGGCTATGTGCTCGCCTATGCCTGGGCAGACCTTGCCGGGGTGGGCGGCCCGCTCCAGTCCGCCCTGCGCGACGTAACCGGCTGGTCGGCGCGCGACTACTGGTTTCCGGACATCAGCTCCCTGCCGGGCCTCGCTTTCGTCCTGGCCTGCACTCTCTATCCCTACGTGTATCTCACCGCGCGCTCGGCGTTCGTGTCCCAGTCGGTCTGCGCCCTTGAGGCGGCCCGCAGCCTCGGCGCCAGCCCCGGGCGCAGCTTCTGGGCGGTTGCCCTGCCCGCCGCCCGCCCGGCCATCGCCGCCGGGCTTGCCCTTGCCCTGATGGAGGCGGCAGCCGATTATGGCGCCGCCGAGTTCCTGGGCGTTCCCACCCTCACCTTCGGCATCGTCCGCGCCTGGAAAAGCTTTGGCGAGCCCGCCGCCGCTGCCCGGCTGGCCTTCGTGCTGATCGGCGTGATCGCCGTCCTCATTCTCACCGAGCGCTGGGGACGGGGCCGCGCGGGCAGCCAGCATTCCTCCATCCGCTGGCGGCACGTCTCGCGCACGCAATTGACCGGCCTGCCCGCTCTTGGGGCCAGCCTGTCCTGTTTTGTCCTGTTTCTGATCGCGTTTGGCCTGCCGGTGGGCCGCCTTGTCTGGAGAAGTATCGAGACGGGCACCCGCGCAGCGCCTATCTGGGAC
>OBJA01000500.1_pt1 | contig 33914 bp, 26 predicted proteins | sample 1519751 | NCBI WGS metagenome assembly OBJA01 (sample SAMEA3881238, study PRJEB22517) | soil metagenome | biome: lake sediment; feature: soda lake sediment; material: sediment, water from around vicinity | place: India | collected 2013-12-23 | depth 3 m
AAATTCTCGTTTTTGGTTTTTGAGTTCAAAATATCTTCGGGTTTTTCTTTCGTTGCCGCCAAATATATTGTTTTTCGGTACTCTGGCAATTGTCTAATACGATATGCATATTCTTCGATGTCACTGAAAATCATAGGTTCAGTGAATATAACTGCTTGATTAGCTCCTAAATAAACCGGATTATTTGATACTCTATCCAAATCTTTTCTAGCATCAGAAAATGTTACTCCTTCACCTTTTTGAATAATACCTCTTTCTGAAGTTTCATTATCTCCACTCTTACCTAACGAAGCTATTTCGATATAAAATGAATATCCATGTTCAGTTTTATCGATAATTACAACTGTAACAATGTTTTTTTCTTCAATATCATGTGCATCCCAACAGCCAATACAAAAAATTAAAATTATGAGAACTAAAATATTATAAAATCCTTTTTTCATACTTTTTCACCAAAGCAATAATTAACAAAATTGATGGAATTAGCACTAAAGCAACTATTCCAAAAAAAATAATTGACTGTCCAAATATTTCTAAAAAGTCTTTAATTCTTAAAACTAAGATGCTTATAAGTAATATAAGTAACCCAACACCAATAACAATAAATAATCGTTTCAGTTTTAAAAAAATTTTAGTTAGAAATTCTACTATCACCATATATATAACGATTATTGCTGCATGTATTCCCATTAAGCCAACAGTTAAATAAACAGCATCTAAACGTTTTAAAAACTCTATTTTTGGTAATTGAATTAATCTTATCGAAGTCAAGGTGGCATCTTGATAGTGAATGATTTCATTAATGCCAATCATCATCACTGATGTTTCAATCGCATATGCATAAATTATTCCCACGAAAATAATTGTAAGAAAGCCCAATCGCCTAACTTTTTTGTTTTCATTTGATAGGGGTATGACTGTTAATACTTCAATACCGAGAAAAGGAAAGATTGCTCCTTTTAGAGCTGAAAAATATTTTGGTGTTTCAGAAGTAATAAAAAGCGGACGAATGTAATCCATTTCACCTTGGAGTAACATAAATGTGTGAATTAAAATAACTGATATAATGAAAATTATTCCATAAATCTCTAAAAGACGTGCAACATTAGTTATGCCTTTATAGGCTCCATAACCACAGACTATTAAACTCGCAAAAAATATTGCCCAATGTGGTGTTTCAAAAAGAAAGTTAGTCTTTAAAACATTCGATAATGATATATTCATATAAATTAAAATTGCTGCAAAATAAAAAATATAGAATATTGAGATAATATAAGTTATACTATTTCCAACAAGCTCTTGACTATATTCAAATAATACTTTCCCAACAAACATTTTATTTAAACTAATGATGATAAGTGAAAAGAAAGCAAAGATAATTGACGCAATTATGACGGTAAACCAACCACCTTCTTCTGCTTCTGAAACAATCACTTTAGGTATTGATGATAAAGTTATTGTAATAAGCGTCATAGTAATGATAAAGAACAGTTGTCGATTCGTAATTTTGTTTGCCATAACAATATATCTCCTATTATTATTTACATTATTTCCCATTAATTGGTTTTAATACTAGACAAAAAAAAGAAAGAGAATATTCTCTTTCCAAGATCAAAATATTTACCCAAAGAATGCAAATCCCGCAATGATAAACGCTACTAATGATGCAACCGCAGCAATTAACCCATATGGTAATTGACTTGTAGCATGTTCATAATTGTCACATCCAGCTGCACTTGATGAAAGAATTGTTGCATCACTGTAGAAGCAGATATGACTACCCCAAACTCCTGCAGATACAACCGCAGCGATCGACATTGAGGATAATAAAAATATTTGATTCGTTTCTAAACCAGGCCATCTTAAAGTAATTGTTGCAATAACCGGAATAGCAATAGCATACATTCCCCATGATAATCCCATAATAAATTCAGTAAAACCAAAGACTAGGAATATTATCGCAGGTAGTAGCCAAATCGGAACATTACCAGTTACAGCTGTTGCAACATATTCCATAAATCCAAGCTTTTCCAATCCATCTGCAAACATATATGCTAAGACAACCATTACTAATGGCATTAACATGTTTTTAAAACCTTTGATCACAAGCGTGAAAAACTCATCAGCATCTAATAGTCCTTGAACCAAATAGAAAATAAACATGAATCCTAAAGTGAAAATTATTCCATATTGGAGATTTGGTTCTAATGTTATTTTTCCAGTATCGGGGTCACTTCCTAATCCGAATAAGATAGTTGTAACAATTAAGATCAAAATCGGAATAAAGAAGTTTCTTACTTTTGCATTTTTTTGCTCAGTTAATGCTTCTCCAGCACGAATGTCAATTTTTTCACTTCCCGGAGGCGCTAAAACTCCTGTTTCTTTGGCGCGTTTTTCAGCCTTTTTCATTTTTCCAAATAAAGGAATAACTCCAAAAATAGTTAAAGGTACCATCAGTAAGCATAACCATGCATAAAAGTTAAAGGGAATACTCATTAAAAAAACATTCCAAGCTTGCTGTTTTGCAGCAGCTCCTGTATTAACTAATTCAAAATCAACTAATGCAGATGCAAAGAGACCAACGATAAATACTGCCCATGTTGATACCGGTATTAAAGTTGTATCTGGTGCCGCAGTTGAATCTACTACGTACGATAAATACTCACGTGATACTTTATGTTTATCAGTAAGTGGTGCCATGCACGACCCTACTGTTAGAGAATTTAGATAATCATCAACAAAAATGATTAGTCCTAAAATCCACGTCCATAATAATGTCGATTTTCTAGTTTTTGCCCTTTTCGCAACCCATGCACCAAAGGCATAAACACCGCCTGCTTTTTCGATTAACGCAACAAAACTTCCCATTAGTCCACAAACTATAAATAACCATACGGTATCTTCATTAGCCATGTTGGAAATTAACGAGTAATTCACTGCATCAAAAAATCCTAAACTTTCTTCTTCAACTAAATATAGTTGACTAATACTAACCATTAAAAATCCTAAGACAATTCCTAATGTTAAAGATTCAAAGACTTGTTTTGTTAGAAAAATATAAACTAACAAAAAGATAGCTGGTATAATTGACCATAATGGAAATACCGGCAATACAATTGGCGTAAGCAAAGTAATAATTGTGAAAATAACTGCGACAATTAAATACCTTGCCATATTTTTTAATCTGAATTTTTTACCTCTAATATCAAAATTTTCTGCTGCATATTCTTGGGTTGCAGAAATTTGGTCGGCTTGGTCGACGATTATTGATGGAATGTCAGAATATGAATCTGATGATTCTTCACTTACTTCAGGACCAGCCCCAGGCTCTAATTCTTGGGGTTCATTCTGTTTCATATGTTCTAGCTCCTTTTCTAATCAAGTATTATATCATTTTTTTTACAAAATAAAAGGAATTTTTATATAATTTTTAGGATATTAATACCAATAAAAACGTTATCATTTATTTATTACTTTTTTAAGATCATGTCATTAATCTGTTCAACTGGTAGTGGCTTATAATAATAATACCCTTGAACTAAGTGACAACTTGTTTTAGTCAAAGTATCAATTTGTTCCTTAGTTTCAATCCCTTCTACGATTATTTTAAAACCTAATAATTCAATTAAATTTATAACGGAATTGAATATTTCTAAGCCCTTATCATTTAAATATTTATCAACAAATTCTTTGTCGATTTTGACCGTTTCCACTTTGAATTTTGTTAAATAATTAATACCTGATTGTCCAGACCCAAAATCATCAAGTGCAGTTTTAATTCCTAATTCAGTTAATTTCTTTAAAATCAATGAAGCTTTTTGATCTTTTTCAATCATTGCACTTTCTGTTACTTCAATTCCTAAATAATGTGGTTCAATATTATATGTCTTTAAAAGAAGAATTATATAATCAACAATTTCCTCATCATCTAATTGATAGGATGAAAAATTTACATATACTGGAACTATCTTACTAGATAAAATCTTCCATTCAGCCATTTGAACAATGGCCTTTTCTAAGACAATTTTTCCTATTTGATTAATAATACCACCCTTCTCGGCGATGGGAATAAAAAACGATGGAGATATATTTTCATCTTTTAATCTGATTAATGCTTCCATACTAATTACCTCATTATTATTAATATTTATTTGAGGTTGATAGACTAGATAAAAACCATCATTTTTTATAGCTTTTTTCAAAATATTGATAATATAAGCATCATTATTATAAGCTTCTTCCAACGATTCATCAAAATAAACAATGCGGTTAATACCTTGTTTTTTTGAATAATACATTGATATATCAGCTTTTCGAATTAGTTGTTCAATTGTTAGATCATTTTTCGGATAAAGACTAATCCCAATACTCACATCAAGTGGATAATATTGTTTATCTACTTTAAATGGCTCATCAAATAATGCTTTTATACAAACAGCAAATTCATCGATTTCTTTTTCATTATCAAAAGCATAGTAGATTAAAAATTCATCTCCTCCGTATCTTGACACATATACTTTATCTGATGAAAGTTTGTTTAGTTCATTAGCAATTAAAACTAACAATTTGTCACCGAAAGTATGACCTTTCGTATCATTGTATTCTTTGAAACCATCTAAATCGATGAAAAATATAGCGCATTGACGATCTTTTATTATATTAGTCTTAAATTTTTCAATAAAACTTAACCTATTTGGGATCTTTGTAAGATAATCAATATATGCTAACTCTTTCAATTCATTTGTTAGTTGCACGTTTTTTGAATTCTCGATGTTAATCTTATCAATCATATTATCTAAAGCATCATAAACACCATAAAAAACATCAGTTGATTTGTAGGAAATTTTATTCTCCTTAATTTTAAGATTATTAATTGTTTTTTCTAGTTGTTTAATGGGATTAAACACATAATGAATTTGAAAAAATAGATAGCCGATTATAATAATTAAAATTAATATAAACAGCAAAAATCTAAATAAAGTTTTTGTGTGATTTAATTGATCTAATGAAAAACCAATAGCAACTAGACCGATTATTTCATCTTCAAAATATAATGGCGTCGATATTTCAAGCACGTTTTTTCCAATTTTCGGATAATACCATCTTGACGCGACTGTTTTACCAGTTAAAACGTAATTATAATCTTCATCATCTGAATAATTAATGCCGATGTCTTCAACATCAGAATCAGCTATTGCAACTAAATTACTATTAGTAACTAATGCATATAGTAATTTATCATCATTTTCAACAAGCCTCGTTACAATATTTTGGAGTGAATATGCTTCAATAATACTGTTTACATAATCTGCATTTACCCCTGCTTGTACAAAAAATCCATTTTCAGCCCTTAAATATACAAATTTAAAATACTGGTCCGATTCAGTAGATTTGCGAATATCCTCAACATATATATCAAGTCCACTATTGATAAAGGAATAAATGGGATCTCCCATTCTGGCTGTCCATCCGGTAAATTGTGAATTAGCATCATAGATGATGGTGCCATTTGAATTATACCAAAATAATTCATGAATTTCAAAGATATCAAGCAGGTATGACAAATATTGATCGTTTATTAGATTTTGATTTGCAATTACTGTTTTTCCAGCTTTGATTAAATTTTCATCAATTCTTTCTAATAATGAGTCATGATATTTTAACTCAGTTTCAATTTGCTTAGATAATAATTCTGTTATATTACTTCCATCTTCGATTTGACTTTGTTCCATATAACTAGTGCTGAAATTGTATGCAATAAAGCCCACGGTAAAACTAAAGGTTAGGGTCAATATTAAAGGCAAAATGGCAATTCTTTTTAAATTAATACTGTTTTTTTTCATTTCATAATTTTTATAACATCACAAAGCATGTATTATTTTTCTCCTTGAAATTATTTAGTTTTCTGTTCCTTGTTATTTCTATTTCATAAAAAAAATAATCAAATCCCAAATTTTTTTACATCATACCGTCAATAATAATCATAAGTAAAAATCCGACAATAAAGGCGAAAGTTCCAATATGTGAATGTGAATCCAATTGGGCCTCAGGTATCAATTCTTCAACAACTACAAAAAACATTGCACCGGCAGCAAAACCTAAAAACCATGGCATAATGTTTAATAGTTGACTAGCTAATAAAATCCCAATAACTGCAAATATTGGTTCAACGAAACCGCTTAACGACCCAAGCATAAAGGCTTTTTTAGTTGAAACATGAGATTGTTTTAACGGAATTGCCACCGCAGCACCTTCAGGGAAGTTTTGCAAACCAATACCAATTGCGAGTCCGAATGCGGTTGCTAAGAGGGTTGGATCTTTAGTTTGTAATGCATATCCAAAGGCTAACCCAACTGCTAACCCCTCGGGAGCATTATGAAGTGCGATTGCAAGAACAAGCATCGTTGTTCTTTTTAATTTTGACTTGACGCCTTCCGGTTTATCTTCGTTCATATGTAAATGCGGTAAAATTTTATCTACTAATAACAAAAACAAGCAGCCGAATAAAAATCCAACAACTGCAGGAATCCATACAAAAGTATAGCCACTTATCCTTGCATCTTCAATTGCAGGTAATATTAAACTCCAAATTGCTGCTGCTATCATAACTCCTGCAGCAAACCCTAAAAAAAGACGATTAAAGTTTTCACTCAAATCTTTTTTTATAAAAAATACTAATCCTGCACCAAAAGCGGTTGTAAAAAAAACAAAAGATATACCGATGGCTACAGTTAGTTCAAAACTTAATCCAAACATTTCTATCACTCTCCACTATTTTTATTTGAATGTTTTCTTATATAATTTTATAGCTTCTTCAATTATTTCAACAGCTTTTTTGCGTCCAAAAACCTCGAACCCGGTTGTTTCTTTGTGTTCTAGATTTTTATATACTTGGAAAAAGTGTTTAATTTCATCTGTAATGTGTGGAGGTAGCTCACTTAGCTCATTATAATAATTCCACATCGGATCTTTAAAGGGGATTGCAATGATTTTATCATCAACTTGATCAACATCCTTCATCCTAACCACGCCAACAGGATAACACTTCACCATACTCATCGGTTCTAAATCTTCACTACATAAAACCAAGACGTCTAATGGATCATTATCTTCTGCATATGTTTTTGGAATAAATCCGTAATTAGCCGGATAATGTGTTGAAGTATACAAAATCCTGTCCAAAATAATAAGCCCGGTTTCTTTATCCAATTCATACTTTTTTTTGCTCCCCTTTGATATTTCAATAACTGCAATAAAATCATCTTTCTTAATTCGTTCTGTATTAATATCGTGCCAAATGTTCATTTGAATTCCCTCCTGCTAAACATTTATTAATATTTTACTACAATATTATATATTTTTCCATAAAATTTACTATTTATTTACACAAAAAAATGAGTCTGTTAGTTGAATAACAGACTCATAAAATTTTAAAGCATTATTCGTAGATTTCTTCATTGTTTTCATCATCGTTAAATAAAAACTCATATAGGTCGTAAAGTGAATCAAGTTCGCCTTCTTGTAAATCATTAAAATCAAAGGAAGCGATTGTATGAATTTCAGCGATTATCGAAGTGATTTCATCAACAATTATTGTTTTCATGGAATCAACATCACTTATACTTAATTCAGTAAGAGCTAATAATGAAGAATTCTTCAAAATATCATCAAAGATAATATTAATAGAAGCAAAGATCAAATCTTCATTAGTTTGTGTTAATACCTCATCAAAAACAATAACATTTACTGCCATAAATACTTCGTGGGTTTCTAGTGGCCAATTTGATATTAAATCAGCAATATTTAGAGTATTTATAGTTTCGATAAATTGTTTTTGAATTGTGACTGTATTGTATAATACCGTTGCAATCGGATCAAGAAGTTCATTAAATAGTAAATTAAAATCATCTTTTTCAATTATTTCTTCATCCACAAAACGTACCATCAATGGTACTCTTACAGCACGTAATAGTTTTACAAATGCTGCTTTATCCAATTCATCCATGATTGCACTGTTATAATGTACAAATCCTCCAAATAATCCTTCAAGTTCATCAATTAAATCTAATGGATTAGCCGGTTCTGTCGTTAATTCAATAAATGAAATAAGGTCTTTAAAGAATTGAGCTTCTGAATCTAAGAATTCACCAATTATATTTAAACCAATTTGATTAATAACATCTTTAGCTGCTAATATATTTGGAAGATCTGCAAGCATTTCTTCAATAATCATACTTACAAATTCATAATTTCTTTGATCCATCTCGATTTCAATTTGTTTTAACATAATTGAAAAGTAAATTTCTAAATATGAACGAATTAAGTCATCGGTTGCTAAGCCTTCAAGCATAGCAAACTTCGCTTGATTTGCTTCGATAAAGTCTTCAAAATAATGTCCAACATATAATGTCAACTCAATAATTTTTTCATAATCATAGACTGGGTCATTATAATATGATTTTTGGGAATCTTCATCATAAATATATTCACCCGGAGTATACATTCCATCAACAATTCCCATTACTTCCTCAACAGTAGTTTGATCGATGTTTTTAAGTAATGTTAACATTAAATCAATTGATATATGGTTTATTTGGCCAAATGTCTGTGCTTCTGATAAATAGTCATTAACATCATAATCTCCAAAGACTGATCCGATATGCATTAGTAAAGTATACATATTCGTAAACTTATCTGAAGAAGGGAGAGTGCTTTGTAAGACATCAACTATTTCATCTTTAAGAATGAAGTATTCTTCAAATGTTAAGACGCCATTAGCAATCATCTCATCAATTTTTGTTATTACAACTAGCGGAATTGCTCCATAAATCGAGACTAAATAGTCAGTTAAATTTTCTAAAGATGATATATACATTTCTTTTTCATCAGTCATTAACTGCAATAATGCTTCTAATGATTCAAGTATATTTGTATTCTTTTGAATATAATAATTGACATTGTCTATCTCTGAATTTTTATCGGCTACATCGTATAGAGGAGATAATAAATTATAGCGATTATTATATAAATTTTGTAAGTATTGTTCATCATTTGCGAGCTTTGCTTTCATTAGCATTGAATAAAGGATAGGCGTATATGGATTATCATCCTCTAAATACCAAGGGTAATGGTTTTCAAAGTTATAAAGCATATCACTCAATATATAATGATAAACGTTCATTGTATTATAGAAATAATGTTCATCGTTATAATCAAGAAAATTATCTAGAAGCGCTAACTCTTCAGGGCTAGCATATTTGGTAAACTCATTCCAAGCGTCTAAAAAGCCTTGTTCAAGAAGCATTATTGACTTTTCTTGAAGCAGTTGTGTTAATTCCTCTTCATAACTTGAAATATCATCTTCATAGACTCCAATATTGATTTCCATTGCAATTAATCCTACTGCATTTAAAATAAATGCAACTTTTTTAGGATTAAGTCCGAAATCACCATAAGAATCTAATTCTGCTTTCATTTCTGTTGCAGAGTTTACATTTTCCATTCTCGTCGGTATTCCCGTTAGATGTTCAAAGAAATTAATGGCATCAGTATCTATCATCCAAGCGCGAACTGCGCCTTCAGAATAACTTTGTGCCAAACGTGAGAACAGTAGATAATCCTCATAATCATCAGCATCAGTAAAATCATCTTCAACCATATTTGGTAAATAATCTGGGTTGATTAATAATAAAACAGCAGCATAAATTGCCTCGACATCACCTGGCAGTATTACTGTATAAGATAATGCATTTGAAGGGTCTGAAGTCATTGTTGCGTTTGCTGCTTTAACTTTAACTTGGTATGTTCCTTCAGGAAGCATTAAGTCATATAAGTTAAAACTTCTCACACTTACAGGATATTCATTTTGATTAACCAAAACAACATAACTTGTGGCATCTGTGACTGCATCCCATGTAAGAACTCCATCATTTAATTGAACATTAGTTGGTACAGCAAGCGGTATCGGTTGATTTGGTTCTACCACATAAGTAACACTTGCTGATGGGACAGATAATGTATTGCCTTTTACAGAAATAACTGTAACTTGGTAAGTACCTACTCCTAAATTTAATGTTTTAAGGTCAAATGAAGTCGTTGTAACTTCATAATTATTAGTACCAACTATAACTCTATAGCCAGTAACATCATTGACAGAATTCCATGTAACAACACCATCAGTGATTGTTACATTTGCCGGAGGGTTGATTTGAGGATCGACTTTTTCTTTGTCACATCCATAAAGAACAAAGACTGATACAAACAACATTAAAATTAAGTACATAAATGTTTTGTTTTTTCTCATTTTCTCTTTTCCTTTCTTATCTTTTTTATTTAAATTACTATTTATTAACCATTTTTTATCAATAGGTTTTTATAACATCGGTTGGTTTTATAGTTAATAATTTAAACATATATATACTGTTTGCAAATATATATACAACACTAGAAATAATTATCCCCTCATAAATTGATGATGAAGATACTTCAAGCATCTCAAACTCCCCAAAGACAATTATCAGCTTAGGCAAAACGTTTCTTGCTAAAAGCATACAAAAAACACAAGTAAAAATAACAGAAAGCAGGATAATCAATTGTTTTAAATTCTCAAACAAAATCATTTTGCGAATTGACAAACCCAAGACACTAATTCTTGCATAACTTTTTTTAATTTGATCAAATAAGATCAAGGTATGATTTATGATTGAAATAATAAAACATAAAATTAGAACTGTTATAATATATGACACATACTCAATTATTTTTCTTATTTCTTTTGTAAATGTTTGAACCAAATTGTTAAAATCAACAACATAAATCATATTTTTACTAAATCGATTAATTAAGATCTGGTTTAGTTCTTCTGGGTTTGAATTTGCCTTTATAAGAATCGTATTAGGAGTCTCATTATGATATTTATCAACAAATAGCATATTTGTAAAAGCAACATCAGAAATTTGTTTGCTGAAAAACCCGCCAATTTCAAAAACTTCCTCATGATAATTCGGATTAATATTTACAATAACCTGATCACCTATTTTTAGTTTATATAAATAATGAAATCGCTCAGGAAGTAAGATTATCGGATGTTCTTGTTCATTTAATTTATTTAAGTATGAGGTTTCAAGATCCAAATTAAAATAGTGATTAATCTTATCTGGTTCTATTGATACAAAATAAATAATATTTTCATTATAATTATTAAAATAAACATCCTGATACATTAAAACCGGATCGGAACATTGAACTAATTCAATTTGCTTTACTTCATCATTTATTTGATTAAAACCACTAGAAAAGTTTGTAAGGGCAAAATCTATTTGATATTCATTATTAATAATATCAATTCTCTTTAACTCATAATTGTTAATTGCTATCAGTAAAAATAGACTTATTAAACAAATCATTAATACCGATAAATAATGATAGAAAGCTTTTTTTGTTAGAAGAACCTTCAATAATAAAGCAATCAAAACACTTTTTTTGAAATTCTCAATTATGAACTTAAATAACGCAATAAAGAGAATCGACATTAGAAATAACACAATAATGATAATGCTAACTTGCATAATTATTAACAAGTTATTTTGAGAAAGATTAACCACTATAATATACAAAACCAAAAATACACTTAAAGCAACAAAATGCTTTAATGGTTTAAATTTAAATTCTTCTCCTATTTCTACGGTATCTTGAACTTTACTGGTGGTTTTATATTTTAAAAAATAGTATATTGATGTAAAAACAAACAACCCTATTACTATCAAACTACTAAATAATATATTACTTGTTTCTAAGTGGTATGAAGCCGATAATCCAATATATCTTAACCCCAATTTAATAATTAAAGATGTAAGATAAACTGATATTAAGAATGATACGATGAATATTATGAACATTTCAATTAAAATAATGAAATAAGAAAAACTCTCACTGCCTCCTAAAAGACTAATTATTCCATTTGATTTCTTCTTTTGTTCAAAAACCAATAAAAAGGTCGTTTGCATTACTAAAAATACAGCAAAAAGAATAAAGACAATAATCATCGAAAATATTGATAAACTACGGTTTATAAATGAATTAATCTTTTCAAAATTATAAGTCTTAACAAACTCTAAATTTTTATAAGGTGACATTTGTTGTATTTTGATTCTAGCTACATCAATGTCAACACCCTCTTGAACATTAAAGTAAACACGATTATATAGATTCTCATAAAATATTGGGTTCATCCCCCCTAAATTAGGGCTTAAGACTGATAGAAAAAAAGATATACTACCTTCTTTATTGATAAAAATACTATTACCCTGAAATAATCCTCCATCATTTATGATATCAATAATTTTATAAGATTTTGATTCATCTCCAACGAATAATATTAATATATCACCATAAGATAACTCATAATTCTCAGCAAAACTTTTTGTGATTATAACTTCATCATTATTTAAACTTTCCTTAGTTATGTGAACTTCATCTGCAATCTTTATAAATTGGTTTAGTGATGAAGACATGGCGTTAACATATATTTTTTTATCTTTAACTCCAATTAATGTTTGGATTTCAAAAAATGGTATATAATCATCAATGAATTCGTCAATATCATCAGAATCCTTTAAAGCTCGTATCGAAAAATATCGGGTATTAGTGTTTTGGCTGGTTCCCATATATAAATCAATATCGCCGTAATAATCACTTATATTTTGATAATAATACATTTTTATTAATGGCTTAATTGAAAACCCTAATAAAACAATAATTAGCAATGATATAAAACTAAGCATCAACAACATTGAACGAAACTTATATCGAATGATGTTTTTATATGCAAATCGAAACGAAAATGTAATTTTAGATAAGTTTTTCATCAGAAATCACTTTTCCATCAAGCATATGAATTACTCGATTACCATATTTAATCATATCCTCGTTATGTGTTACCATAACTATTGTTTTATTAAATGTTTTATTTAGCTTTGAGAATAACTCCATAATGGATAACCCATTATGATAATCCAAATTCCCTATTGGTTCATCAGCAAAAATAATTTCAGGTTCATTAATTAAACATCTGGCAATAGCTACCCGTTGCTGCATGCCCCCACTTAATTGATTTGGGTAATAATTTAGATAATCATCCATTCCTACTTGCTGTAACACCCTTATGATATCTTCTCTACTCTGTTTTTTGCCAATAACTGATGCCAATAAGACATTTTCATAAACATTTAAATTAGGAATTAAATTATAAAACTGAAAGACAAAACCGATTTGTAAGGCATGTAAAGATGCTTTTTCTGTTTTGGAAAAACTATTTAATTCTTTTCCAAACAAATGTACTGTTCCACTGTTATAAGGCTCTAAACCACCCAGGACATACAAAAGAGTTGTTTTTCCACTGCCTGAAGGTCCAATGATCGAAAGAAAATCTCCAGAGAATACATCGAAGTCAATACCCTTTAGAACCTCATTCATTAATTGTCCAACTTTATATATTTTCTTTAAACCTTTAGTTTCAATTAATTTCATGATTAATTCTCTCTTTCAAACATATTTTAACACCTTTTCCATTAATTTACAATTTATATAAAAAATTTTTTTTTAAAAATAAACTCATTAATAATAGGAATGCCCATCTTAAATAAGTATATATATTATATATAGGAGAAGAAAGGAGAATGAATGAATTCATTTCAACGCGTTACTTGCATGTTAATCGATACGACATTGGATAATATTATTGAGGACATAAGAATTAATAAAAACATCGCAATTAGAAAATATGCTTATCAATGTCTAAAATACTTAAATAATTATCTGAATGATGATATATCAACCTTCATTAAAACTATAATTGATGATGATTCAAGTCCATATTATCAAATGATTAATAATATCATCATCGACGTTAACCCTATATTTATAAAAAAAATGACAATTAATCTAATATATCGATCTTATGAAAAGAAAAACCAAGTCCCAAAAACAATAATGATGGAATTAGATGATAAAAAGATTGATTTTTTAAATTTTGACAATATTTCTCTAATCATCAATGATTTGGAAAATCAAGATATACATGCTCATCAAGTAATTTGTAATTATGGTATCGATAATTTAAAAAGATTAATTAATCTTTTTTCTTTATATCAAGATAGTGGTTTCGTTTTGTATATACAAGCTTTCCATATTAATGACGAGATTGCTGACTTAATTGAATCATCAAAAAATATTATAACAATGTTTAAAATTGAGGAAAGAAAAGATTTTGAATTGTCAATAAAATCAATAAACTTATTAAGAAAAAGAAAATGCTTCTATGGGATATATTATGTATACAATAATTCAAATCTTAGTTTTATCAATACTTCTGAATTCTATCTCTTAACCGAAGCCATTAGAGCTCCAATAATCATATTAATTAAAAAAGAGAATTCAAATAATTTATTAATAAATAAAGTAATCAATAAATATCCCTTTGTTATGGTCGATCTCTTTAACGATTTTATTAATTTAACTAAAACAATTTCACAGAAAAGCCCATTCTTTATTATTAAAAGTAATGGCGATGTCGCAATAAATAATTTAAGTAATGTCATTCCAAACTTCAATATAAAAATTGATCATATTAATAATTTATTAAACAGAAAAATAACATAATTTTCTAATTATTTTTTATATAAATTTTTTTGAAATATGTTATAATATTTAAAATAAAATAAGGAGAAAAAAATGAGAAATAATACAGAAAAAATCGTCTTATCAGGACTTTTCATAGCTATAGGAGCAGTTTTACCATCGTTATTTCATGCCGCACAAATTGGGCATGTAGTATCACCGATGCATTTTCCAGTCCTCATAGCTGGAGTTATCATTGGATGGAAATATGGTTTGGCGATCGGAACATTTACACCAATAATCACAAGTTTAATGTTTGGGAAGCCGCTTATGTATCCTGATGCACTTGCGATGTCTCTTGAATTAGCAGCTTATGGTGCAATTATAGGTTTAGTTTATAAATATTTTAAAGTATTTAAAAATGATATTTTTAATATCTTTATCGCCTTAATTATCGCAATGGTTATTGGCAGAATTGTTGGAGGATTATTTTATGCTATTCAAACTAGTATTACAGGGGAAACATATACTTTCACTTTGTTTATTGAGGCGTTTGTTATTATCTCGTTCCCCGGTATCATTCTTCAATTGTTAATAGTTCCTTCTATTATCAGCATCTTAAATAAAAATGGATTTCTAAAAAATTAAAAGTAATTAAAAAAAGCGTCACAACGCTTTTTTATTTTTCTTCTATGATTAATTTTGAAAGGAAATCAAGTGGCTCTTGATAATTAAGATCATTAAAATCTCCACGCATAAACTTTAAAGTCATTATTTCTCGATTTATCTCTTGAGGCGTCCTGAAATTTAATCTTCTAATTAATGGTAAAGGTGGGCACCATCCAATAACAGCATGATATAGCAAAAAGAAACTAACGAATAGAATTAAGTATGCCCAATTAATATTAAAAAGAATCGTAAATATCGCACTTATAAAAACAATAACTGCTGCATTAGCTTCTAAAAACCGTTCAGTGTCCCATTCTTTTCTTAACTCTATTATACGCTTAGTTATATCCTCAGGTGATGAATTTTTGTATTTATTAATATTTACAATCGTCATTGCAAGAATTCGATTATTAATTTTCTCATTCGTATGTTTTTCAACCCTTTTTGTTGTCGGTGGAATAAAAGACATTTTAATCATAAAATCACCTCAAAATATATTATGAGATGATATTATTTTTTTATCCATTTTGTTTACTCGATTTTAACATTTATCTTATAGCAAGCATTATACCCATAGCCTTTTCTGTTCCAAAAGGGATTCATTGGTTGAACCCGCCCAAAAGAATCTGTCGCCTTAGAGAGAATGGTATACTCTCCTCTTGAAGGCGGCTTCCAATTATATTCAAATAATGTCCAACTATAGGTGTTTGTTTCATCTTGAACTATATCTGTCATATCCCAAGTTAATCCATTATCAGTGCTGATTTCAACTTTTTCAATTATTCCAAGTCCAGTCCAACTAATCCCTTTTATTCTAATAACTCCAAAATCTAAAGTTGCATAATTAAGTGGTTTTTGAATAATTGATGAGACGTTAATAGTTGTTACAGGAGTTTTTCCCATATCATTATCTTTGTTAGGGTAATAATTGTAATCTATATCCTGAAAGGGGCCATTAAAATGATAATTAATTGCAGAAATACTCTTGATCCATTTAACCCATGCCATTCCATACCAACCAGGTACTACTAACCTCAAAGGATACCCTTGCTTAAAGGATAGAGGATATCCATTTAATTCATAAGCAATAATCGTATCTGGGTGTAATGCTTTTTCTATTGGTAAGCTTCTTGAAAAATGAAATATACCCTCAATATCTGTTCTTGAACCGTGATCATGACCCTCAAATACAATTTCTCTTACATTACTTTTAAGGTTAGTTTGTGATAAAATTTTATATAATGAAACACCTTTCCATAATCCCTGACTTACTGCACCATCCTCCCATTGTTCTCCATATGTTTTTGGATTAAATAAATCTCTCTTATTACCAGAACATTCTAAAACGGCAACAATTTCTTTCGAAGGCATATTTACGATTTCATCATAGGATATCGTTATAGGATTGGTTACTTCGCCGTTAATTTTTATCGAAAAAAATTCATTGTTTTCATTTGGGTAATCAAAATGATTTCGAATAAAAAACAAATTCTCAGGTGTTAACCACTCATTAAGAAAATGAATTGGTGTTTCTTGATTTTCTGGACTTAAATCTTTAGTTGTTAGAAATGGTTTCTTTTGTTTATCCATTATTAACCTCTCTTAATAATATAATTTATTCTTTTCCCAAAAAATATATTACTATTCTAAAAGAGAAAAAAAACAGCAAGAAAGCTGTTCATTGTAGATATAATAATAATTGTTTAATAGTATAGTTATATTTTTCTTCTTGAAAAAGCCGAAAATAGATACTTCTTAGAAAATTACGAATATTATTTTTTTGAATGACATATGCGTTAGAGAAGACTCTTTCAAGATAAAATTCATGGATAAGTGCTTTGATTTCATCTTCTGAAAAGATATTTCTTTTTATAATCTCAACGTAAGCAGCAGCCATTCGATCATCCTCATTGTGAATATAACCATAAAAGTTTATTTTGACTTTCTTCGTAATGGCACTAAGGATTTCTTTTAATTGATCTTTTTTTATCTCTTTAGATAGAGCGAATTGTTTTAAGCAATCAGCTCCATGTGCAGCACCATGAGCCCAACCCTTTTGGTCAATATAACCTCTTACATCATTATCTATTATATATGATTCAATTACCAAATCAAGAGTGTGACCTAATTCCTGATTGTTTAAAAAAGGTTTTTGGTTATGATAATATATAATACAAGCTAATACTAACCATGAAAAGGTTCGATTGAAAATTGAATTTTCGTCTTCATAATCAAAAATAAATGTTAAACATCTATTTTTAATATTCTTCATTTCCTCATCGGTTAACAACCCTTCAGTAATAACTTTTTCTAAAAAACTATAAACTAAATCATCACGTAAGAAGGGATCTGGATCTTTAAGATATTTTAATGCCTCAATTGCAACCTCATAAGGGTTATCTAGATTATTTGAATTATTTAAGATATTTGATAATTTATTTTTCATTATTTCTTTGCTCATCTTTTTTGTCTCCTCTAGTCTATAATTATAAACAAAATAATCAATAAATTCAATCAAAAATGAGTGTTTTCCAAATAACACTCAATTTTGATTTAATCTTTATAACCTTCAACAGCAAGAATTAAAGCTGATGAATCTTCAATACTATCTACAACCTCTACAACCACCTTGGTATTTTCATCAACTAATGTTGGTATTTCTGCTATCAAAAAGTCCTGAAGATTTTTCGAATTAATCCGACTACTATAGTGAACATTTATTTCCACAAAAGTAATTTTCTTAACTCCATTTTCTTCACACATATCAACTAAAGAATCTGATATTCTTTTAAACAAATAAGAATCATGCATAATAATCCTCCTCGTATAATATCTTTTTAATCTCTCTATAGACTTTCCTTTTTATTTTTTTAAATTTTTTTTTAATAGAAAGTGTCAAATCACTTCCATAGTCAATACTTTGAATTTCGATTGTAATTAAAAAAATCTTTTGGTTTATCTTCTTAGAGCTAATTAAATCATTTAAATTTTTTTTATGATGATTATGAAATTTATTACATTGAAATTGATTAATTAAACGTTTTTTTACTGACCCTATTTTTGCTCCTGAGAGATTTCCATCAATAATGATAACCGTATCATTTGCAAGCACCTTATAAAGGCAAAACATATAATCATCTTCACCAAATATAACCTCTATTTGTTTGGGTAGTTTCAGAACATTATCCTTAATATCCTGTAAAACATAATGAGCTATCCCGTCATCACTCATCAATGTATTTCCAATTGAAAAAACTTTATACATAAATCACTTCCTACTTATTTAATTATATTTTTTTTCTTATTTTTATATAACAAAGACAAGAGTAAAACAATAATAAAAAACGCTAGTAACAACTAACGTTTTTATGAGTTATTTATATAGTTTTTCAACTGCAGATATTTGTTCATCAATGATAACATTTAGTGCCATTGTTGAGAAGAAATGAGGATTTAAGATTCTAACATGAACAATATTATTATCTCCAATATCAATTTGATATTCAATTATAACCTCATTAATATATAAAATCTGACTTTTTTCCAACACTAATTCACCATTTGTTAAATTATATTCATTTCCATTCACAATCAATTTAGCGCTTAAAATTGATGATGCTAAGTCTTGATCATAGTGATCAAGAGAAAAAATGTGTGATGTTTGATCTTCTGTTAATACCACTTTCCTAAATTCTGGTTTTCGCTTTAAAGTAAATTGTTTATCAGATTTTTTTAAAGTATATGTAACTACTTGAGGTGTGCGGTAGTAGAAATCAATGTTATATGAATTATTAGGTCTTAATCCAGTAAAGGTAACTAACCCATCAACCACTTCTTTAGTTTGCATATTTACTCTTACCATTAACTTATCAATTTGATGATGATAATTTTCCGTAACATTGGCTTTAATTGTTATAGAATTTTCAGTTTTCTCAACAATTTCATAATCGATTTCCGGTTCGCGAACAACAATTAATAAAGCGTTAGCATTACTTCGTTGCCAACCATCAGAAGGAGAATTCACTACTTCAAGTTTTCCATTTTTTCTAATTGCCATTGTTGATGAACCGCCACCATCCAAGTTATAAGCATCCGTACAACCATATTTTTTCATAATCGCGGCTAATTCATTACCATATACTCCTTCCATACCAAGAGCTGATTGGCGACCGTCAATAACTGCCATAACAATGGTCCCATCGGCTTTTACTCCTACAGTAGTACGTGGATGACGAGCACCTAAATCTGTACGGTAATTAGTTGTATCATGTTCGCTGTTTTTTAAGAAATGACCTTCAAAACCTGTGATTGCTGTTGCATTTTCATATGGACCAGTAAATTCATACTGCACTCTAATTTTAACGCCAGTACTTAAATAATTAGCAACTTCACTAACATTTGTAACGATGGCAAATTGTCCAACATTAAGATACATCGAATTTGTTGATGAGATTGCTCCTTTACCATAAAAGTCTGTGCTTGTATTAGGGAGAGCTAATTCAGCATTTTCAACAACAAATGTATTGCTAACATTAGTAGGAACGTTAATTCCCACATAATTATTGTAGGCATTTTGATATGTACCAAAATAAACTGATGTTTGATTAGGATCAGGAACAGAGTTTAAATTATGAATTGTAAATTCTTTAATTATTTGATCATTTTCATCATATACAGCAAGAATCATATTCTTTGTTCGGGTTGGTTTTTGGCCAATCAAGGTAGTAGTCGAGCCATCATTAGTAAAACCAACAGCAAATTTATGATCACATGTAGTTTTATAATATTCACCATCATTCATCAATGCATTTCGAGCCTGATTATATTGTAAGTGTGTTGAAGATGTTTGAAAGAAATCGGCATTAATAGCAGCTAGAACAATCCAGCCTGGATTTCTTGCTTCATATTGCATTGCATAATTAGTTAATGTTGTTCTGGTCCATTTGTGGTTACTCAAGTCAGCATAGCTAACAATTTTAGCACCTGTCGAGTTTGGAACTTCAATAACATTTACTTGTTGGGGCCAATACTTATTATCTCTAATTGTTTCAGAGATATCTCGATAGTGTTTTATACCATAATCAAGTTGATTATTTTCTGCTCTTTCTTTAATATAATAACCAGCTCCACCAGTTTCGACTAAAGAAAAATCAATATTTGCATTTAAAACACTAGCACTTGAAATGAACAATAGTATTAAAGATAATAACCAAAGTTTTAATAATCTCTTCATATTATACCTCACTTTTACACACGATAAATTATACTACAAAATGTGTGATTTTTAAATATTTTTTTATATTTATTATTTATGGTAATTAAGAGAAACTATTTTTTTTAGTTCATTAATATATCTTTTTAAACTAGGAAGTTTCTTATAATAATTGTAATTAGAATTTTCCATACAAATTTCAAGATCATTGAAAAATTTTGATAAGTTTTTCATTCTTAAATTCGCTGAGATTCCTTTAAGAGCTTGAATAACGGTAATTGCATCTTTAACTTTTTTTTGTTTTAATAAACTTTCAATTTCGATATACTTTTGATCTAACTTATCAACAAAGGAGAAAATCATTTTTTTAGCCTCATTTGGTTTAAATCCAATTTCATCAACAACAGCATTAACAGCATAATCAAATTTGTCATAATAAAATATTTGGTCATTATCATCAACTGCTAAGAATTTATTTAATTTTGAAATGATGTCTGCTCTTGTAAATGGTTTGGTAATGAAATCATCCATACCTATCGCTATACATTTTTCCATATCTGATGGTAATGAGTTTGCTGTCATGGCGACAATTGGAGTATATTTGTCTCCGATTTCTTTTGATCGAATTGCTTCTGTTGCTTTATAGCCATCCATCACTGGCATTTGACAATCCATAAAAATCAAATCATAACTATTTTGGTCAGCTAGTTTTAAGGCTTCTTCACCATTTTCTGCAACATCCACTTTAATATTGTCAAATTCAAGTAATTTTAAAGCAACCATTTTGTTTAATTCATAATCTTCCACTAATAATATTTTATATTTTGTGCTGCTATCTAGCGTCAGTTGTACTTCTTTAAGTTTATCATCAATTTCCGTTTTTAATACATCTTTTGAGGATAAACCTTTTTTTACTTTAATGGAAAAAGTAACTATAGTTCCTTCATTTATTTGACTCTTGATGGCAATAGCCCCACCCATCATCTCAACCAACTGTTTGCATATTGATAATCCCAATCCAGTTCCACCAAAGTTTCTAGTTACGCTTGAATCCTCTTGAGTAAATGGTTCAAAAATTTTGGAGATAAATTTCTCGTTGATACCGCACCCAGAATCAGAAATGATAAATTCTAATAAAATTATATCATTTATTTCTTCGCCTTTTAAATTGACTTTTAAATCAATATAACCAGCTTTTGTAAACTTAACAGCATTATATAAGATATTCGATAAAACTTGTTTAATTCTCAATGGATCACCAATTACAATATCAGGAATTAAATCATCAATTTCTTTCGTTAATTTCAACCCCTTATTAATAACATTTGCATGAATCATTGATAATGATTCATCAATTAGATTGTGAAAATTAAAGGCAATGCTCTCTAGATTTATTTTCCCAACTTCAATTTTCGAAAAATCGAGCACATCATTGATAATTCTAAGGAGCATATTTGATGCTAACGTCACATTTGAAATACTATCTTTTTGTTCTTCAGTAAGGGGGGTTCTTAATAAAATATCCAAATATCCAATAATTCCATTAAGTGGTGTACGTATTTCATGAGACATATTTGCTAGAAACTGACTTTTATATTTATTAGCCAATTCAAGCTGATTTGCCTTAACAACAATTTCTGTAATATCGTGAACAACTAAAACGCCTAAAATAAAGTGACCACGGTGATCAAAAATGGGTTTACCACTTGTACTAACATATATTTCTTTGTTATTGAATTTTATTTTTGAGTGATGATCTTTGACACTATTTCCTTTTAGCACTTTATAATAAGGCATATCGATGAGAGATATTTCTTGTCCGTTCAAATCATAGTATTTCACCTTATTATAATCATCAAAAACATTTTTTAAGTTACTGAATGTAAACAGTTTATAAAACGCATCATTAAACAGTGTATAATTTCCATCCTTGTCAATAACATATAGAACATCAGTTAAGTTTTCCAAAATACTATTAATCTGTTCTTTATGGATATTGATTTCATTCTTATTTAATGTATGTTCAGTTATATCTTGATAACATACTACACCATAGGCAAATTCACCTTTTTCATCAAATATTGGAATTCCATTAATACGAACGTATATTTTTCGATCATCAGGAAATTTCATTTTCATCGTATAACCGATGATCTTTTCACCTCTTCTAACTCTCATTTTTGGAGTATCTTCGTGTCGAATTAGTTCACCTTTTTCATTATAGTATTTAATCAATTCACCATCATCATCTTTAAAAAAAGGAGTTCCATAAAACAAATCTTCAGCAGCTCTATTAATTTTAATATATTTTTTTGAACGATCAAAAAAGATAATCGCATCTGACATATGATCTAAGATGATTTGAAGTTGTTTATTTTTTTCTAGTAACTCAATTCTTCTTTCAATAATTTCTGTTATATCATGGCTAGAAAACAACGCTGAAGTTATACTACCGTCTTTATTATGTATTGGAGACCCATTAATCATTAAATGCATAGTTTTATCATTCTTTTTTACTGTTAAAAATAAGTCTCTTATTTTCTCGCCATTCAGTACTTTATTGGTTAATAAATCATCAAAAGAAAATTGTTTTCCTTTTTCATCAAAATATTGGATTTCATCAAAATCATTTTCAGCTAAATATCCAAATGATCTTCTTGCTTCTTCATTTAATAACTCAATTTTGTCTTGATCAAGTGTATAGAGGCCATCATTCACATTATCAATAATCGCTTGCAAATATTCTTTTTTACGTTTCGTTTCAAGTTTTTGGCTATATCTTTCTGTAATATCTTTGAAGCTAATAATGGCAGATACTATTTTTCCATTATCATCATAAATTGAAGCACCATTAAATAAATAATATTGAACTTGTTCATTGTTTAATATTTTTATAATATAATTATCAACTTTTTGTCCATTTAGTAACTTTATTCCAGGCAAATCATCAATAACTAACTTCTTCCCATTTTCATCGTATAGAAAATTAAAACTAAATAATTCTTTAATTGAATTTATTCTTTGAGGTAATAGTTTTAGGCCTTGTTGATTAATATAAGTAATATTTGTTGTTTGATCAATTATTATTAACCCTTCGCACATATTTTGGGTGATTGTTTCTAAGATTTGTGATTGCATTTTCAATGTTTCATTTTGTTCATTTACCAAAATTTTATCAGTAACATCATTTATTGTTTCGATATAATATCTGATTTTCTCCTTTTCATAAAAAGGCACAATAAAAACATCTAAATATTTAGTTTGGTTTTGGGCTATATACTTGATGCTTTTTATTTCAGTTGGCTGTTGCGTAAGTTTAACATCATGCCATAATGGTGAAGATATACTATTAAGTTCAAACGCTGATAAGCCAATAATTTGATCCTGCTTTAAATTAGGAAAATAATCAAAATAAGTTTGATTAGCTTTAAGAAGAATAAAATCAGGGGAAAAATAAGCGATAGCAGGAGTTTTATCGCGATATAAAAAATCAATATAAGAACACTTTTTTTCAATTGATGAACCTAGAATTTCTTTTATTATAATTTTTTTATAAGTAGCAAAAGATGTTACTAAAACTTCAACTTCCTTCGGTTCAAGTTGTTTTGTAAATAGATAATATGTTTCATCGCTATCGAAGTCAAACCTAGTAAAATCACATTTAAAAATTTTCTTAAAAACTTTATAAATAGAATAACCAATAAGTTCACTCCTGTCATATTTAACTAAATTAATTAAAGAGTCATTAACATCGGTAATAATGTTGTTTTGTATTAAAAAATGTGGTTCAAAAGCATCATTTAGGTTTTCAATATCTTTAATCACGATTTTTTCCTCCAATTTACTTCTTTAAAAAAATTATAGCACATAAAATCAAATATGAAAAGAGATTAAATAAAAAAAGAAAGCTTATCTTTCTTTTTGATATAATTTTTATTTAATTTCCCAAATAACTGTTACATAATCAGTTAAAACAATATCTTCCGGAGTAATATCAAACTTTAATGTTGAAGTTAAATAGAGCTTTTCAGAATCATATCTTGTTTGCGAATAAATATTAAAATCAGTCCAATCGTATATAATATCTATAATTTCTCCTAAAGTGACTCCACTTGCTTTTGCAATAACTACTGCTAAATCTTTTGCATTATTAACAGCATTAATTAATAATGATTGTTTTGCATTAATTTCATCCTTTAATTTAAAGTTAATACTTAGATTAGGCTCAGCATTAGAACGGTTAACTAATTCTAAAACTTTACCTAAACGATTAATATCAAAATCAAACTCAACACGTAAATGATGAACATGTCGATAACCTACAAAAACAGACTTATAATTATTTTCATAATTTATTTGTTCATAGACTGCGTTTATTGAAAAGTGAATTGTCTTTAAATCATCATCTTTAAAGTTAATTTCTTTTAAGGATGATTTTAATTTTTGGTAGGCATCACTTGCCGTTTTTAAAGTTAAATCATAAGTTTTACATTCGGTAATCAAAGAAAAGTTAACTTCGATTATTTCAGCTTTCCCTTTATATTTACCTGTTCCTTTGACTTTTATCGTCCTCATTTTTCATTTCCTCCTAGTAGTTTTTCAATTAAAGGCCAATCTGCATCCGCCCAATCAAGATATTTTAAATCAGATTTATTAACCCATTTTTTATCAATATGCTCAGTTAAATCTAAATCTCCTTCAATAAGACCACAATAATATGCATGTAAATTAATGTGAAATGTTTCATAATCATAACTTACAGTCATAAGATAATCCTTAACTTCAACTAAACTATTAAGTTCTTCTTTTATTTCTCTGACTAAGGCATCATGATGCGTTTCATTTTCGACAACCTTTCCACCAGGAAATTCCCATTTGTTTGCTAGTGGTCTTCCTGGTCCACGTTTAACACAAAAATATTTATCTTCTTTTAAAATTATTGCTGCTACTACATTATATGATTTTTTCATTAATTTCCTCTCTTAATTTTTAAATGCCAAAAAAGCGACTTCACAATGAAATCACTTTGATGGTATAAATATATGTTATTTTATATCTACGTTCGGATCAAATCCTAAACGTCTAAGTGTTTCAACAACATAAGATTCTTTATATTCTTGTCCTGGTTCTCTTTCATAAACTGATTTGAAAAATTCTTCACAAGCTTGTTCATAAGGAATATTTGCTAGAGTTGAAATGATTCTTGTACTTCGGTCAATTAATTTTTTGTTTGTAGGGAAAACTTGAATCATCCAATTTGACCATACACGTCCCATTTTTGCCATTGTTGCTGTACTTAAAATATTAAATGATAATTTAATCATTAGGTGAGTCATCAATTCAGTGATTGTTCGGTCAAGTTTAACAGGGATGTGAATTTCATTTTCTGCTAATACAGTATTTGGAATATCGCCAAATCGTAAAACGACTCCACCACTAAAGTTGACTACTTCACGATTAAACCAATTTATTACTTCATTATTTGCTGAACCATTAATATCTACACATACTAAGTGAGCAGGTTTACGTGAATATCTTGAGGGATCACTCTCATTTCCAATATGGTATAAATCAACCTCACTAGCACTTACTAATGGCGGATTATTGATAATGTCTTGAGTTGCACCCATACGAACATAATCTTCTTTTGTCCATTCTAAGCCTTTAATTGGTCGACGGAAGATATGTTGCCAAGCAACAGAACTTGGATATAGTGGATCCTTTACATAAGCCCAACTTACCGGACTTTTACTGTCATTATATTTACGGAATGGAGGGAGGGTAAAGGTTGGTTGACGCTCTGTTGTATCAGTCATAATATCTAATAGATAATCATGGGTAAGATATGTGATAAGTCCATTTGCTTTATATGTAGCAGTTTCATAATCAACTGCTTTTGCTAACCCTTCCAATGCTGCTCCAGATGACAATTGGTCAAGTAAATTTTGAAATTTTTGAGGATATTCATGAAGTTCTAATGCACCTTGGCCTAAAAGTGATAATTCATCTTCATTTAGGTTTTCACGAAGCCAGCGCCAACAAGCAACTTCTATTGCTGCTCCAATCGCTAATAATTCAACAGTTGTAACTTGCATACGGGTTGAACCAGCTACGGCCATATTTCCAACAAAGAAATTAATAGGGATGATGCTATCTCTTTCAAATACTACACGTACTCGATCTAAATGTTGGCACAAAATATCTTTTGGATTACAAAAAATGTAATAAGTTGTACATCCGCGTTCATCAGCCTCTAAAACTGAGCCATTGATGCTTGCAGATAAACCGCATTCAGCTAAACCAACGACAACATCACCAGGGCCGACACCAGATTCAATAATTTGTTGACGTCCAAATGTCATATAATCTTCATAATTTTCAACCGATCTAACCAAAGCACGGTCACCACCAGTAGTTAAACTATTAGAACAGTTACTAATTTCCATAAATAATTCTTTTTTAGCTGGTAATTTTTGAATCAATGATGTCCAAAATAGACGCCAAGTTGCATCTAATTGAATAGCCATTCTTCCAGATGCTCCTACGCTTGAAAATAATACTGTTTTTCTTTCTTCAATAACGCGTTTAATATCATTTACCAAACGTTGATATTCTTCACTTTCAAATGCTTTTGCCGTAACAGAAGGAATATCAGTATCAGCTGTTAAAATCGTTTTAACACCTGCAGCAGTATCTTTCGCAATAGTCGCACTTAGATTTCTTGTGCGCGGATTAGACTGCTCTGTTGGAATAACACCCAAATGAAATTGTTTTTCATTTTCAATAAAATTCTTTGCTGCTTCTTTATAATTCACAATGTTTACCCCATTTCTATAATTATCTTTACCGGTGTATTTTTACACCGTTTCTCTTTATAAAAGCATATATATTATATCATAAGGGGGTTGTGTTTGCAAGAAAGTTCTAATACACCTTTATACATTCCTTTATTAAAAAATCTTTCTCATTTAGTTAGGATGAAATATTTCTTCAATCAAATCAACATCCGGATTGTGATCAAATTTTTTAATCAAATCTTCAATCGAAAGTTTTTGTTTTTCATCCCCTGAAACATCTAAAACAATTTTGCCATTATTAAACATCAACAAACGGTCGCCATATTTTAATGCATCTTTCATATTATGAGTAATCATTAACGTAGTAATTTTGTTTTGAGTCACAATTTCATTGGTTAGTTCTAAAACAGTCCTAGCAATTCGCGGATCTAAGGCTGCAGTATGTTCATCTAGTAATAATATTTTCGGTTTATCAATACTTGCCATAATTAATGTTACTGCTTGCCTTTGCCCTCCTGAAAGCAATCCGATTTTATGTTCTAAACGGTTTTCCAAGCCGAGGTTTAATGAAGAAAGCTTTTCTTTAAACATTTGACTCTTTTCTTTACTAAACCCCCATCTTAAACCCTTTTGTTTTGCCCTTCTAAAAGCGATAGATAAATTTTCTTCGATTGACATATTTGCTGCTGTACCTTGCATCGGGTCTTGAAAGACAATTCCAATAAATTTAGCCCTTTGATGTTGTTTTAAAATGGTTACATTAATCCCATCAATTATCACTTGCCCTGAATCAGGAAACAATGCTCCTGATATGATATTTAGCAAGGTCGATTTTCCACTGCCATTACCACCAATAACAGTTACAAATTCTCCTTCTTCTATGCTTAATGACACATTATCCAAAGCAATCTTTAAATCTTCAGGGTTTAAATCTTTATTAAACCTTTTGGTAATATTTTCAATTTTAAGCATTGTTGATGACCTCGTTTTTCTTTGATGATAAGAAAGACTTTTTAATTAATGGTAACGCTAAGATAAAGGCGATAAGAATTGCTTGAAGTAATTTTAAATCATTAGGATTTAAACCTAAAGCAATCGCAATACCAACAAGCGCTTGATAGATAATACTACCTAAAATGACTGAGATTAACCAGTTTTTAAATGAGCGCTTCCCAAAAATAACTTCACCAAGGATTATTGATGCTAATCCAATAACAATTGTCCCTTTACCGATATCCATATTAGCACTTTTGGCACTTTGTGCACTTAAAGCTCCACTGACCGCTATTAAGGCATTAGAGATTGCTAAACCTAAGATAATCATAACATTAGTGTTTATTCCTTGAGCGCTTGACATTTTCGGATTCATTCCTGTTGCTCTAATTGACATTCCTATTTCCGTTCCAAAAAACCAATATAAAATAAAGAAAATCAAGATTACAACAATTAAAGTTGTTAATGCCTTTGAAATAAATGGTTCATTAATCAAGTTTCGAAAAAATGTATAAACTGTATTTAAATCGCCTAAATAAATCGACGCCTTCCCCATAACTCTTAAATTTATCGAGTATAAACCAGTCATACTAATAATACCGGCAAGAATTGGTGGTATTTTTAATTTTGTGTGTAATATCCCTGTAATCATTCCCGCGATGAATCCGCCAAATAAAGCTATTAATGTTGCCATAACTGGGGAAACATTATTAATAATCAATGATATTGCAATAGCACTTCCTAAAGTTACTGTCCCTTCTGCAGTTAAATCGGGAAAGTTTAGAACCCGAAATGAAATGAATATTCCAAGGGTCATAATTGACCAAATCAGTCCTAACTCAATCCCGTCTTGTAGAATATAAAAGATTTGTTCAAAAAAAACCATATCTTATTCTATTACTCGATCCGCTCTTGATAATAACTCAGCAGGGATTGTTATTTCAAGTGATTCCAACAATTTTTTGTTGATAACTAATTCATATTGACTCATTCCTGTTGAAGGGATATCCTTTGGACTAATTTTATCTCGTAAAATCTTGATTGCCATTTGCGCAGTATCTTTACCTAATTTATAATAGTCAACACCATAGGTTAGTGAGCCTCCGAGTTCAACTAAATTCGGTTCACCGACGATGACAGGAATTTTCTTTTGTAATGAAACTTCTTTAATTATTCCCATTGCTCCGGCGATTGGGTTGTCAGTTGGAATATATAAAGCATCTACTGATGAAGCTAATTGGTTAGCAACTTGTTGCAGATCATTAACTGTTTGAATTGTTCTTACAGTTACTTCTAGCCCCAGCTTTTCAGCTTCACTTTTTGCAACATTTGCTTGCAATTCCGAATTAGTTTCACTTGCAGTATAAAGAATTCCAAGTTTTGTAGCACTAGGCACTAGTTCTTTCACAAGTGAAATTTGTTCTTTAATTGGGTTCATATCATTAGTTCCGGTAACATTTCCACCAGGATTTTCATTGCTCGCAATTAATTTTGCACTAACAGGATCTGTTACAGCTGTAAACAGAATTGGTGTTGATTTTCCTCGTTCTTTGGCTTCGGTTACAACTGCACTAGCTGCAGGAGTTGCAATTGCTAAAATCAAATCTGATTTTCGCACTAATTCTTTAGCTTGAATTGCCATTGTAGCAGCATCAGTTTCCGGATTTAAAAGGTTAATTTTAATATTTTCACCATCAACAAAACCAGCTTCCTCTAAACCATCAATAAATCCATTGCGAGCAGCAGTTAATGCATTATGTTCCAAATATTGTAATATTCCAATATTAATAACATCATCATTATTACAGCCAGCTAATGCGGCACCTCCAATTAAAACTAATAAAACAATAAAAAGTTTTCTAAATTTTTTCATTTTTTCTCCTCCTAAATAAAAAATAAAAATGTGTTATTAAAGTAATAACACATTGATGATTTTTTATTCTATGGCCTATGTTATTACTTTCATATCTATTTATTTATAGATATCATGTAATAACACTTTGGTTTAAATTATGACTTACTCTCACAAGAAAAAGCCAAGAATTTTAAGTGTTTTTAAACATGACACCTTCTTGGAAAGTAATAATAATAATAATAAAATTTAACAGTATTAATTACCGTAATCATAATTTTCTCCTAAAATTTTATTTTTCTCATTATATCATTATCAATGACATAAGACAATAAAAGCTTCATAGAAAACGTTTGCATGATCAAATTATTCTTAAAGGCCTATATTATAATAAGATTTTTTAAAAAACAATGCTATATAAATGAGTATATATTTCAACAATTTCTTTTTGATGTTACATTAAGATATACGAAAAACTTCGAAATTAATCTGATTAATACGAAATTAATAAGAATAACATAGAATTTATTCTTTTTAATTATCATCATTTCGTTATGATTCTTCTTCTGTTAATTTGATTCATTAGAACTGTTCCATAAACTCCAATTAGAATCATCGCACTTCCAATATAGTGATAATAGTACATTTTTTCCTTCAAAATAATTGCACCTGCTAATATCGCTACAACCGTTGATAAGTTGGTGTAAATACTAGAAACATGTGCAGGAAGTTTACTCAGCGCATAATTGACAAAGAAGAAACCGCCAATAGATGCTACTAATCCTAAATATAGTAGTGGTAAGATAACACCAGGAGAAAACATCAATGTAAAATATTGTCCTATGATACCTTCATTTGATAACTCAATCAAGTAAATGAATTGAAAAATAATCGCCCCACTCATCATCATATAGTATGTTACTTCATATGGTTTCCAAGATTGTGATGCTTTTCTTGATGCAATATTGAAACATGCTGCAGCTAAAACCGCTCCAAATAAAAGCATAAACCCTAAAAAATTCCCCTCTAGCTCTTGGTCTAATTTCATAAGTTGGATGAAGATGATTCCAGAAACACTCAATATTATAAAAAAAACTTGAAAAAAACTTGGTCGTTCTTTTAAGATTATTGTTGACATAATCGTAACAAAAATTGGTATTAAAGCAATCATCATACCAGCCTCACCACTTTGTATAAGTGATATTCCGTATGTTTCAAAAATAAAATATAGAATAGGTTGAAATAAAGCGACTAAAAAAATTGGTATTATATGATTCTTTTGAAATCTAATCTTAATAACTTTAAATAACCTTAATAGTTCAAATGCAATAAAAGCAATCAAAAACCGATACGCAATTAAACCAATAGGCGTTAAAATTTCTAATACTATTTTTGAAAACATAAAAGTAAAACCAAAAATGAAAGAAAACAGTATTCCTGCAATATGTGCTTTTTTCATAACATAATAAAATTTAGAACAATATGGTCTAAATTTCTCTCCTACTTATCATAATATTGAATTATTATATCATAGCTAGTTATTTTAATAAAGAAATACTTAAGATAAATCGCTGTTTCTGATCGATCTTTTAAAAAAGATTTTAATAAAGTAGATACCAACTATCTTTTAACATTGGTATAAAATAAGCAAATTCGATGCTCAATCAGCTCATCCTTTTCTTCAATTGAATAATACTATAACTATTTGCTGAAAAAACCCTATCGCCAAATATTCCACCTATTTCAGAAAAGCCACATTTATACCAAAATCTTAATGCTGGCCAATTTTTTAAATGTACACCAACTGCTAATTCATCTAGATCATAGTTTTTTGTGTTATTTGATATTTCATTAATTATTTCTATACCTAAGCCTAGATTTTGATATATCTTATCAATAAATAAGGTACTTATCCATAGGGTGTTGTTATTAGGATAGCCTAAATAAAGTTCTATAAATCCGATTATTTGAAAAGATTCTTTATGTATGATTTTTTTTAATTTATAGAACTCAATGTGACCATTAGGTGGTAGATCACCTTCAGTAAGGCTATTGATAATATATTCTTTATTATGTTTAGTTCCTGTCCATTCATCAATATAACTAACGTTTTCGTTTATTTCATTCAATCTATCTAAATCATCAAGTATGCAATCTTTTATTAATAAATTCGTTGTTTCAATTGTTTTTTCAAGATAGTTATTGGTTTTCCAATATTTTGATCCATCTTTTGTTCTATTAATATAGTTATTATCAATTAGAAAACGTCTTAGCGAATTACTATCATTAAAAGTATGGTTATCGTTTAATATATAATTAATTTCTTTTTCAGTATATATTTTATTGTATATAAATTTTGTTGATAAGTATTTAATTACTTCTTTTTGGAGGCGTTGTTTTGTTGGCCATAGTTTTATTAACCCTGATTTATCACAAAACTTTTTTACATTCTCATTCATTATATTTTCCTCCAGTATTCTTTACAATCAATTGTCCTCTCCATAAATCCATATTCAATGAGATATCTTCTAATAGTTACATAATCATCAAAGTATGTTTTTAATATTGTGTTAACTTCATTTTCGGTGTATTTTCTATTTTCGTCAAAGTTTAAGATTATTTGTTGAAGTACAACAATAATTCGTTTTTGCTTCTTAGGAAAACTTAATAATTTATTTCCATCAAAGTACTTTTTAATAAATTCATCTTTTTCACGTTCAGTTATCGCATATCTTTCATCAACATTAGTTGCATTTCGATGGATATGAACTAATTGATCATTATCATTCATTTTCTCTTCAAGTAATTCCATTATAGCTAAATATATCTTTGCTTGTTTTGCTTTTTCTCGTAGAGTGAAGCGTTGATTTCTAACCGTTGAGGAACTACCACCAATTTCATTTGCAATGGTTTTATCATCAAAACCTTGATAAAACATAGACATCAAATTCTTTTGATTATCTGTAATGCCTGTATACTTTTTGTCCATATTGATTAAATAGTTATACATTGAATTATGATTATTTTTCACATGCTGATTAATTGCTTTTTCTGAATCCATTAAGACATTATTGATATTATAAATTATTCCTTTTTCAAACGTTTTTGCACAACACAAACAAATATGGGTTTTTTCATCGCTATTATAGACATACCCTTTTTTTATTTCATCAAGTGATGCATTCCAAAATATTTTATCAAATTCCATAAACATTTTCTCCTTTTGTTTACTATAACTGTAGACAGTATAACATATAGTTTACATAAGGTCAATATTTATTTAACTTTTCTTATCTATTTGGCTTATTATCACTTTTTGGTATTATTTTTTAAACCATGTCTTAGAAATCTAAATTTTATTAAATCTTTTTCAGTTTTATATTAACCCATCCTTTTGAAATTAAGGAGTTTTTTTCTTTGAGCACCATGACTTCATTAATATGGAAATATACTAATTAAAAAAATGCTGAAATACACAAGACTTCAACGGAAAATTAGATCTATATTCAGTAAATGATTAAGCAATGAAGCAAGATTAACCAAAAAACACATTCAATATAACAAGGCAACTCCTATTTAAAATAAAAAACATTTTGTAAATAAATACAAAATGTCGACTTGTAAAACAATGGTGGAGTTAGAGGGATTCGAACCCCCGACCCCTTGCACGTCAAGCAAGTGCTCTCCCACTGAGCTATATCTCCTTGTGAGTCGAATTAGATTATATCACTTAAAGGTTTTTAAAGTCAAGGGTTTAGACGGTGATTTTTCAGTT
>OBJA01000501.1_pt1 | contig 33861 bp, 33 predicted proteins | sample 1519751 | NCBI WGS metagenome assembly OBJA01 (sample SAMEA3881238, study PRJEB22517) | soil metagenome | biome: lake sediment; feature: soda lake sediment; material: sediment, water from around vicinity | place: India | collected 2013-12-23 | depth 3 m
CAAAATGCTGTATTTGCAGCGCTGCGGCAGCGATTTGCCGGAAGAATACGCAGGTGTTTTTGCGCATGAGGCGTGTCATCTGCAGCTTGCCACATTGTTTGGTACGGAAGAAACCAAGGATGTATCGGGCGGATGGCACGATGCGGGGGATTATGGCCGGTATGTTGTGCCTGGCGCGACGGCCGTTGCCGGCTTGCTGATCGCCTATGAGGATTATACCGAACTGCTCGGCAGCGATGCTCTTGGTCTGCCCGAAAGCGGAAACGGCGTGCCGGATGTACTCGATGAGGTGCGTTACGAGCTTGAGTGGATGCTTAAGATGCAAAATGATAATGGCGGTGTCCACCACAAGGTGACCGGCTTGATATTCCCGGGCGAGGTTATGCCCACTGATGAGACACAAGAGATGATACTCACGCGTATTGCGACACCGACCACCGGTGCGTTCGCTGCAGTGATGGCGATGAGCTACACAGCCTATTTGCCTTATGACAAGGCCTTTGCACAAAAATGCCTTTCGGCAGCTGAAAAAGCGTGGGTTTATCTTGAAAACAATAAAGAGAACGGCTTTAGGAACCCAACAGTTGTGTTGACGGGTGAATACCCTGACAAATATGACACCGATGAGCGTTACTGGGCCGCAGCCGCGCTTTACCGCGCAACAGGCAAAAAGAAATACATCAATGCATTTGAGTCGATACTTGACTCTGCCGCAAAGGTGCCGTTTGGCTACGGCTGGGACAATGTCGGCGATTTTGGCAGCAGAATCTATCTGTCTCTGGACGATTCGGTAACCAAAGCCGACTCTGTAAAGAGAATCAAAGATGATATACGTGATAGAGCAGATGAAATGCTCGGCTTATCGGTATCAGACGGATATGGTATATCACTTGGAATGGAATATCCGTGGGGCAGCAATATGACGGTATGCAACAACGCGATCCATCTGCTCTATGCGGGCAAGCTGTTATCAAATGACGCATATACAAATGCAGCCTTGCGCCACTACCACTATATTTTCGGCGCGAATCCGCTGTCGATATGCTATGTGACCGGATTTGGTACGCATACACCAGACAGCACGCATCATCGACCGTCCATGGTGCTTGGCCAAACGATGCCCGGCATGCTGGTCGGTGGACCCAACAGCAATCTTGAAGACCCGTACGCACGCGCGGTTTTGTCAGGAATGCCGCCGGCCAAGTGCTATGCCGATAATTCACAGAGCTATTCGTGCAATGAAGTAACGGTTTACTGGAACTCGCCGCTGTTCTATTTGATGGCATATGTTTTAGGCGAATAAGTCAATTGCAGGGGCGGGGCAAAAAAAGTCCCGCCTTTTCTGTTGCTGCAAAATGAGGTGAATGATATGATGATCAGACAGGCAACGCCCACAGATATTGACCAATTGATTGATATGAGATGTAATTTTATAACCGAAGAGTTTGGCGTGCAGAACGATGACAAGATGGCAAAGATACGCAATCAGCTTCATGGTTACTTGACTGCGAATCTGAATCGCCAACTGCTTTGTTATCTGGCTGACGACAATGGCCAAATTGTCTCGACGGCTTTTTTGGTCGTCATGGATAAGCCCGCCAATCCAAAATTCATATCAGGAAAGACAGGCCTGCTGCTCAATGTATACACCAAGCCTGAATTCCGCAAGCAAGGGTTAGCGACGAATATAATCAAGAATCTGATTGATGATGCCCGTGCGATAGGGCTTTCATATATCGATCTTGATGCGACCAAGACAGGGAAACCATTGTACGAAAAATTAGGATTTTATGAGATGATAAACACCTGCACGCCAATGCGGTTGGAGCTTTGATTACCGTTCTATACTCCAATGCATACTTATGATAGAATCATGGAATGAATCACCAAATTTATCAGAGGTGTTATATGAATTATACTTGGATAGACGCGCATTGTCTTGGCAAAAAAGGTACAGAGAAAGAATACAAGTCCGAATGGCAGATGTTCCGCTATATGATCGGCGGTAAAATGTATGTGATGATGGGCGGCGATAATACCGGCAAATCCATCATGACGGTGAAGCTTGACCCGCAGTTTGGTGAGCATTTACGAAGTACATTTAAAGAGATCACGCCGGGTTATTACATGAACAAAGTGCATTGGAACTCTATGGATTTGAACGGTCGTGTGCCCGATGATGTGGTCAGGCAAATGATCGATGAGTCATACAGGCTTGTGATGGCTTCACTGTCCCGCAAACTTCAAAAACAGATTCTTGATGAATCGTAAAGAACAGGGAGATCCTTTATGAGTAAAAAGTTGATTTTCACAATCACGAGCTTGTGTCTGATGATGCTTTTGTCGGGCTGTTATATTCAGCTTGAAGAAGAGATAGTCCAATTTCAAGCACCGATACCGATAAAGGTTGATCAAAAAGGTCTTGAAGAGGAATTTTCATTTTCAAGCGAGCAGCTTGGAATGTTGACTCTCGGCCTTGATGAAACGCAGATTATTGACAAAATGGGTGAGCCTGAGCAATCAACAGAGCCGGAATATTGGGGCAGCGATGGCCTGATGCATAAAACTTGGAATTTTGCCGATAAAGGCATGGTGATTGGTCTCGTTGAAAGCAATGATACATTTGTGATCGAGTCGATAACGGTTCGCGAGCCGTTTGACGGCAGCACATCAAGAGGTATTCGTATCGGGAGCACTGCATCGGAGGTTTTGCGCGCATATGATAAAGTCATCGACAACGAAACAGGTCTGACAATGGATGGTGACAATAAGGTCATCGTTGTGGGAAGCGTGTATGGCGGATTGATATTTCAGATTGAGAATGAATCCGTTGTGCAAATCTTTATCGGCGCGGCTGCGGAATGAAAAAGAATTGAGAGGAACGCATGCCTTTCTATCCCAACTTAGAAGCTGTTCACATTGAAGAATATCAGGCACTACTGATTGCGAAAAATTTGCTGCCAAGCCGCCAAGCGCTGCTGGAAAACATAGAGGCGCATTTTTTTGCGATACGCAAAGCGGGTGTTTCCAACGTGGATTCACTCATCAAGGCTTTGTCAACACCACAAAGGCTGTCAACACTCGCCAAACAGACATTGGTGCCTGAAAGCTATTTGGTGCTTCTAAAGCGCGAAGCAGGCGGTCTTATACCCAAAGCTGCGCCTATCAGCAGCCTGATTGGCATAAACGCGGACACGTTGGCTTATCTGCATGAGGCCGGTATCACAAGCTCAAAGCAATACCATGAAGCATACAAAGCGGGGGAGATAATCAGTGTGCCGCCAGATACAGCTAAAGATCTTTTTGCGCAATGCGATCTGCTTCGTATATCTGGTATAGGCCCTTTGGCGGCAAAGATGTTTATCGAAGCCGGATACGATTCTGTTGGAAAAGTCAGTCAGGCTGATGATAAAGCCATGCTCGATGCCATATCACGCATCAATGCAAACGGCCAATACTACACTGGAACACTTGGTTTAAAAGACATGCAATTTTGTATCGAAAACGCGAAATTTTTGGCCAAATACGCCTAGAATAACGTTAAGAACGGGATTCTATAAGATGCTGAGAATCATATGCGCAAGGGCGGTCAAGACAAAAAATGATAACCGCGTTTAAACTGATGAATATGGATTGACAAGGCCATCGCCTGATGTTAAAATCACCTTTCCATGATGAAAAATAGTCATACGGGAGTGCAAATGAAGCAAAACTGGATCAGCAAAACAATCAAATTTCTTATGAGCCAAACGGTATCGCTGTTTGGCTCATCTTTGGTGCAATACGCGATCATCTGGTACATCACGCTGGAAACGCAATCTGGTGTGATGATGATGATCAGCATTATATGTGGGTTTGTGCCCGGATTTTTTGTATCGCCTTTTGCAGGTGTTTGGGCCGACAGATATAACCGCAAGGTGCTGATCGTTGTTTCTGACGCTGTGATCGCTTTTTCCACGCTGGTGCTCGCGCTGTTATTTATGGCCGGTTTCGATGACGTTTGGCTGCTGTTTGTGGTATCGGCGGTCCGCTCGTTTGGAACGGGTATACAGATGCCGGCTGTGGGCGCGTTTTTGCCTCAGATCGTGCCGGAAGACAAATTGATGCGCGTCAATGGCATCAACAGCACCGTGCAGTCTATCGTGATGCTGGTTTCGCCGATGCTCGGTGCCGTTTTGTATACACTCATGCCCATTCAAAGCATATTTTTCATCGATGTCGGAACGGCAGCCATCGCCATTTTCATTTTGCTGTTTTTACTAAAAGTGTCTGCGCATCAAAAAGCTCAGGAAAAGCAGACTGTGGGCTATTTTGCCGACTTGCGTCTTGGAATCTCTTATATTCGCAAGCATGGCTATATCGTCCGCTTCATATTATTTTCAGTCATATTTTTCTTCTTGGTATCGCCCGCGGCCTTTTTGACACCGCTTCAGGTGGTCAGAAGCTTTGGTGAAGAGGTCTGGCGGCTCTCGGCGATCGAAATCGCTTTTTCTTTGGGTATGGTGTTGGGCGGGTTTGCGATGGCTTCATGGGGCGGATTTAAAAACCGCGTGCACACGATGGCGTTTGCCGGAATACTTCTTGGCGTCAGCACGGTCGCGATGGGGGTGGTGCCTTCGTTCGTTGTCTATCTGATCGTGATGGGCATCGCGGGCTTATGCGTGCCGGCCTACAACACGCCGTCAAATGTCATGCTTCAAGAAAGAGTGGAGGAAAACTATCTGGGGCGCGTATTTGGTATATTCGGCATGATTGCGCATGCCATTATGCCGCTGGGTATGCTTTTGTTTGGCCCGCTCGCCGAAGTCATCGACATTGAGTGGCTGCTGATTGGCACAGGTGCTTTGATCGTATTTGTGTTCGCGCTGATGCCACGCAGCAGAGTGCTCGTATCTGCCGGCTGGCCGGTGAGTCAGGAAAAGCAAAAAGAATAACCCATGTAATCAGGACAATATTCAGTATAGTCCCACAGCATGCGTTAAGTTTTGAACAAACAGTATGCCTTTTCCCGGCTCGTCTATATGAAGCATTTCTCTGATCGTGGTGACGATGGCCTCAGTGTGTTCGGTTTTGGCGATGATCATCACGATCTCTTTCTCCGGCTCTATCTCCATCGCGAAAAGCTTGCTTGTCTCGTGTATGCCCGAGCCGCGTGCATTGATGATTGTGCCGCCGCGCGCGCCAGCCTTCGTTGCGGCCTCTATTATCTGCTCGGCATGTCCTCTGTCAACGATTGTTGTGATCGACTGATACATAATGGTTACCTCATTTCTGTCCGGCATTTCACAGCACTGGCATTTGCTTGCGCCAAACACGCCGCACACGGGCGTGATGAACGCGATGCCGTGGTTCTTTTTTTCAAAACGAAATGCTTTGCTAAGCGCATTGAGTGCATTTTGCGCTGCGCATTTTTCCGCAATCATCATGACGATTTCTTTGCGTATATCCGACAGCTCGAAAAAATTGAGCAGCCGGTTTTCAACCGTACCCTTCGCAAGCAGCATCGTGCCGCCAAAAATGCCGTACTTTTTGGCTTCACTCAAAACCTTGCTGCCGTTTCCGCAATTGACGATGACAGTCAGCAGCGCGAAATCGTTATCCATCATTTGTGTCAGCTCCTTTTACCGTTTTCTTTTTATACAGAAGCCCAAGTATCTGTAAAGTGATCAGCGGCGTTAAGGCCACCATCGCAATGATGCCAAAGCCATCAGCAAGTATATCCGCACCTTCTTTGGCGCTGGCGGCACCTTGCGCAAACGCTAAAATAAAGGTTGCTGTCATCGGCCCTGAAGCCACGCCGCCCGAGTCAAAAGCCATGCCTACAAACAGTTTGGGACCGATAAACGCCAGCACAAGCGCGATGAGATAGCCTGGCAGTAAATAATGCCACAGCTGAATACCCGGTACGAATATGCGCAGCATCGAAAGCGCCACAGCAAGCCCCACGCCGATACACAGCGCGATCAGCACGAAACGGCGTTTCACAGAGCCGCTCGTGACATCTTCAATTTGATGCGTCAGCACATACACGGCAGGCTCGGCCAGTATCGTTGCCAGGCCAAGCACAAAGCCGACGAGCACAACCAGCCAGTATAGACCCTTTTGTGCAATGCCAAAACCAATGGCGCTCCCGACATCCATAAAGCCTGCGCCCACGCCGACGAGGAATAAAACAAGACCCAAAAAAGCATAAATGAGGCCAAAAATCGTCCTTTTGAAAACCCTGCGAGAAAGCTTGAGCGTAATAAAATGAAACACGAGAAAAATGATATACAGCGGCGCAAGCGCTAGCGCTGTTTCGATTAATGCCGAGGGCAGCTTTTGAAAAAACGGAGTCATCAGCGTTGTATAAACGGCAGTTGATGGCTGTATCGTGCCGGTTAATTCGTCTGAACCGCCCGAAAGTATATGCGCAAGCATCACTGCGATCACGGCGCCTGCCGAAGCGATACCCACAAGCCCGAAGCTGTCTTTCTCCGCGCCTTTGCTGTCCTTCTTGATGGCTGTGATGCCAAGCGTTAACGCCAGTATAAACGGAACGGTTACAGCGCCCGTCGTGGCTCCTGAGGCATCGAAAGAAACGGCAAGAAACGCGGGATACACGAACAGCGACAATATCAGAATAATGCCATACAGCACGGCGAGTATGATATAGAGCGGCAAACTGTGCAGTATACGCACAAGGCCAAGCGCAATGGCAAAAGCAATGCCGAAAGAGACTGTAATCACGAGAGCGAATTTGGGCAGCATACCGGATGTGACGGATTCAACCTGCTGCGCGAGTATATGCAGATCCGGTTCGGCAACGGAGATAAAAAAGCCAAGCAGCAAACCGCCTGCAATCACAACAAGATTTTTATTGGATTTTGTCAGCACCTTGCCCATCATTGAACCGATAGGGGTAATACCGATCTCAACACCAAAAAGCAGCATTGCAAGCCCGGTAATGATCAGCGCCATGCCAATTAAGAAGCGAAGAAGCTGCTGGAGCTCAAGCGGCACAACAAAAAAGTGGAGCAGCAGTACGATGATGCCTACGGGCAGCACCGCAATTGAGACCTCCTTGAATTTTGAAGTCAGACCGCCCAAAGCAAGCTCCTTTCAGATGGGACACGCATTAACGCGCTGACAGCTTATTTATATCTGTTTTTGGTGATCATGATACAGATTCTTGATGCTTCGGTCGTAAGTTCTCTCCGCCTCTTTCGAGAAAAGACAAGCGGGTGCTTCACTTTTTTTGCTGTGATAAGCAATGCATTCACAGCATTTCGCGTACCGTGAGCAGGACGTATATGTACATGTGCATTTGATTTTGTTGTCACAGTCCATGTTGATTGCCTCCGAATATATGCTATAATTGATTATAGTCAATGCAGCATCATGATTCAAGGCGAAAAACGATGGACTCATCTCACTTTGCGACAACCGCAATGATACGCATCGATTCACAATTAAGGAAGCAGTGCCATGTACAGAATGTCGGTTCATCTTGGCGACATTACAAAAATGCATTTGGACGCTATCGTCAATGCCGCGAACAGCATGCTTTGCGGGGGAGGCGGTGTCGATGGCGCAATTCATCGCGCGGCAGGGCCCGGCCTGCTTGAAGAGTGCAAGGCACTTGGTGGATGCGAGACCGGACAAGCTAAGCTGACAGGTGCATATAAACTGCCATGCAAAATGATCGTGCATACGGTGGGGCCCGTTTGGAAAGGCGGCAATCACAACGAATGCGTGCTGCTTGCGCAGTGCTATCATCATGCTTTGCGTCTTGCCGCGGGAAATGGCGCTAAAACAATTGCGTATCCGGCCATTAGTACGGGTGCGTACAATTTTCCCGTTTATAAGGCCACGCAGATTGCGATCGAAACAGTTAAAGCAAGCCTGATTCAATATTCTCACGAGACTATCCGTAAAGTCTATTTTGTCTGCTTCGACAAGCATGTTGCCGACGTGTATATCAAATTTTTGCGTGAATTGTGGTAACGTCCTAATAAGAGCGCGTACCTTTACGAAAACGCCATTTTTTGTTATGATGATGTCGATGATGTTCTCTTCCTGTCCAATTATTTATTAAGGAGATATGCGCATGGATCGTTTTGTACCTGAAATTCAAGGCACTTTGCGAAGACACATGGTAAAAGTGCCGGAAATCATCAACAGCGTCAGTGGTATACGCATTTTTGGCAGAACGATCAAATCACTTGTGTTCACCACGGATGTGGCGCTGATCAAAAACTGCAACGCCAATGCGGTGATTGCAGTCTACCCATTTACACCGCAGCCCGTGATATCACATGCGCTGATTACCGTATCGGATGTGCCTGTATTCTGTGGTGTCGGTGGAGGCACAACAACCGGCAAACGCGTCATCAACCTGGCCATGGATGCCGAGTTTCAGGGTGCCATCGGCGTGGTCGTGAATGCGCCCACACCCAACGAGACGCTCAAGGCGCTCAAAGAACGCATCGATATACCAATCGTCGTCACCGTTGTGTCCGAGCGAGAGGATATTGGTGCGCGCATTCGCTCCGGCGCTGCCATTCTGAATGTATCCGGCGCTTCAAAATCGCCAAGAATCGTGAAAAACATTCGCGAACGCTTTCCGGAGGTGCCCATCATCGCCACCGGCGGGCCAAACGAAGAATCGATTCGCAAAACAATAGAAGCGGGTGCCAATGCCATTACCTTTACGCCACCAACATCAGCGGAAATTTTCAAGCAGCTGATGGAAAAATACAGAGATCAAATATAGATTTTATTCTGGCTATTCAGGGAAAATGAGCGCAATAACAGGCGTTTTCTTTTAAATTTTTCCGTTTTGGGTTGCACAATTTCATTTAATGTATATAATATTAATAAAGCGTTACATTTATATGACGATGATACTTGTAGACGAGGTATTCATGAAAAAATCTGCACGTGCACAAGCTGGCGGTTTTGCTAAACGGAACGCTCAATTGAATAAAGCACACTTAACAAAATACGTGTTGACTGTTTTGGTGATGATACTGTTGACAGCATCCGTATTGATTCCCAATGCTTCGGCTCTAACAATGCAGGTACCAACGCTGTCAGATGAGGGAATTATCATTGTACCAGGCTCTTCTGTCGACTCGCAGCCATCACGCCATTCAGATACCATCACCACAACCGAGGGCTTTGAATTTGTTGAGATTATGCCCGGTGAAGCAAACCCGATTATCACAGAAGTACAACAACGTTTGATGCTGCTTGGTTATATGCATGATGACGAGCCAACAGAATATTATGGCAGCAGTACAGAATATGCGCTGCAGCTTTTTCAGAGGAATCACGACATCACCATTGACGGACAACTTGACAGCGTTACATTTGCGCTGCTGTTCTCAGACAATGCCGAGCCTTATTCGATCAGCCTTGGATACGAGGGCAATGACGTTGCTCAACTGCAAAAACAGCTTCGGCATCTTGGGTACATGCTTATCCGCAGCACAGGAGAATTTGGGCCCGAGACCGATATCGCCGTTAAGAGATTCCAGCTGACAAACGCTCTTTTGCCAAATGGTATTGTTGACGAGAACACATGGGACTTGCTTTTCGCAGATGAAGCCGAAGAAGCCAGAACATCTCAGATGGAGATCGACGCAAGTCAGATTCCGCGAGCCAGAAGCAACAACACGAGCGGAAACGTCAACAGCAGCTCAAATAATAACAGCACAAGCGGTGGATCAAGCGGCGGCTCGGGTGCCGAAGCCACAAGCGCTCCTGATTCATCTTCTGCGGATAGGCTCATTGCGATCGCTGAAGCGCAGATCGATAAAAAATATGCTCGAGGTTCCAAAGGCCCTGATGCGTTTGACTGCTCCGGCTTTGTGTACTGGTGTCTGAATAATGCAGGCTTTAGTATCAGGTACATGAAATCTTCTGACTGGCCAAACAGCGCTTATCCCATAGTATCCAAGATGAGCGATATGAAAAGAGGCGACATCATCTGCTTCAAAGGCCATGTGGGCATTTATATGGGCGGCGGTAAAATGATCGACGCGTCACAATCCCACGGCAAAGTTGTGATACGAACCAATATATTAAGCTCGACATACTGGACAGAGAAATTCATATGCGCAAAGCGCGTGTTCTAAACGAATATATGTATTTTGGGTATGCAATAAAGCGCATACCCTTTTCTATTAAACAAGCCCAGTTGTTCATCTGATAAGATTTCAATCATTTGCTTCAGGTCATCGCGTAAAATGACGATAAACCTTATAGATAAACGAAAGGAGTCGTTATCAATGGCCATTAATCCAATATCATCCCCTACAGAGGTTGTCGGCGCTGATAAGGTTTCGCACCAGCAGTCACGCAAAGCTTATTCGGATAAGCGGGGGGCAGGCGCAGAAACCGAGGGTGCGGTTTATGAGAAATCTGAGCCTAAAGAGAAAGACGGCAAGCTTTATTCCAAAAACGCAGCGAAAACGAGCGGTATCAGCTTAAAAGCCGAAGCGAAGTTTGCGGGTTTGCGCGGTGTCGTCGAAAACATGCTCAAAATGCAGAGTGTGAAGTCGGCTGAAAGCAACGGCCTTCGCTTTGACCAGATTTTCAAAAAGTATGACGGTCAGCTGAAAAACTATTTTGAGAATTTGCAGGTTGATGAGGCGACACGCTTAAAAGCACAGCAGGATATCGCCGAAGACGGCTACTGGGGCGTCAAGCAGACATCACAGCGGTTGATCGATATGGCTGTCAGTCTGTCAGGCGGCGATACATCCAAGCTGGCTGAACTCAAAGACGCGATCGCTAAAGGCTTTGCTGCCGCAGAGAAGTCATGGGGCGGGGCTTTGCCCGACATCTGCTATCAAACCAGAGAAGCCGTGTTCAAAGGCCTTGACGATTGGGCAAGCGCGGCATAGCATAATCAGCATACTGATAGGCTGTTTCATATTGTCTGTTTAACTCGATCGAATGAGCATTAATATTGTGCCGTTTTTTTATACGGTTACATATTTTCATTTATTCTTGTGTTAGGCATTATGACATGTTATTATCCCATATATTTAATATATATTCAGACTTTTTTAATTTGCTTATTATTAGGAGGCTGCCTATGCCTATCACATCTGCCAAGTGTCCAAGTTGTGGCGGAGACATCAAACTGGACGACACCAAAAAATCTGGCTTCTGTATGTATTGCGGCGGTCAAGTGATCGTAGAAGACGCTATTGCACTTGGTAAAGTCAAAGTGGAAGGCAATGTACGAGTGGAAGCCGATGTTGAAAAAATGGTTAGAAACGGCTTGAAATTCATAGAGCTTGGCGAGTATCAAAAGGCGAAAGAGGTGTTTGTCGGCTTATATAAAGAAGCACCGGAGGATTACCGTGGCTGGTGGGGTATCGTGCTGGCTAAAACAAAGAACTTCACCGTTTCAGAATTCTTTAATGGACGTAATGATTTTGAGTATCGTGTATCGGCTTCTGACATGCCCGTAAGCCGCGAACGCGATAATGCCATTAAGCTAGCTCCGCCTGATGAAGCAGCCTTAATGGAACAGCAATACAACACATGGTATGAGAAATGCCTCGCGCGCAGAAACACTGTTGCTAGAATGAATGTGATTCGCAAACGGATTGACAATCATAAAGGGATTATTAACAGTAAGAAATATGACCGCAAGCATGCAAAAAAACACTTCAGAAGAGAATTGGCAGGCTTGATCTTTTCAATACCGTTTCTAGCATCGGGCATCGTTTGGCTAGTATTCAATGTATTTTTTAACCCCACTTGGTGGCTGTTGCTGATTGTGCCCATTTCGGCCACAACCATATTTGGTGCAATTGAGGGTATAAAGTACGGGAAGCACTTTGCAGAGCATCGCATAAAGGCAAGGCAGTGTGCAACCGAAATACAGCAGGAAAAAGAAGACTTGCCGAAAATCAAGGTTGAATTGCAGCAATTAGAAGAATATCTAAAAACTCTCGTATGAAGTGGTTAACGATGAGAAAAAAATGCCCCAAATGTGGCTCGCGTAATACGAAAAAAATCGTATACGGCTATCCGGATGAAAAGCTAATAAAAATGTATCAGCAGGGCAGCATTCTCATCGGCGGATGCTGTATCGAAACTGACGATCCTGATTATCGCTGTGCAAATTGTCAATTTGAATGGCGAAAAAAATCCCCTTTGCGTTGATACTGCGCGGGGGATTCGTTTTTATACTGGTTTTATATGATCGTCCGTTATTTTGATAAAATTGTCGCCATCGGTCCATAGCCGTTCGAGACCGTAGAACTCACGCTCCTGCGTATGGAACAGATGAACGAGCAAATCACCATAATCGAGCACGATCCAGCGGCCTTCACGATAGCCTTCAATACGCAGCCGCTGTCGGCCTCTCTCTTCAAAAAAGGCCTGTATGTCATCACTGAGCGCTTTGACATGCACATCCGAGCGTCCGCTTGCCAATATGAAGTGGTCAGCAACAATCGTCATGTGCGATACATGCAGCGCCACCACGTCCTGCGCTTTTTTCATGTACAATTGCTTGGCCGCTTCCAGTATGTCCTCATGTATCGGGTGTTTCAAGTTTTATCCTTTCCTCCTTGCAAATAATCATCATAAGCTTCTGCACTTTTTGGGTGCAGAGCAAATCCTTTTTGTTTCACAAAATCCATCACACTTTTGAGTGCTGTGCACATGGCAGCGTTAATATCTATTCGAGCCAAATCGCGTATCTGATCAATGCCCTCAAACTCTCTGCCCGGTTCGGTCAAATCCGCGATATAAATGATTTTTTCGAGCAGTGACATACCGGCACGCCCCGTGGTATGCCAGCAAATCGCGTTAAGCACATCCTCGTCGTCAATGCCAAGCTCTTTGCATGCGATTGCAGCGCCAAGCCTGCCGTGAAGCAGCTCCGGATTATCCTGTTCATATGCATCGGCAGCAACACCATGCTTCTCGGCGTGTTTTTTGAGCCCAAAGCGGCACCAGCCCTTTGCGATATCGTGAAGAAGACCAGCTAAGTAGGCCTTTTTTGTATCAACACCGTGTATCAGCGCAAGCTCTTCTGCCATTTGCGCTGTCCTTATAGAATGCTCAAGCCGCTTTTCATCAAGATGCTTTTGCAGATAGGATAGCATTGCGTCTTTTTGCATTTAGCCCTCTTTGCTGTATACGTTGTTTTTGCGGATGTATGAGGCCACGCTCTGCGGCACCAGCCCATCGCACAGCTTGTGATTTGCTGCAAGCGTTCGTATCAATGAGGATGATATATCGGGGCCTCTTTCACGCGCAAAGTGTATTTTATCGCCGTATTTGTGATTGATATTGTCCGCAAAACGCTTCACGCTGCGTTCATCCTGACCGGGCCGAAGAATGCAAATGAAGTCGGTCAGCATCATCACTCTTTCTATATGCCGCCACGACATCAACTCAAAGAGCGTATCAGATCCAATAATATAATAGTATGTGCCGTCATAATTGCCGCGTGCCAACAGCTCCAGCGTATCAACCGTGTATGTGGTGCCTGAGCGATCGGTCTCCACCGTGCTGAGCGAAAACCGCTTCTCCTCGGCTATCGCAAGCCTGATCATCTCGAGCCGCTCTTTCGCTGGCGCCACATAGGTATCGCGTTTGTGCGGCGGCATGCCGACAGGCAGAAATACAACCTCGCCCAGCATAAACTCATAAAGCGCAATATAGGCCAAATGAATATGCCCGTTGTGCACAGGGTTGAACGTGCCGCCAAGAAGACCCGTGCGTTTTTGTTTTTGTAGCAGATGCGCAGATTCCAGCGATGAAAACTCTGTATATGCGCGCATATTCGGCCCCTTTCACCAGTTGCTCAACAGATATTATTATACAACAGCCAAAAATTTATAACAAGCTGTGCAAGTATACAAACAAAGCCAAATGTCAATAATCACAACTAAGGAGGACATGGCCATGGATGCAAAGGTGCAACGCTATTATTTGAAAAAGGCTTATGGCGGTCGCTCGATAATTGCACGTGCGATCGATTTCGTACTGTTTCGTGCGCTGATGCTCATGGCGTTGTTTTTTATACTTCTGCAATTAAGCCGCTCCTTGACGACGGCGCTGCTGATGTCGATATTTTTGACGACAGGCATCAGTGTGTTTTTGTTTATACTGCGCAGCAAGCGCATTGATCGTTTTATCGAAAAAGATATCGCGAAAATCAAAACAAAATGCCTGCTTGAGACGCTGACGATGATGGACACGGATGAATACGCGCAATACATGAGCGAGTTGTTGGGCGGCCTTTTAAGCATCGCTCACGATCAGGCTGGTTTTTGTGCAAAACGAAACGGCAAAACTATTTATGTATTTCATAACCATCCGAGTGCCGATTGTGACGCAACCGATATTTTGCCGCTGCTGCGTCGATACAAAAAAGAGACGCTGACGATCGTAGCTCTCAGTGACTTTTCTCAGAGTGCAAAATCGCTGTGCAAAGATTTTGATGTGACGATAATCAACGGAGATATGGTGCTCTCGCTAGCGTCCGATGCCGGCATGATGCCTGATGAGCAGACAGCACAAAAAAAAGCCGAGGACGAAATGAGCGAAAATGTGCTGACATTATCTAAAATAAAAAATGCGGCTTTGGCCAAAACAAAAATACGCGGCTATATGCTATGCGGGCTGGCTGCTGTGTTTTGGCCTTTTGTCACAGGCTTTCGTTTTTATTATCCGATCATCGCCATCATCTGCTTCGCACTGGCCTTTATTACCTTGCGTAAAGGCCGCCAAACTGATCAATCGGCGCGCACATACTGACTTGACAAAACACATGTCAGATAATAAAATTGATTGAGATTTCTAATTTGAGGAATTCGTATTTATACTGAATGACTATAGATTTTCCTGATTAGCAATCCGGCGCGTGCGGCAGTCATAATTTGCGGTTTTGCGGATTATGATTGTTTGTGCGTAAATGCAGATATACGCAATCGATTATGGGGGGTATATTTGCTTTGATAACTTAATAGAAGGAGGTGCGACACAGAAGTGGAAGTTTGGCTTATCATACTCCCTGTTGTCGCGATTGTCATCGGCTCGTTTGTGGGATACATCTACAGAAGAAACGTAGCCGAAGCCAAGGTAGGCAGGGCAGAGGATTCCGTCAGACGGCTTGTCGCAGACGCACAGAAGAAAGCGGAGGCCGTGAAAAAAGAAACGGTATTAGAGGCCAAAGAAGAAATCCACGCATTGAGAATCGAATTTGACAGAGAGACCAAAGACAGACGAAACGAGATCCAAAGAATCGAGAGAAGGTTAGCCCAGCGTGAAGAAACACTGGACAAAAAGATATCAGGTGTTGAAGCGAAGGATGAGCAGGTCAGCAAGCGCCTGAAGGAAGTCACCAAGCGCAAAGAGGATATTGATCAGTTGTTTGAGCAACAGGTTGGTCAGCTTGAGAAGATATCCGATATGACGATTGATGAAGCCAAGGCACTGCTGCTCGAAAAGGTCGAACAAGAAACACGGCGTGATATGGCCGTCTATGTCAGGGAGATTGAGCAACGGGCCAAAGAAGAGGCCGACAAGAAATCCCGTGAGATTATCAGCAGCGCCATACAAAAATACGCTGCCGATCATGTGGCTGAAAACACCGTGTCTGTAGTGGCACTGCCCAACGACGAAATGAAGGGCAGAATTATCGGTAGGGAAGGGCGCAACATACGTGCGCTTGAAACGGAAACGGGTATCGATTTGATCATCGATGATACGCCCGAAGCTGTGATACTGTCCGGTTTTGACCCGATTCGAAGAGAAGTGGCGCGTATAGCGCTCGAAAGACTCATCATTGACGGCAGAATTCATCCGGCGCGCATTGAAGAAATGGTCAAAAAGGCGCGTAAAGAGGTGGAGAAAGAGGTTCGTGACGCAGGAGAGCAGGCCGCGTTTGATACCGGCATACATAATCTGCATCCTGAGATCATTAAGCTTCTTGGCAGGCTCAAATACCGCACAAGCTATGGCCAAAATGTCTTAAAGCACTCGCTAGAGGTTGCGCATTTGGCAGCGGTCATGGCGGCGGAGCTTGGAGCCAACGTCAAACTTGCAAAACGCGGCGGCTTGCTCCATGATATTGGAAAGGCTGTCGATCACGAGGTTGAAGGGCCTCACATACAGATTGGCGCAGATCTGGCAAAAAAGTATCGCGAAAGCAGCGACGTGGTGCACTGCATACAGGCGCATCATGGCGATATCGAACCGCAAACCGTGGAAGCGGTGTTGGTTCAGTCGGCAGACGCGATATCAGCAGCCAGGCCCGGTGCCAGAAGAGAAACTCTCGAAAATTACATCAAACGTCTGGAAGCTTTGGAGGAAATCGCGAATTCGTTTTCGGGTGTTGACAAGTGTTACGCCATACAGGCGGGGCGCGAGGTGCGCATACTGGTCAAGCCCGAGGATGTGGATGATGCAGGCATGCATCTGATGGCCAAAGACATCGTTCGAAAAATCGAAAAGGATCTTGACTATCCGGGACAGATCAAGGTCAACGTCATCAGAGAAACAAGATCGATCGATTTTGCAAAGTAAACAAAGAGAGCCGTACGATGAGTGCGGCTCTTTTTTGTGGGGAGATAATATGTTTCGTATAGCTGACGCGCACTGTGATTTTCTCTCGTACAATGTGCTTGTGGATGCCGGACTTTATGACCATGCCGACATTGCTCGTATGCAACGCGGGGGCGTGGCCTTACAGGTTTTCGCCGTGTGGGTGCCGCCGGACTTTCCAAACAGTTCGGAACTTGCGGCAAAGCAGACAACTCATCTGCATCAAATGGCTGAAGAGAGCAATGGCGCTGTGCTTCTGTGTACGCACAAAAAGCATATCACTGACATTGAGAATATTGGCGCTATTCTTTCGATTGAAGGCGGCGAAAGCATCAGCTGTTGTCTTGATATGCTTGACAGTATGTATGGTAATGGCGCGCGCATGATGAGCCTGACGTGGAACGGTGAGAATGACTTTGCCAGCGGCTGCGCCTGCGATGGTGGCATCAAGCCCAAAGGCAAAGAGGCAATTGGGATGCTCAATGCGCTTTGTATGTCGCTTGATCTCTCGCACATCAATGAAAAAGGCTTTTGGCAGGCACTTGAGATGTATCAACACGCGCCTTGCGCATCCCATTCCTGCGCGAAGGCACTGTGTGATCATCCGCGGAACTTGAGCGATGCGCAAATCAAAGCGCTGATAAAGCTCAAGGGCTATATCGGCATCAATTTCTACGCGGCATTTCTGCGCGGCCAATATGCGGCGATAGATGATGTGCTCTCTCATATCGAGCATGTGATTGAGCTTGGCGGAGAGGACGCTATTGGCTTTGGCAGCGATTTTTGCGGCATTCCGGCAACACCAAAAGGGCTTGCGTCGGTTGCGGATTTTCAGGCACTGCCTTTGGCCATGCAACGGCGCGGCTATGATGAAAAGCTGATACAGAAAATTTGCTATGGCAATTTCGCCGCATATATATTACAATTTTTAATATAGAGTCACATTAAGGCGGCATGATAATGAGAGATATTTACGAGAATCCATTGATTACACGTTACGCTTCGCGGGAAATGGCGTCCGTGTTCTCCGACGATCATAAATTTCGCACCTGGCGCAGGCTTTGGATCACGCTGGCAGAATGTGAGCAGCAGCTGGGGCTTCCCATATCCGATGAGCAGATAGAGCAGCTCAAGCGCTATGCGGACGATATCAATTATGATGTGGCGGACGCGCATGAAAGGCTAGTGCGGCACGATGTGATGGCGCACGTTCACGCTTACGGCGTGCAGTGCCCGCTGGCAAAGCCAATCATCCACCTTGGCGCGACAAGCTGTTATGTGGGCGACAACACCGATCTGCTGCTGATGCACGAGGCGCTTTTGCTCATTAAGGACAAGCTTGTCAGCGTGATCGACAACCTCTCGCAGTTTGCACTCAAATACAAGGATATGCCCACTCTTGGCTTTACGCACTATCAGCCCGCTCAGCTGACCACCGTTGGCAAGCGTGCCACACTGTGGATATACGACTTGCTGACAGATCTGCACCAAGTTTGCGATATCATACAAAATTATCGTCTGCGCGGCGCTAAGGGCACCACCGGAACGGGCGCCAGCTTTCTCTCGCTTTTTAACGGTGATGTGGACAAGGTGAAGGCGCTCGATGAGGCCATTTGCCAAAAGCTTGGGTTTGATACGTCATTTGCGGTTACAGGGCAGACATACCCGCGCAAATTCGATACCATTGTGCTAAACGTACTGGCGTTGATCGCACAAAGCGCCTATAAATTCAGCAACGACTTGAGGCTGCTGCAGAATCTGAAAGAAATTGAAGAGCCGTTTGAATCTAAGCAGATCGGATCGTCTGCGATGGCGTACAAGCGCAATCCCATGCGCAGCGAACGTATGGGCAGCTTATGCCGCTATGTGCTTTCTATGCCCATCAACGCGGCTGTGACGGCCTCTACGCAGTGGTTTGAGCGCACATTGGATGATTCGGCCAACAAACGCATCGTGATACCGCAAAGCTTCCTCGCAACTGATGCTGTACTCAATCTGTATCTGAACATCAGCGAAGGGCTCGTGGTGTATGATAACGTGATCAAAAGCCATGTGATGCAGGAGCTGCCGTTTATGGCGACGGAAACGATATTGATGGAAGCCGTTAAACGCGGGGGAGACAGGCAGGAATTGCACGAGCGCATACGCACCTATTCCATGCAAGCTGCGCAACTCGTCAAGCAGTACGGTGAGGCAAACAATCTGCTGGAGCTGATCAAAACCGACGATGCGTTTTTGCTCTCAGAAAAGGAAATAGACGAGCTGCTCTCACCGCAAAAATTCACCGGCTGTGCGGCGGCGCAAACGCAGGACTTTGTTGATACGCACATAAAGCCACTGCTTGAAACGTACGCAAGCCGTCTTGGCATTAAAGGCGATGTGAACATTTAACGACAGTATATACGATAATGTTCGCGTTTTTACGCAAAACAAAAGCGTCCGTTGATCGGACGCTTTGCGTGGCAGGGGAGACGCGACTCGAACACGCAACCCTCGGTTTTGGAGACCGATGCTCTACCATTGAGCCACTCCCCTAGAGACAAACGCTATTATAAACAATTTGAATGCACTCGTCAATAGGAGGACGATAAAATGACAGCATATACGCTTGGCTTTATCGGTGCGGGCAACATGGCGCAAGCCATCATCAAGGGCGCAATTAAGAAAAACGTTATCGTTGCGGACAATGTGTTCGTATATGATATAGACAGTGAGAAAACAAACGCATTGGCGGAAAGCTTGGGTATTCATGCTGCTGATGGACTGGATGCGCTTTGCCAAAGCAGCGATATCATCGTGCTTTGCGTAAAGCCCGCTGTGATGGATAATGTATTGAAGCAGATAAAAGACAATATCGGCAAAAAGCCGCTGGTATCAATAGCGGCCGGTTGGAGCGCGGATCGTATACGCACAATAATTGGTATAGACAAGCCTGTGTGCCGTTTGATGCCCAATACACCGCTGATGGCAGGGGAGGGCATGAGCGTTTTTGAAGCGCCGTGCGATGTGCCTGCCGATGCACTCTGTTTCATCGAGCATTTGTTCGCGTCTCTTGGCCGCATTGCGCATGTGCCCGCATCCGCAATGGACGCTGTGACGGCAGTATCGGGCAGCGGACCCGCATATGTGTTCATGTTCATTGAAGCGCTAAGCGACGCGGGTGTGCTGTGTGGCCTGCCGCGGGATACAGCGATGACACTAGCGGCGCAGACAGTTATGGGTGCAGCCAAAATGGTGCTGGATTCCGGCAGCCACCCGGGCATGCTCAAAGATGCGGTGTGCTCACCGGGCGGGACAACGATTGAAGCGGTCAAATCACTTGAGCGAGACGGTTTTCGCGGCGCTGTGATCAAGGCTGTGGAGCAATGCAGAAATAAATCGCAGTCGCTGTCTGAAAAATCATGAAAAAGGTGATTATATATACGGATGGCGCGTGTTCACATAACCCAGGACCAGGCGGCTGGGCAGCCGTGCTGATCTACAAAGGCCGAGAAAAAACCATCAGCGGCGCCGAGCCTCAAACCACCAACAACCGCATGGAGCTGCGCGCTGTTTGTGAAGCCATCAACGCTCTCAAAGAGCCGTGCGAAGTGACGGTGCATACCGACAGCGCCTACATACAAAGAGCATTCACACAGGGCTGGATTGAAAACTGGCAGCAAAACGGCTGGAAGACATCCGCGAAAAAGCCTGTTGAGAATCAGGATTTATGGCAGGCTATATTGGAGGCGTCGAAAGCACATCGCGTCTCATACAAGAAGGTAAAGGGCCATTCGGACGATGAATACAACAATCTGTGCGATAAGCTTGCCAGAGAAGCGATTAAGAGTATAAAAGCCGATTGATCAAACACTGCGTAAAAGACAAGTTTTGCGCAGTGTTATGGCAGTAATATAGAATATAATGATACCGCTTTCGCAACACAGCATCTTCTAAGGAATATAATCGATGTCAAAGCTGAGCAAAACGCAAATGAATATTCTTCATACACAGAAGCTGCGCAGCGTTCTTGAGACGCTGCCCAAGTTCACGCTGGGTTTTTTTCGCGGCATCGAACCGCATACATCATTGCTGACGCGCATCAATTATGCGTACGATTTGCGTTTGTTTTTTCAATTCCTTGACGACGAGCTTGGCAAAGCCTCGCAAAACATGTCGCCAAAAGACCTGCAATCCATAACGATGGACGATTTTGAACGCTATATAGAGTATCTGCGCCTCTATTATAAAGATGATACGGCACGCGAGAACAGCGACAAAGGGTTGGCGCGCAAAATAGCCTCCCTCCGCACATTTTACAAATATTACTACAACAAAGAGGAGATAGCCGATAACATCACCACAAGGTTGGCCACACCCAAAATACACGAAAAGCCGATACTACGATTAACGCATGACGAAGCACTGCGTCTGCTGCATGTGATCGATACAGGCGAAGGCCTCTCCAAGCGCCAGTTGGCCTATCATAAAGCCACGCGGCTGCGCGATATCGCGATATTCACGTTGTTTCTGACTACCGGCATACGCATCAGCGAGCTGTGCGCGCTGGATGTGAGTGATATTGATATTGAATCACGTTCTTTCAAGGTTCTGCGCAAGGGCGGCGATGAAGCGCTGCTCTATTTCGCAGATCAAACGGCACAGGCGCTCGATGATTATCTGGAGGAGCGCAAGGCGCTTGCCACATACAGCCTGCACTCCCCCGTTTTTTTGTCAATGCAGCAAAAGCGCATCAGTGTGCGTGCAATGCAGCTGCTTGTGCAAAAATACGCGGCCATTGCCGTTCCTTTAAAGAACATCTCGCCTCACAAGCTACGCAGCACCTACGGTACGCTGTTATACCAGAATACCGGCGATATCTATCTTGTCGCAGATGTGCTGGGTCACAAGGATGTCAACACCACCCGCAAACACTATGCCGCCATCGATGAATCGCAGCGCAAGCTGGCTTCCAAGGCTGTGATACTGCGCAAAGAAGATTGATACGTCTTTCTCTAATGTATTATACTGTTATGCATGTTATAATAGTGCTATTATAGTCAAGGAGGGCACTGCTGTGTTGACATCACTTTATTCATTCAATTATTATTTCGTGTGGCAATTAGTGTTATTCTTTCTGATTCTATCAGTTCTCTGCTATGTGTTTTATTGCTTTGGTTTATATACTATCGCCAAACGAAGACAACTTAATAAGCCCGGTCTTGCATTCGTACCCGTTGTTAATTATTACATTTTAGGGTCAATTGCTGATCAATATGATATGCTTTGGACAGGTAGAAACATTAAACTTAAAAAAGTATTGCTTTGGTTAGGTGCAGGTTTTATTTCAGTTTATGTATTATTCTTTTGCCTTTTTGTGTTTGGTAGCAATGCTTTCGAAGCCGTATTTATTTGGTTCCCATTTCTGTTCTTATTGTTGTTTCCTGCAGGAATAGTACTCATAGTTTTCCAGTTTATCGCTTTGCATAAAGTTTACCGTTCCTGTACACCAGATAATGCGGTTGTATTGATTGTGCTCTCAATTATTTTCAGCATTATCACGCCTTTTGTTTTGTTCGCAATTCGCAACAGTGATAAAGGGTTGCCATTTATGCAACCTAATCAACAAATATAACTATGTAAATCAAAGAATTTAAGACGGTAAGCCACAAACAAGAACATTTGTTTGCTTTTTTATTGACATAGACTCAACCTTTTGATATCATCGTTATAAGAAATACGGATTGCGAGGCTGACTATGGAGGATTTAACAAGACGCCAGTTCGAGGTGCTCGAATATCTGAAAAGCTATATTGACGATAACGGCTACGCGCCATGTGTGCGCGACATCTGCCTTGCGCTGAATCTCAAATCCACATCTACCGCCCATGCGCATTTAACAAAGCTTGAACGCAAGGGCTATATATCGCGCGATCCAGCCAAGCCGCGCACCATTATGATCTGCGGTGAGAACCGCCATAAGGAGCGCATGGTGGCTGTGCCGGTGCTTGGCCGCGTGTCTGCCGGTTTACCGATCACCGCCGTTGAAAACATAGAAGAATACATATCACTGCCCTATTCGCTGCTTGGCTCGGAAGACGTTTTCATGCTCAACGTCAGCGGAGACAGCATGATGGGCGCAGGCATTTGCGATAGGGATAAAATCATCGCTCAGAAGCAAGAATACGCCCAAAACGGCGATATCATCGTCGCGCTGCTCGAGGATGAGGCCACCGTCAAACGCTTCTTTGTTGAAGAAGGCCGTGTGCGCCTTCAGCCGGAAAACGAGAACTATCAGCCGATATACGCGCAGAGCATTGATATACTCGGCAAAGTCATCGGTGTGCTGCGCATGTTCCGTTAGTCATTCAATAGCTTCATATCATCTAGCGCCATCAGCAGGCCAAGCTTCATATGCGCATAGGTAAGGCCACCCTGCGCGTATACAATATACGGCTCTTTTACCGGCGCGTCAGCGGAAAGCTCGATTGAAGCGCCCTGCACGAATGTACCCGCCGCCATCACAATTTTGTCATTATAGCCCGGCATATCCCACGGCACAGGCACAGCCTGGCTGTCCACTGCCGCGGCCTTTTGTATCGCTTTTGTGTAAGAGAGCAGCAGCTTTTCATCATTGAGCTTTATTGATTGCGTGATATCGCTGCGGGGTGCGTCAAAAGTGGGGAACACATCAAAGCCAAGCATCTCAAACGCTTTGGCATAGAGTATGCTGCCCTTGAGCGCCTCCCCCACCACATGCGGCGCCATAAACAAGCCTTGAAAAAAGCTGCGGTACGAAGCCTCGTATGAGCCAACCTCCGCACCAAGCCCCGGGCAGGTCAGTTTGTTTTCCACAAGACGAATCAAATCGGCCCTGCCGGCCACATAGCCGCCTGTGGGCGCGATACCGCCGCCGGGGTTCTTGATCATCGAGCCCGCGATCAAATCAGCGCCGCATTCGATGGGTTCCTCCGTTTCACAAAACTCGCCGTAGCAGTTGTCCACGATGATAACAATGTCGGGGTGCTGCCGGCGGATTGCCAGCACAAATTCGCGTATTTCCAGCATCGAGATCGCTTTGCGCCACGCATACCCGCGCGAGCGCTGCAAAAAGAGTGCTTTGGGCCGCTCACATTCGGCAATGGCCTGCAAAACGCGGTGCAGATCAATCTGTCCGCTTGGCAGCAGCTCTATCTGCCTATATGATACCGCGATATCCGACAGCGAGCCGGTGTCGCCGCCGCTGCCTTGTCCGATCACACTGAGCAATGTGTCGTACGGCTTTCCGGTGACGCTGATCAGCGTATCGAGCGGCCGCAAAACCGCGAAAAGCGCCAGAGATATAGCATGGGTGCCTGAAGCGATATGCGGGCTTAATACGGCGCCTTTGGCACATGTGATGCGTGCAAATACGTCCGAAAGCTTTTGCCTGCCTTCGTCCGCGTAGCCATAGCCTGTCGACGGCGCGAAATGGCGTGCGCTGACATTTTGCTGCCTGAACGCTTCGATGACTTTGTATTGGTTTTCTTCGGCTCTTTTTTCTATAACACGAAAAAGCGGGGCAAGCGAAGACTCGGCCTCGCTCACAAAATCGCAAGCTGCCGAGCTTATGCCCATGCGTTTGAGTATCTGCATGCTATTCCTGCTGTTCCTTGGATTTATCGAAGAATTGGAAAAGTATCGGCCTCGACGGTGAGATCGTTGAAACCGCATGCTTGTAGATCATCATCTGTTTGCCTTCACTGTCGAGTATGATGGTGAAATTGTCGAAGCCCTTGACAACACCTTTGATCTGATAGCCGTTCGTTAAGTGAATGGTCACATTCACATGCTCTTTGCGTACTTGATTTAAAAATACATCCTGAAGGACAATGACTGACTTTTGCATATTAAAACCCCTTTCTGTTAACGTATGCTATTATATCATCTGACAAATCTTTTAAACATGGATAGCGCAGAACATCGAACCATTTTATACGCGCATCTCGCGCAAACCATGTCATCTGGCGTTTGGCGTAACGCCGCGTGTTGCGTTTGATCAATGCGGCCGTTTGCGCCATATCGGCTTCTCCCGCAAAATATGCGCAAAATTCCTTATAGCCGATGGCTTTTGTGGCATTCACTTCGCCGTATTTTTCAAAAAGCACCCGTGCTTCCTGCTCAAGACCAAGCGCCATCATCTGATCAACACGTTCTTCAATACGCCGATACAGCACCTCCCGCGAGAGTTTCAGGCCAATTTGCACAAAAACATCATCGGTATTTGGCTGCCGAAAATCATACTTTTCCGCTCCGCCCGTTTCGATCAGCTCAAGGCGGCGTATGATTCTTCTTTTGTCGCCGGAAGCGATCATTTTGGCATATTCAGGGTCTTTTTGTATCAATTCATTATACAGGTATTGCGTGCTTTTGTCATCAGCAAGTTGTGTATATTTTTGTCGAATTCGCATATCCGGACATGTGCTTCCAAATCGCAGCTGATACACAAGTGAATTAATATACAAGCCCGTACCGCCAACAACTATGGGTACAATGCCCTTTGCGTTGTACTTTTCGATCAGTAAAAACGCATCACGCTGGTAATCGGCAACGCTGTATGCATCTGACGGGTCAACGATATCGATTAAGTGGTGGGCGACTCCATCAGCTTGCTCGGTTGTTATCTTGGCTGTGCCAATGTCGCATCCGCGGTAAATTTGCATGCTGTCCGCCGATATGATGGGCGAACCCAGAGCTTTGGCCAACGCTATGGAAACGGCCGTTTTTCCGCAGGCTGTCGGGCCTGTCAGCACAATAAAACGTCTTTTTGTCATATCCGTTTAAAGCTCTTTTCCAACTGCTTTTTCGTCAGCAGCGTGATAACCGGCCTGCCATGCGGGCATGTTGGCATCACATTGCTCTCTAAAAAATGATTTACAAGCTCAAGCAAGGCGCTTTCGGGCAGCTTGTCCCTCGCCTTAACAGCGCTTTTACACGCCGCGCGGATCACAGCCTCGCGCAGAAGCACCACATCGCCCCTGTGAGACTCGATTTCGCCCACGGCATCGAAAAACAGCGTGGCCGGATCAACGGCAGCAGTAATTGCCGGCACAGCGTCTATTTTGTATTCGAGCGCTCCGAAGGGCTCTATCTCAAACCCAAGTGCATTGAGCATTTCAAGATTCTCGTCTATAAGGTTTTTATGCGCATGCGAAACACTTTGCACCAGCGGTGCTATCAGCGTTTGTGAAGCCGCTTGCTTCTGTGACGCAAAGCGCTCATAAAGCAGCCTCTCGTGCGCCGCATGCTGGTCGATGATCATCAAATTCTCGCTCTGTTCAATCAGAATATACGTATCGGCAAAGCTGCCAATCAGCCGATAGCTTGGCGGCGAAAAAGATGGCTCTGGCATTGGCTGCGGTGTTTGTTGTGCTGCGGCCTGATACGTGCAGCCGATGCGCGATTCTTCCTCGTAAGCAGCCTCGGTTTCGCTCAGCGTTGTTTTTGAAAAACCAGTGAACAACGCGGTTTGCAGTACATCTTCAGGCGCACGCATCTGCACGTTGGATATTCTTTGAGGCGGCTGCGTTTCCACATCAGTGATGATGCTGCCGCGCACATGGCGGCATGCGGTGGATACGGCCTCTTTTATGACATGCTCCACAGCGGCTGCGTCCGCAAAGCGCACCTGCAGCTTGTTGGGGTGAACGTTGACATCCACCGAGCCCGCTGGCATCGTAATATTTAGCGCATAGAAGGGGTATTCGCCCTTGATAAGCGTTTCGCCGTATGCGCCTCTGACCATGTCGGATAGCGCCGTGCTGCGCACAAAACGTCTGTTGACGAATATAGAGCCCTTTTGTCTGTTTTTCATCACTGTTCCGGCACGCGATACATAGCCCGATACTTTGGTGCCGCCTGTTTCGTGTTCCACATAGACGATATTATCCATCAGCGCGCCGCCGTATACACAGTATATGGCATCAAGCAGACTGCCGTTGCCGGGGCTGTGGTATATCGTTTTTTGCGCAGACGTGTAATGAAACGCGATTTCGGGAAAAGCGAGTATATAGCGCGCAATCAAATCCGATACAAAGGCTGCTTCTTTGGCTTCGCTTTTTAAAAATTTGAGCCTGGCGGGCACGTTGTAGAACAGGTTGCTGACAGTAACGCTTGTGCCGTCCGGCAGCCCTGCCGGTGTGATGGTGGCCGCGCGGTCTGCCGTGATGCGAATCTGTATGCCCAACTCCTCATCACGCTTCTTTGTGTTCATCTCCACAGCCGAAACGGCGGCGATGCTGGAGAGCGCTTCGCCGCGAAAACCCTGTGTGGTTATCAGAAAAAGATCGCGTTCTGTTGCGATTTTGCTGGTTGCGTGCTTCTCGAATGCGAGTGCCGCTTCATCTGCACCGATACCGCAGCCGTTATCCGTCACATTGATACGACTGATGCCGCCTCCCATAATGCCGATGCTGATGGCGCTGGCGCTCGCGTCAATCGCGTTTTCGACAAGCTCCTTGACGACGCTTAAGGGCCGCTCGATCACCTCACCGGCGGCTATTTTATCTGATACGCTTTTGGGTAGCTTTTTGATCATTGTGTACCGCCTATAGCCCGTGTTTGATGTCGCTTAAAACTTTCAGCGCATCAAGCGGTGTGATGTTGTCAATGTTGATACGGTGCAGCTTTTCCACCAGTTCGCTATGCGCCGCGGGCTTGATTGTTTGTTTATTGCCGATACCCAGCATGATCTCGTCCTTTTCAATCAGCGCCTGCATGATGACTTTCGCGCGGTCAGTCACATCATGCGGCACGCCTGCGAGCTTGGCCACCTCGATACCAAAGCTTTTATCCGCTCCGCCGCGTACGATCTTGTGCAGAAATATCACCGTATCCCCCATCTCCCTGACGGTGATCGAATAATTGCGCACGCCTTCAACGATGCCTTCAAGCTCAGTCAGTTCGTGAAAATGTGTGGCAAACAGCGTTTTGGCACCAATGCGGCTGCTAAGATACTCCACCACCGACCACGCGATAGATAGCCCATCGAGCGTGCTTGTACCGCGGCCAATCTCATCGAGTATCAGCAGGCTGTTAGCTGTGGCATTATTGAGTATATTGGCCACCTCATTCATTTCAACCATAAATGTGCTTTGGCCGGATGCGAGATTGTCTGACGCACCCACACGCGTGAAAATCTTATCCACGATGCATATGTGTGCGCTGTCGGCAGGCACAAAGCAGCCCATATGCGCCATCAGCACGATCAGCGCCACCTGTCGCAGATAGGTGCTTTTTCCGGCCATGTTTGGGCCGGTGAGTATCATGATACGCTGTATTTCATCCATTTGCGTGTCGTTTTTGATGAATGACTGGCGCACAGCCGCTTCCACAACCGGATGTCGTCCGCCTTCAATGTGAAGCTTTGAATCGTCAGTCATTTCTGGACGCACATAGCCTTTCTCATAGGCAATCGCGGCAAAGCTGCGCAGCATGTCTGCCCGCGCGATCGTATCGGCAGCCTTCAAAAAACGCTCGATGTTATCAGCCAGCGTTTTTCGCAATGCCACGAAGCAGGCATACTCGAGCGCAATGCATTTTTCCTCCGCACCCAGCAGCTTTTGCTCCATCTCTTTGAGCTCCGGTGTGATAAAGCGCTCGCAGCCAGCAAGCGTCTGCTTGCGCAGATACCGATACGGCACCATTTCGAGATAGGATCTGGTCACCTCAATGTAATAGCCGAAAACCTTGTTGTATCCGACCTTTAAATTCTTGATACCGGTGGATTTACGCTCCTTGGCTTCCAACGCCGCGATCCATTCGCGTCCCTTGTGTGCCGCATCTTTAAGCTCGTCTATCTCCGGATTGTAGCCTTTTTTAATGATGCCGCCGTTTAATATGCCCGAAGGCGCATCCTCATCAATTGCCGATTCAAGCAGCTCGCATACATCGCTCATCACATCAAGCCCGCTGTGCAGACGCGAAAGCAGCCTGCTGCCGCATATGGATAACGCGGATTTAAGCTGCGGCAGCTTATTGAGTGACGCTTTTATGGCGAGGCAGCCGCGCGCATCCAGTGTTGCATATGAGATGCGCGATATCAGCCGCTCAATATCAAATACGTTTTCAAACGCCTGCGCCAATGCATCGGAAAGCGATAAGTTTTCCTTGATTTCCGCGACGGCATCCAGCCGCTCATTGATGGCGTTCATGTTTTGCAGCGGCTCATTGATGCAGCGCTTGAGCAGCCTTGCCCCCATCGCCGTTTGGGTACGGTCTATCGTGCCAAACAGCGAGCCCTTCACCCGTCCTTCGCGCAGTGTCTTTGTCAACTCAAGGTTCGTTCGCGTGTAGACATCCAGCGCCATGTAAGCGTTGTTATTGATAACGCGTATAGCGCCAATATGCGACAGCGCGTTTTTCTGTGTTTCCTTAAGATAATCAATCAGGGCTCCTGCTGCGCCCGCGGATGGGCTGTTCTCTTCGGCTCCAAAGCCCGATAAGCCTGCCACTTTAAAATGCGCATACAGCGTATCCAGCGCCGTTTTTTTATCAAAGGTAAAATCCGGATAAGCGCTTATATAAATGCCGCGCTCTTTTATGATGCCGCTAAGCGAGGCTACCGCTTCGGCGGCGGCTTCGCTGTATATGATTTCGCTGGGAAGTATACGTGCCATTTCGCTAAAAAGCGATTCACGGCCGTTTGAGCATTCTCCTATAAAAAATGCACCTGTGGTGACATCCGCATATGCATAGCCGATGAGAGCACCATCCTGATGCAGCGCCAATATGTAGTTGTTATCGGTATCGCTCAGGCTCTCGTTTTCTGTCACGGTGCCCGGTGTGATGATGCGTACCACATCGCGATCCACAATGCCCTTACTCAAAGCCGGATCGGAAAGCTGTTCGCAAATCGCCACTTTATAACCCTTTTTGATCAGTCTGTCAATATAGCCCTGAACCGAATGATGCGGCACACCACACATTGGTGCACGCTCAGGTAAGCCGCAGTCTCGCCCTGTCAGTACAATTTCAAGCTCACGCGAAGCACAAACGGCATCCTCAAAGAACATCTCATAAAAATCACCAAGGCGGTACATCAGTAAGCAGTCTTTATGCTTTTCTTTCAGATGAACATATTGCTGCATCATTGGCGTGAGCTTGGACATACAAATCCTCCAAATGCGATAACGATTCGATTGTGCAAAGTACGATGACAACTTTCGCAATATTATATCATAAAACGCATACGTGTTGAATTACCAAGCCGCATGGATTATAATTTTCGTTGTGAGGTTTATAAAATGAAAAAATTGATTTTACTTCTGGCATTCGCTTTTGTTCTCTTATTAAATGCATGTGCAAACGCGTCGATCCGCTACAGTCTTGACGACGATCATACGGTTGCTGTGACTTATGCAGTCGACTTTAGTGATGCAGGCGATGATGCAAACTATTATCTGGCCGAGATAGACACCTATTGGAAACAGCAGAGCTTTGAGACCACACTGGATCCTCATACCGGCTCTTTGCAGGGTGTCTTTTCAAGTCAATACGATTCTGCCACAAAAGCCGCGGCTGGCTTTGCCGAAATTGTGACATCAAAGGATACGATGCTGCATGACGTGGTGTTCGAATATCATCCTTCTTTTGAAATAGACAATTACAGCTTCGCCGCGCACATATCGCTTGTCGAGGTCATCCGTCAAAGCCAAGCGCAGGATATACCGGCGGAGCGCGTCGATTCGTTCAAAGCAAAGGCGGAACAGGGCACGTACTCGGTGTCCGTTTCGCTACCGGGCGAAGTGATCGCGCACAATGCGGACCGTATTGAGGGCAATGTGTGCACATGGGATTTAAGCTACGGTGAAGAAACGTTTATAGAGATACAAACAGCGCTTTCCAATACAGAAAACTTAACATATCGTTCTTCGCTGCAGGAGCGATTGTCAAGCACTAATATGCTGATACTCATCTGCGCAGGTATTGGCATACTGGCATTGCTGATTGTGCTGGTCTCTGTTTTCGTACATCGCGCAAGGCGCAAACGCGCAGCTGTTGTACGCGCCAGGCCTTTTCATTAGTTAAACTCTACATAAACCAATTCGGACGACTGCATGCGTCCGTCAGGCCAGATGACATAAAGCTTGAAATAGCGCGGTTCCTCTGTATACCTGTCTGACAATATCCAAAGGCCGCTCTCACCCTGCCGAGTGCCGATGGCTGTGCCGATGCGGGCTTTGGCATCCTCGTTGCCGCGCACGGTGCGCACAGGCATGTAGATAATTCCGTTCATGTCATAACTGATCAGCGTATAGAGCGCGTCTTTGTCTTTTGTGGTTTTGTCCCATGTGATTAAATAATGCGCATGGCCGAAATTCGTAAGCTTTTCAATTCTAATGTTAAAATCGGTTTTCTCAAATGCTTCCAGACTGCTTTGCTCACCGATAAATGAAAGGTAATAGTTTCTTAATCCTTCCACTTCATCAGCGAGCGGCAAATAAAAGTTCTCTTGCGGGAAAACGTTGTAAACAGAACCGTCAAAATTGATACTGTGGCGCTTGAGTCCTTTGTTGAACGAATCAAATACATCCCCGTATTCACGCGTTTGTTTGGCATTTGGACTGCCCATCAGCTGCACATAGTCCTCCGCTGCCATCTCATATATGCTCCACATGTGATTCTCAAGATAAGCATCGTACGTATCAAAAAATACGTGACGTTCCAAAGCATCGATACCGCGTAAACGGTAGTAATCTGAGCTGCGTGCAGCCTCGTCGTTCTGAAGGAAATAATGCATCGTATAATGGTGGCCGTATTCATGCGCAATGGTTTTTGCCACATCGGCCGCATTTTTGATCTCATCCATGTTGTAGAGCTCAATCACGCTTTGGCGAGCGAGCAAGCCATATTGCAGCGACGGCGGTACAAAGCCCGGCAGATGAAAGAATACCGGAAATTCGGACGACTGCGTGATATGCGTGCCTGCGATGGCTACATCACCGCCTGATTTTGATTTTTCCGGATAGAGAATGATGCCGGATAATGCATTGATCTCGTCTCCATGCTTATTGCGCAACAGCTCCTCGTAGATTTCAACAAGCTTTTCGTTTTTCCAATTGTCAGAGAAGCTAATGATCGGAAAACCGATGGGTGTCACATATGCATAGCCGTCCTCGTCATCGTGCAGCTTTGCGGTAAGATTCACACCAGGCGCCTGTGTTAAAGCGCCTTTTTGCACGACAAGCTGCATATCGGAATAATCTCTTTCGTATGTCGAATCGATCTTTGCCTGCGTATCGGCGATATCCATATAAAGAAAAACAGCGGCTGCGATTGCCAGTGCCAATACAACCAGAAATATAATCGCTGTCATATTCTTTTTTGGATAGATCAATTCATAGGCCATGGTTTAATCCCCTTTTTGATGCAATGCTTATACGCGTTCCCCGCGCAGTGTATGTGTCATCACCTTGTCAATCTTTACATCAATGAGTTTGCCGATATCGTCCTTGCAGCCGCTCATATTGACGGTTTTCGCTTCTCTTGTGCGACCCTGAACCTCGTTGCTGCTGCGGCGGCTTGTGCCGTCTATCAGCACCTGCACCGTACGGCCAAGGTAGGCACTGTTGCGGCTTTGCATGATCTGTTTCACAAGCGCATTGAGCCTTTCCAGCCGCTCGCTTTTAACCTCTTTGCTGATCTGGTCCGGCAAGCTTGCGGCCTTGGTCATCGCACGCGGCGAGTAAGCGAATGTGTACGCTGCGTCAAACTGCGCTTCTTCCACAAGAGATAGCGTTTGCGCAAAGTCTTCCTCGCTCTCTCCCGGGAAGCCGACGATGATATCCGTCGTGACGGCAAGCGAAGGCACGCGCTGCTTTAAGCGCCCCAGCAGATTCAGATAATGCTCACGCGTGTAGCGTCGGTTCATCGCGTGTAAAATGGCGTTGCTGCCCGACTGCACAGGCAGATGCACGTGCTCGCACAGGCTATTTATGCTTCCGTAGCAATCGATCAGTTCATCCGACATATCCTTGGGATGAGATGTCATAAACCGAAGACGTTTAATGTCGGTCTGTGTATCGATGCGATGGAGCAGCTTTGCGAATGCGCTGCCGTTTTTGGTATCATCGCTGTACGAATTGACGTTCTGCCCGAGCAGCGTGATCTCAGCAGCACCTTTTTGGCAAAGTTCCTGCACCTCACTGATAATATCCTCTTCTTTTCGGCTGCGTTCGCGTCCGCGCACATAGGGCACCACACAATACGAGCAATAATTGTTGCAGCCATATATGATGTTGACATACGCGCTGCCAAGGCCGCTGCGTTTGATTGGAACGCCCTCGACGACTGTTTGGTCGTCTGAGACATTAAGCACGCGCACACGCTCGTCAAGCGCCTTATAAAGCATGTCCTCAAGACGGTGTATCGCGTTGGTGCCAAACACGATATCGACATACGGGAAGCGCTCCATCAGTTTTTTTGCGGCATCCTGCTGCTGCATCATGCAGCCGCACACCACGATGAGCGCGTTTTGGTTTGCATCCTTGTATTCTTTGAGCGCGCCGATGTTGCTGTAAAGCTTCGCCTCTGCATGCTGGCGGATGCAGCAGGTATTGTAAATCACAACATCTGCTGATGAGGGCTGCTCTGCGATGGTAAATCCAAGGCTCTCGAGCACGCCGGCAATTTTTTCGCTCTCATGTGCATTCATCTGACAGCCATATGTTTCGATTGAGTATGTCAGCGCGTTTTGCGCAATGCTGTTTCTGATCGTGTCCTGCAAAATCGTTTCACCCTTTTGTCCTTTGATGTCTGCATATCTATCGATTCATTATAAACATTGAGAATAAATTAATCAATGTTGCATCAATTTGTTTTGAGTTAATTCGCAATTGACTGCTGTTCTTAAAGCGAAAAGAATCATTGCGCAAATGCAAAAATTAATGATTCAAAATCTGTTGACAGAACATTAAGAATACTGTATATTATACTTCGTCGCGAAAATAAGCGGGGTGTAGCGCAGTTTGGTAGCGCACGTGCTTTGGGAGCATGGGGCCGGGGGTTCAAATCCCTTCACCCCGACCAGTAGCTACACAATGACGTGGCTCCTTGGTCAAGTGGTTAAGACACCGCCCTTTCACGGCGGCTACAGGGGTTCGAATCCCCTAGGAGTCACCATTTTCTTCCTTGGCTATGGGCCTTTAGCTCAGTTGGTTAGAGCGGCCGGCTCATAACCGGTTGGTCCGGGGTTCAAGTCCCTGAAGGCCCACCAGCAACACGGCCCGGTAGTTCAGTTGGTTAGAATGCCAGCCTGTCACGCTGGAGGTCGAGGGT
>OBJA01000502.1_pt1 | contig 33838 bp, 29 predicted proteins | sample 1519751 | NCBI WGS metagenome assembly OBJA01 (sample SAMEA3881238, study PRJEB22517) | soil metagenome | biome: lake sediment; feature: soda lake sediment; material: sediment, water from around vicinity | place: India | collected 2013-12-23 | depth 3 m
ATGAAGTTGAAGGCCCGGTCTTCAAGTTCTTGTACGTAAACCGTAAGGCTCCCTATGGCACCATCTATGCCCTGGAGTCCCTTGAAGTGGTGTTGATCGCCGCTGCATTTGAACAGGACGTGAGCCTGGCCTTCGTTGATGATGGTGTCTACCAGATCAAGAAGGGACAGGATACCGCCGGCATCGGCATGAAGAACTTCTCGCCGACCTATCGTGCCCTGGAGGGCTACGATGTCGAGAAGCTCTATGTCGAGAAGGAATCCCTGGAAGAACGCGGCCTGACCGAAGCCGACCTGATCGTGCCCGTGGAGGTGGTTTCCCGCGCGGAAATGGCCGACCTGATGGACGAACAGGACGTGATTCTGAGCTTCTGAGGAGATTCCAATGGCACAGTTGCATACGGTAAACAAATCCCCTTTCGAGCGTAATGCGTTCAGCTCTTGTCTGGAGCACGCAAAGGAAGGTAGCGGCATTCTCCTGTTCGAAGACGGAGTCTTTGCCGCAATGAACGGAACCGCCGTGGCCGACAAGGTCAAGGCCGCACTGGCAGGCCGTTCCCTCTACGTCCTCGGTCCCGATGTAAAGGCCCGCGGACTGTCCGAGGACAACGTGATCGACGGCATCAAGGTCGTGGATTACGAAGGCTTCGTTGATCTGGTGACTGAGTACGACAAAGTCCAGTCCTGGCTGTAAGCGATTTCATAAACTGCACTCATCCCAACGAGGAGATGTATCATGCCTATCGAAGTAAACGGTAAAATGCTGGAAACCGACGAAGAAGGTTACCTGGCCGACCTGAACCAGTGGGTACCGGAAGCCGCTACCGTCATGGCCGCTGCCGAAGACCAGGAACTGACCGATGCCCACTGGGAAGTGATCAACTTCCTGCGTGAGTACTATGAAGAGTACCAGATCGCCCCGGCGGTCCGCGTGCTGACCAAGGCCATCGGCAAGAAGCTGGGCAAGGACAAGGGCAACAGCAAGTACCTGTACGAACTGTTCCCCTACGGTCCCGCCAAGCAGGCCTGTAAGTATGCCGGCCTGCCCAAGCCGACCGGTTGCGTATAAGCACCGACCCGGGTTGGATGTTCCTGGGGGGCTGCAAAGCCCCCCACTCCCGTTTACCGTATGAATAGGAGCCGACAGTGTCGCTCGTAACAGGTCTGTACGTCGTACTGTTCTATGCCGCCACGATCCTCCTGGTGGTTGGATTGGCGTTTCGCATCAAGAAGTATGCGAGCACGCCCGCTCCCCTCAAGATTCCCACCACGCCCGCACCGACCACACAGTCCGGTGTCGTCTGGCGTCTGTTCCGCGAAGTGGTGTTCTTCGAAAGCCTGTTCAAGTCGAACAAGTGGATCTGGCTGTTCGGCTACCTGTTCCACTTCGGCATGCTGCTGGTGCTGTTGCGCCACCTGCGCTATTTCACCGACCCGGTCTGGACCTGGGTCGCACTCATGCAGCCCTTCGGCAAGTACGCCAGCTTTGCCATGCTGGCCGGCCTGGTCGGCCTGTGGGCGCGCCGCTTCCTGGTGGACCGCGTGCGCTACATCAGCGCGCCTTCCGACCACCTGATGCTGGCGCTGCTGGTCGGCATCACCCTGACCGGCATGGGCATGACCTTCGTCGCCCACACCGATATCGTCATGGTCAAGGCCTTCTTCCTCGGCCTGATGCGCTTCTCGCCCCAGCCCCTGCCCAGCGACCCGCTGCTGCTGGCGCACCTGGGCATGGTCGTCGCGCTCATGATCGTATTCCCGATCAGCAAGCTGCTGCATGCGCCGGGCGTATTCTTCAGTCCCACCCGCAACCAGATCGACAACCCGCGCGAGAAACGCCATCTCGCCCCCTGGGCTGCCCGGCTGGAATCCGGCGAACAGCGCTAACACCGGTATCGGAGGAGTCAAGACGTGGCTGATTTTGAGGTTCCAGAACTGCGCGAATACCCCATCATCCCGAAACTGAAGGAAGGGACGATGGCGCACAGCTCGCCGTACGTGGCCAAGGCCGAATTCCAGGAACAGCTGGGCTTCCCCGGCGAACTGCTCGACAACTGGAAGGAAGTCGCCATCGAGAAGATGGGCGAACTCTGCGGCAAGTACCGCTCCCTGCAGGTGTATCTCGACGCCTGCGTGAAGTGCGGCGCCTGCACTGACAAATGCCATTACTACCTCGGCACCGTAGATCCCAAGAACATGCCGGTGGCGCGCCAGGACCTGCTGCGCAAGGTCTATCGCCGCTACTTCACCTTTGCCGGCAAATACTTCCCCAAGCTGGTCGGCGCAGTGGACCTCACGGAGGAAGTGCTGGACGACTGGTACAGCTACTTCCACCAGTGTTCCCAGTGCCGCCGCTGCTCGGTGTTCTGCCCCTACGGCATCGACACCGCGGAGATCTCCATGGCCGCGCGCGAGATCATGGATGCCGTGGGCAAGGGCCAGAAGTACTGCAACGAGATCATCGGTAAGGTATACAAGATCGGTAACAATCTGGGCCTGCCGGAACCGGCCCTGCGCGACACCCTGGAAGGCATCGAGGAAGACGTCGAGGACGATACCGGCGTCAAGGTGCGCTATCCCCTCGATGAGAAGGGTGCCGAGGTGCTGCTGGTCACACCGTCCGCCGATTTCTTCGCCGAACCCCACGTGGACGGCCTGATCGGCTACGGCAAGGTATTCCACGAAGCCGGCATCAGCTGGACCCTGAGCTCCAAGGCCTCCGAGGCCGCGAACTTCGGCATGTTCATCGGTTCCTACGAGAACATGCGCCGGGTATCCATGCGTATCCGCGAAGCGGCCCTGGAACTGGGCGTCAAGCGCATCGTGTTCGGCGAGTGCGGTCATGCCTGGCGTGTCGCCTACAGCTTCCTGAACACCCTGGCCGGCCCCTTCGATTTCCTGGATCCCCGCTACCCGGTGCCGCAGCACATCTGCGAAGTCACCAACGGCCTGATCAAGGAAGGCAAGCTCAAGTTCGACAAGTCGCTGAACGACGATATGAAGCTCACCTTCCACGATTCCTGCAACGTGGCGCGCGCCTCCCGCATGGGCGACAAGCCTGGTGGTCAGTTCACCATTCCGCGCGAAATCGCCAAGGCCTGCTGCAATTATTTCTATGACATGCCGGCGGATACCATCCACGAAAGTACCTACTGCTGTGGCGGTGGCGGCGGCCTGCTGACCGACGACCTGATGGAACTGCGGGTCAAGGGCGCGATGCCGCGCATGCAGGCCCTGAAGACGGTGGTCGAGGAACATGGCGTGACGAACCTGATTGCGATCTGCGCCATATGCAAGAGCCAGTTCGCGAAGACCATGCCCTACTACGGCTTCAGCATGAACGCGATCGTGAGCCTGCACCAACTGGTAAGCAACGCCATCATCCTGAGCGACGCGCCGGGCGATGACGATGAAGACGACGATGACGGTGACGACGCGTAAGGCGTGACCGGACTTTAATTTACTGTATATACCATTACGAATCCGGATTACCCGGGTTCACCCGACAGGAGAAAAGGCATGGCAACTTCTCGTGACGACATGAAGAAACTGACATTCCGTCGTTTTGAAGATGGCGACAACCAGTGGGACAGCCTCACCGACAAGATCTTCATCGGTGACCATTCCCACAAGTGCCCCACCTATGTGCATCGTACCCCGCCGTGCCAGGGCAGCTGCCCCTCCGGGGAAGATATCCGCGGCTACCTGCAGATCGTGCGCGGCATCGAGAAGCCACCGAAGGACATGGACTGGCAGGAATATGCCTTCCGTCGCTCCACCGACGCCAACCCCTTCCCCTCCATGATGGGCCGCGTCTGCCCCGCTCCCTGCGAGGACGGCTGCAACCGCAACGAAGTGGAAGACTTCGTCGGCATCAACTCCATCGAGCAGTTCATCGGCGACACCGCCCATGAAAAGGGCTACAAGTTCGCGTGCGGCCCGCTGACCAGCGACAAGAAGATCGCCATCATCGGCGGCGGACCCGCCGGCATGGCCGCTGCCTACCAGCTGCGCCGCAAGGGCATCGCCTCCACCATCTTCGACGACCATGACGAGCTGGGCGGCATGTTCCGCTACGGTATCCCCGGCTACCGTACCCCGCGCGAAGTGCTGAACCACGAGTGCCAGCGCATCGTCGACATGGGTGACATCGAAGTGCGCCTCAAGACCCGCGTCGGCAAGGACGTTGCCCTTGCCGATATCGAGAAGGAATTCGACGCCATCCTGTGGGCCGTTGGCTGCCAGGTGGGTCGCGGCCTGCCGGTGCCCGGCGCCGATGCCCCCAACTGCGTCACCGGCGTGCAGTTCCTCGAGGCCTTCAACACCGGTCGCATGCAGGTCGTACCCTCCCGCGTGGTGTGCGTGGGTGGTGGCGACACCTCCATCGACGTGGTGTCCGTGGCACGCCGCCTGGGCCAGATCAACAACCCGCAGCCCAAGGACCGCCAGGAAGCCGCCGAGGCAGCGATCCTGGGCTACGTGACCCACGACACCATCTCCATCGCCGAGAAGATGGGCGCCGAAGTCACCCTGACCTCCCTGTTCACCAAGGAGAACATGACCGCTGCCGAACACGAGGTCATGGATGCCCTGAAGGAAGGTGTGACCATTCTCGACGGCGTCATGCCCGTGGAAGTGGTGCTGGGTGACGACGGTCGCGCCACCGGCCTGAAGATCGCCAAGTGCCAGATGGAAGGCGGACGCCCCACCCCGGTGGAAGGTACCGAGCAGGTGCTGGAAGCCGACCTGATCGTGTCCGCCATCGGCCAAGGCGGCGACCTGACCGGTTTCGAGGACCTGGACAACGGCCGTGGCCTGATCGACGCCGACAAGTTCTACCAGGTGCCCGGCAAGGAAGGTCATTTCGTGGCCGGCGACATCATTCGCCCGCACCTGCTGACCACCGCCATCGGCCAGGCCTCCATCGCAGTGGAAAGCATCATCCACTACCTCAACAAGGAAGAGCAGAAGAAGCGTCCGAAGGTCGACAAGCACCACTTCCACCTGCTGGACAAGCTGCGCGAGACCGGCCTGGAGCCCGAAGCCTACAACAAGCGTGGCGAAACCCGCGGCACTTCCGATGCCAAGTTCGCCATCCACAACTTCGAGGACCGCGCCGCCAACGAGGTGATCCCGGCCAGCAAGCTGTACCTGGGCCACTTCCCCTACACCCCGCGCCACAAGCGCGAGGAAGTCGTGCCGGATTCCTCCGAGGTACTGGGTCATTTCGAAGAGCGTGTCATCGGCCTGGACGAGGCGAATGCCAAGCAGGAAGCGGAACGTTGCATGAGCTGCGGCATGTGCTTCGAGTGTGACAACTGCGTCATCTACTGCCCGCAGGATGCCATCTTCCGCGTCAACAAGGCCGAGGCCACTACCGGTCGCTATGTGGATACCGACTACAACAAGTGTATCGGCTGCCACATCTGCTCCGATGTGTGCCCCACCGGCTACATCGACATGGCCCTGGGTGAATAAGGCAAGGGAGTCGACATGACCCGTTTGTATCGGTTCGCAAGGAACCTGCCCGCCGGAATCCTGGTGCTGGTCACCCTCGTCCTGCCCCTCGTGGTGCAGGCCGGGGGCGTACCCCTGCCCGAGGTTCCCAAGGCACAACGAGACTACAGTGAGGATTCCCAGTGTGTGGCGCCCATCGACGAGATGCGCAAGAACCACATGAAATACATCCTGCACCAGCGTGACGAAACCATGCACCGGGGCATTCGTACTCCCCAGTTCGCCCTGGAGGAATGCATCAACTGCCACGTGCCGGAGAACACCGAGGTGCGCGCCGGCGATCCGGAGCATTTCTGCAGCAGCTGCCACACCTACGCGGCCGTGAAGGTGGATTGTTTCCAGTGCCACGCGGACCGTCCGGTGAAGCAGACGAACTTCCATCCGATGACATCGGGTCGCATGCCGCACCACGGCAGCGACATCTCCAAACAGGAAGGCCTTTCCGAGGAAACCCTGCTGGTGCTGACCAACCAGGGAGGTAATGAGGAATGAGCGAACAAGACACACAGATCTCCCGCCGCGAATTCCTGTCCGGCAGCACTGCGGCCGCGGGCCTGGCCGTCGCCCCCGGCGTGTTCCTGACCCTGACCGCCCAGGCCAAGCCGGCCGACCAGCCGGTGAGCAGTGACAACCGCTGGGGCATGCTGATCGACAGCAACAAGTGCGCCCGTGGCTGTGACGCCTGCGTCAGCGCCTGCGAGCAGGAGCACGGCTGGGGCAGCGCCAATCCCGCTTCCGAGACCAAGTCCGCGCCGGAACAGAAGGCACAGTGGATCCGCAAGGTGACCCTGCGCGACAAGCAAACCGGCCATGTGCAGTCGCTGCCGCTGATGTGCCAGCACTGCGAGCACCCGCCCTGCGTGGACGTGTGCCCCACCGGCGCCTCCTTCAAGCGCGCCGATGGTATCGTGCTGGTGGACAAGCACATCTGCATCGGCTGCCGCTACTGCATGATGGCCTGTCCCTACAAGGCCCGTTCCTTCATCCACGAAGACCTCTACGACCAGCTGCCCCATGCCCCGCGCGGCAAGGGCACGGTGGAATCCTGCACCCTGTGCGTGCACCGGGTCGACCGCGACGGTGCCAACGCCGTCCCGGCCTGCGCCGAGGCCTGCAACAGTGAAGGCCACAAGGCCATGGTCTTCGGCGACCTGAAGGATCCCGACAGCGAGATTTCCCGTGAACTGAGGAACTACGGCGGCGAGCAGATCCGTGCCGACCTGGGACTCAACACCGGCCTTCGCTACCGGGGCATCTGATAACCAATAAGGGATACGCGGGACTGCAATGAAACCAGTGATGCATTACAGTGAAATCGAGGGCCGCTCCACCGGCTACTATGGCCTGCTGGCGTTTTTAGGTGCGATCATCGCCATCGGTCTCGCCGCCACCTACCACATGGAGCACAGCGGCCACTGGGTCACGGGCATGAACAACCAGGTCGTATGGGGCATCCCCCATGTGTTCGCGGTGTTCCTGATCGTGGCCGCATCCGGCGCGCTGAATGTCGCCTCCATCAGTTCGGTGTTCGGCAAGACGGCCTACAAACCACTGGCCCGCCTCTCCGGCCTGCTGGCCATCGCCCTGCTGGTGGGCGGTCTCGCGGTCCTGGTACTGGACCTGGGCCGGCCCGATCGCCTGATCGTGGCCATGACCTACTACAACTTCAAATCCATCTTCGCCTGGAACATCTTCCTCTACACCGGCTTCATGGTCATCGTCGGCGTGTACCTGTGGATGATGATGGAACGGCGCATGAACCGGTACTCCAAGCAGGTGGGCATGGTGGCCTTCCTCTGGCGCCTGGCATTGACCACCGGTACCGGCTCCATCTTCGGATTCCTGGTCGCCCGCGAGGCCTATGACTCCGCCCTGCTGGCGCCCATGTTCATCGTCATGTCCTTCTCCTTCGGCCTGGCAATCTTCCTGCTGGTGCTGATGGCCAGCTACAAGTGGACCGAGCGCCCCCTGGGCGACGCCATGGTGCAGCGCCTGAAGAACCTGCTCGGCGTGTTCGTGGCCGGCGTGCTCTACTTCGTCATCGTCTACCACCTGACCAACCTCTACTCCACCCGCCTGCACGGTGTGGAGCGGTTCATCCTGCTGGAAGGCGGTGTGTACACCCAGCTGTTCTGGTTCGGCCAGATCCTGATCGGCAGCCTGGCGCCCCTGTTCCTGCTCTACCATCCGACCCTGGGCAAGTCCCGCACCATGATCGGTGTCGCCAGCCTGCTGGTGATCCTCGGCGGCCTGGTACAGATGTACGTCATCCTGATCGGCGGCCAGGCCTACCCGCTGGTGCTGTTCCCGGGCAAGGAAGTGATCGAGGGCGGCTTCTTCGAAGGCATCGTCGCCAGCTACACGCCGAGCCTGTGGGAATTCCTGCTCGGCATCGGCGGCTTCGCCATCGCCCTACTGATGGTGGCCATTGCCGTCAAGGTGCTGCGCTTCCTGCCGGAAAACCTCGACGACGCCCATGTGGACCCCCATCACGGCGCCGAAAAGGCCAGCTGAGATTCATCCGTTTTCTGTAGGAGCGGGCTTTGCCCGCGAACATGACGGCACGAAATGTTCGCGGGCAAAGCCCGCTCCTACAACGCCTGATTACACCAATGGGTCGATCTGAGCCTCCCCCGCCATGACCCAGCTACTGGTATCCGCCGCCCACAAGTCCTCCGGGAAGACCACGGTCACCCTGGGGCTGTGCGCCGCCCTCACCGCCCGCGGCACCCGGGTCCAGCCCTTCAAGAAGGGGCCTGACTACATCGACCCCATGTGGCTGGGCCTGGCGGCGGGACGTCCCTGCCATAACCTCGATTTCCAGACCATGGAGCGGGACGAGATCCTGGCCATGGTGGGACGGCATGCGCAGGGCGCCGACCTGGCCCTGATCGAGGGCAACAAGGGACTCTACGACGGCCTGGACCTCGACGGCAGCAACAGCAACGCCGCCCTGGCCAAGCTGGTAAAGGCACCGGTGGTGCTGGTGCTTGACGCGCGCGGCATGACCCGCGGCATCGCCCCGCTCATCCTGGGCTACCAGGCCTTCGATCCCGAGATCCGCATCGCCGGCGTGATCCTCAACCAACTGGGCGGCAGCCGCCATGAAGGCAAGCTGCGCGCGGTGATCGAGCACTACACCGACGTGGAGGTGCTGGGTGCCGTGGGCCATGACCCAGAGCTGGCCATCGTCGAACGGCATCTCGGTCTCATGCCCAGCAACGAGGCCAGCGCCGCCAACGAGAAGATCGCGCGCATCGGCGCCATCGTCGGTGACCAGGTGAACCTGGACCGGGTGCTGGAGATCGCCCGCGCCACCCCGCCCCTGCCCGCACCCGCCCCCGTCGCGCCCCGCGACACCGGGGAGAAGGTGCGCATCGCCATCGCCCGCGATGCCGCCTTCGGTTTCTACTACCCCGACGACCTCGCCGCCCTCGAGGAGGCCGGCGCCGAGTTGCTACCCTTCGACACCCTGCGCGATGCCCGGCTGCCCGAGGCCGATGCCCTGTTCATCGGCGGCGGTTTCCCTGAGGAATGCATGGAGGCCCTGGAGGCCAACCGCGCCATGCGCGCCGCCATTCGCGCCGCCATCGAGGGCGGGCTGCCCGCCTATGCCGAATGCGGCGGGCTCATGTACCTGTCGCGCCGCCTGCGCTGGAAGGACCGGGTGTGCGAGATGGTCGGCGTGATCCCCGGGGATGTCCTCATGCACGAGCGTCCCCAGGGGCGCGGCTACGTGCACCTGCAGGAAAGCGGTACCGGTCCCTGGCACCTGTGTGACGCGGCCGGCGCGCCGGCCCGTTTCGCCGCCCATGAATTCCACTACTCCAGCCTGGAAAACCTGGAGGGACCCCGGGACTTCGCCTACCGGGTGCTGCGCGGAACCGGCATCGACGGCGAGCACGACGGCCTGATGCTGCACAACCTGCTGGCCTGCTATGCCCACCTGCGCAACACCCGGCAGAATCCCTGGGTCAGCCGTTTCGTGGATTTCATCCGCGCGCACAAGATCCGCAACGCCGATGTATCCAATGCTGAATGACACTGACTTATGTCCAGGGTCCGTAAACCCGGCACATGCTGCCATCCCGGCGAATGCCGGGATCCAATACAGGCATCCCGTCATTCCCGCGCAGGCGGGAATCCATGGTCTGTAAACCACTGGATTCCGGCCTGCGCCGGAATGACGGAAAAACAGCTCTCTGCCACAAGTCAGTACCATCGATCCAAAGCCCATTTTCGACGCCAAGACGAGAGGAGCACCATGATCACCATCACGCCACGCGCCGCCGAGCAGATCCGCATTTCCGCCAAGCAGGGCAACATGCTGGGCATGCCCCTGCGCATCGCCTGCCAGAAACAACCCGATGGCGGTCTTCACTATGCCCTCGGCTTCGACGACCAGAGCCAGCAGGGCGATGAAACCTTCACCTCCGAGGGCATCGACCTGGTGGTCAGCGCCCTCAGCCTGCCGCTGCTGCGCGGCACCATCGTGGACTACGTGGAGCTGGAATCTGGCAAGTTCGAGATCATCTTCCTCAACCCCAACGACCCCAACTACAAGCCGGCCGAATGACGCGGATCCCGGAACGATATGCGGGTTAAACCCCCGGTGGTGAAGGTGGTATATTGGCAGATCACCGGTATCGGCAGCGGCGGTCGTCCATGAGCAGTCCATCGAACTCAATACCCGGGTCCAAGTCGCCCGCGCGGGAGGGGGAATTCCCCGTCGACTGCCTGCGTGGCAGCCAGAGCCATGGCTGCTACCTGCAGGCCCCGCTGGCAGCGCTGGCCTTCCTGCTGCTGCTCCTCGAGGGGGTCAACCTCGCCGCCCTGCTGCGCAGCGATGACCCCGCCACCGGCCTCGTGGTCCTGCACCTGCTGCTGACCCTGCTCGCCCTCGGCCTGGTGGGCATGGCCTTCCATGTGGCACGGCGCGACCTGCAACGGCCCCTCAACCATGTGCGGCTGTGGGCCCAGCAGATGCGCAACGGCCAGCTGTCGGCCCGCATCCCCGCGCGCGCCTCGGGTGAATTCTCAGTATTAGCGCAAGATATCAATAATCTATCCGATAAACTTGAGACGCTTTCTCTGGACATGCAGAACCAGGTGGCGCAGCAGACCCACCGCATCCAGCAGAAGACCCACTCCCTGGAGATCCTCTACGACGTGGCGGCCAGCATCAACGCCTCGCGCGACCTGGACGACCTGCTGACCCGCTTCCTGCACACCCTCAAGGACGTGGTCCACGCCGAGGCCGCCACCGTGCGCATGCTCACCGACGACGGCCAGATGCGCCTGCTGGCCCACACCGGCCTGGACGCGGCGGTGGTGGCCGAGGAGGCCCTGGTCCCGGTCAACCGCTGCCTGTGCGGCCAGGCTCTGCAGGAGGGCGCCGTGCTGTCCCAGGAGGACACCCGCCCCTGCAGCAAGTTTGCCGGGCGTGATTTCTTCCCGGGCGGCGAGCTGGAGATGATCGCCGTGCCGCTGCAGTACCGCGGCAAGGTGCTGGGCGTCTACAACCTGTTCACCAGCGAGAAGGACCTGGTGCGCCGCGAGGACATGCAGGAACTGCTCACCAGCATCGGCCACCACCTGGGCATGGCCATCGAGAAGGCGCGCCTGGACGAGGAGGCCAACCTGCTGTCCATCATGGAGGAACGCACCCGCCTCGCCCACGAGCTGCACGACTCCCTGGCCCAGAGCCTGGCCAGCCTGCGCTTCCAGGTACGCGTCCTGGACGAGACCCTGCACGAGGGCCGCGAGGAGGCCCTGTGGGAGGAGCTGGAGCGCATCGAGAACAGCCTCGACGAGGCCTACATCGAGCTGCGCGAACTGATCGCCCATTTCCGTGCCCCCATGGACAAGCGCGGCCTGATCCCCGCCGTGGAACAGGCGGTCAAGCGCTTCCGCCGCGAGACGGACATCCACACCTTCCTGCAGCAGGAATGGGCCAACGCCTCCCTGCCCGCCGACACCGAGATGCAGGTCCTGCGCATCATCCAGGAATCCCTGGCCAACATCCGCAAGCACAGCCAGGCCAATACCGTGCGCGTCATGCTCAAGGCCCTGCCCAAGGGCGAGTTCCAGGTGCTGGTGGAGGACGACGGCGTGGGCATGGGCGAGCCGGTCAGCGGCGCCCCCGGCGAGCACGTGGGCCTGAAGATCCTGCAGGAACGTGCCACGCGCATCGGCGGCAAGCTGCGCATCGAGAGCGAACCCGGCGAAGGCACGCGCATCCTGCTGCGTTTCACCTGCCCGCCCAAGGTCAGCGAGCAACCCATCACCCTGACCCAGAGGGCCGTCCCATGAGCCTGCGCATCCTGCTGGTCGACGACCACACCCTGTTCCGGGTGGGCCTGCAGGGCCTGCTGGCCCACCGCGGCATCGAGATCGTCGCCGCCGTGGGCGACGGCCGCGAGGGCCTGCGCCTGGCCGACGAACTCAAGCCCGACGTGGTGCTGCTGGACATGCGCATGCCGGAGCTGAACGGCATCGAGATGCTGCGCGAGCTGCGCAATCGCGGCTTCGAGAAGCCCATCGTCATGCTCACCACCAGCACCGAGGAACGCGACCTGGTGGAATCCCTGCGCAGCGGCGCCCAGGGCTATTTGCTGAAGGACATGGAGCCCGATGAACTGGTGCTCGCCCTGCGCGACATCGTCAAGGGAAAGACCGTGGTGGCGCCCGACCTGGCCCCGGTGCTGGCGCGTGTGGTCCAGGGCGACAGCCTGGAACCGCTGAAGGAAAGCCCCTTTGCCGACCTGACGCCGCGCGAGCACGAGATCCTCTGCCTGCTGGCCGAGGGCCAGAGCAACAAGGTCATCGGCCGCAACCTCGGCATCTCCGACGGCACCGTCAAGCTGCACGTGAAGGCCATCCTGCGCAAGCTGGGGGTCCACTCCCGAGTCGAGGCGGCGGTGATCGCCGTGGAACAGGGCCTGCGCGACAACGGCAAGGAACCCGTTTCGCGCGCGGCGGAGTGAACCCGAACGAGTGCACTCCGACTTTGGCACCTGCGCACTCCGGCTTCGGCACCTGTAGGAGCCCGCTCCGCGGGCGAATGGTTGCTGGCAATCCGTTTCGCCCGGAGGACCGGGCTCCTACAGGCGAACCCTGCAATGATTGGATGAACCAATACCCTGTTCACCGCTAACGAAGGGAACCCCATGCAACGTTTTCGCGACCTGGTGACCGCCAGCCTGGAGCAGATCAACGAGCTGTTCCCCTGGGACCTGGAGGAACGGCTCGAGGAGGAGCCCGACCTGCTGCTGCTGGACGTGCGCGAACCCTACGAATACGACGCCATGCACATCGCGGGCGCCATCAACGTGCCGCGCGGCATCCTGGAGACCGCCTGCGAATACGGATTCGAGGAAACGGTGCCACGCCTGGTGGAGGCCCGCGACCGGGACGTGATCGTCATCTGCCGCTCCGGCAACCGCAGCGCCCTGGCGGCGGCGGTCATGAAACAGATGGGCTACCGCAACCCCATCTCCCTGAAGACCGGCATGCGCGGCTGGAGCGACTCGGAGATGCCCATGGTGGACGCCGAGGACAATGCCGTGGACCAGGAGGCGGCCGACGCCTTCTTCGAACCGCGGCTGCGGCCGGAGCAACTCGCCCCCGGGGACCGCCCTGCCAGGTATGACGAATAAATAACTACAACAGTCGCTTAGAAGCTTCTCTTGCAGCGCCTGTCAAAAATATTGACAGGATTTTTGCCGCCGGCGAGAACTTGCTGCGCGCTGAAATCCTCGTTACTTCTTTATTTTAAAAGACTTTTTTCCACATGTCCCAGCCCTGCCCCGTTCAGCACCCCGCCAGCATGTCGGAATTATTTACTTTCACTGGCGGGCGCCACTCAAACTAGCTTTGATATCTCATTGTTTTTACAACTAAAACATGTACTGGCGCAATAATTGCTTTGGAGTTGTAAAACCAAGCATAAACAAAACCATAACGAAAACAGGCCACCGCGTATGACACACACAGCCCGCCACCTCCTCGCCCCGCTCGCCCTCGGCGCCTGCCTGCTGATGGGCGCCAACGTCCAGGCCGCATTGCTGCAGTTGCCCAACAGCTGGCCTGACCTGCAAGCAGGCAGCCTCACCCTGGACTACCTGGCAGAAAGCAACCAGTTCAGCGTCAGTCACACAGACCCGGACGACTTTTACTTTGATCCGGATGGCAATGGCTTCCACTTTGTCACCTCGGCCACATACGATATCGACGCGCAGATCGACAACGATGGCAAACTGATTTCCGGCACCCTGAACATCACGGGTACCATTGACAGCCTCGGCATCGATAGCCCGACCACGCTACTGAGCGGAAATCTGGTCACCTTCGGTTTCCAGGATAGCGACTCGGTAGACCTGTTCGATTTCGAAGTCTCCGGGCTTTCCGGCGAACTGGCCGCTTACTATGGCAGCAGCCTGTATGTGCTCATCACCAGCTATCAGTCCAGCGACTTTACCGGCAGCTTCGCCAACGATTTTGTCGGTGCAGGCCCCTACATCTATGCCGACAATCTGGCCATTGTGCCGGTACCGGCGGCTGTGTGGTTGCTGGGTAGCGGGCTGGTCGGCCTGGTAACGATTGCACGCCGCGCGCGCCACTGAACCCAGGTAAGGAATCGAGCAGGAAGCCATGATGCGAATCCTCCACGCCACCGCACTCGCCTTGATCCTTTGGCTGTCAAGCAGCTTCACCCATGCGTCACCGATTGGCCTCATGCCGGAGCTTCCGACCACGCAATTCGGCAGTCTGGCCGGCCAGGGTCTCCAGTTCAATGCCGGTAGCGGCGCCTTCGACGCTTCCGGTTTGCCTCTGTCCGTACGGTTTACGGGGCTGGATGGCACCCATGCCGTCTCCGGCATTGCCGGCCTTTCCATCAATTTACAGATTGATGGTGACGGTAATGCTTCCAGCGGCACCGGCCTTCATGATTTTGCCCTGTGGGGCGAGGTCAGCGATGGCATCAACAGCTATACTGGCACCCTGCTCACCGGTTCCCTGCTGGACTTCGGGTTCCTGGATACCGGTACCTTCGTCGATGTGTTCGACTTCCTGTTTGACGTTACCGGCGGCAGCATGGCGAGCCTGTTTGGAACCGCCAACATCGGTGTGGTCATGATTGCCGAACGTTCCAGCTTCACCGGCGACTTCACCCAGAATTTCGCCAGCACCCGCATCAAGGGCACCATCGGCCGGGTGCCGGAACCGGCCACCCTCTGGCTGGCCGGCCTGGCGCTGGGCACCATCGGCGTCCTGCGCCGCAGACGCTGACAACCCTCTCGACGCCAGCCATAAAAAAACCGCCGGAAGGCGGTTTTTTTATTCCAATGGGGTCTGACCTTGCGTACTCAGCCGTACGCCAGCCGTTGCTCGATGTCGGTGAAGGTCTCCACGACCTCCGTGGTTTCGATGGCGACGCCCAGTTGCTTGCACAGCTGGGTGAGGGAAAGCATTCCACGCACCATCGGCCGGCCATCCACCTGCTCGACCACCAGGGCATGTTGGCGTCCGCGTGCCTTCAGTGATTCCAGCACGTGGCCGACGCGGGCATGGGCCACGTCATCGTACTCGATGGCCTCCAGGCGTTCGACGGGGGTCATGATGTCGGAGACGACGATTTCATCCCGGCGGATGCCGCGACTCTGTACGATCTGCATCGGCTTTTCGCCATGGATGTCGGTCGTGGTAACGAGACCGGCCACGCAGTCCTCGCCATTCATCACGAACAGCAGCTTCACCTTGCGACGGCGCATGCGCTCCTCGGCCTGGGCGATGGTATCGCCCGGGGTGGCGATGAAGGCGCTCATCTTGCTGAAATCGGTCATCACGTCGAGCGCCGGATTCTCCAGCGTGACATGTTCGGGGAGCACGCAGGCGGGGCGCGAAAGGCCTGCGGATACATCGAGGTTGCGCGACGGCAAGCGGGTGTAGTTCATGAGCCAACTCCTTGAATACTGTGTCTGCAACCACAATTCGGCAGACCAGGATTCATCCTGCGCCCGGGCCGGTTGGCTGTCTATTCAAGTTTTTTTAGTGCCACATAAGTAAAAGACGCTCGGCAAAGGGTCCTCGAAACAGGGCCAAAGGGGGCGGATTGGATCCCCGAAAGGACAGGTTTCAAGTCAGATATCGAGCAATTCCACCTGCACGTTCATGCTGGTGTAGATGGCGGGCGGACCAAACTGGTGATAGACGGCGACATCGGCGGCATCGCGGCCATAGGCGATCGCCAGCCGGCCGCCGCGCGGCTGGTCCTGTGTCGGGTCGAAGGTATACCAGCGATCGCCCACATAGGCCTCATACCAGGCGTGCAGGTCCATCGGTTCCAGGCCGTGGAGAAAGCCCACCACCAGCCGCGTCGGGATGCTGATACTCCTGCAGAGCGCAATGGCAAGATGGGCAAGGTCGCGGCAGACGCCTTGGCCCTGGAGATTGACCTCCACCGCGGAGAGCGGGTAGGCGCTTGAACCGGGGTTGTAGCGGATATTTTCCCGCACCCAGTGACGGATGCGATTCACCTGCTCGTAGCCGAGCGGTACCCCCTCGGTGATCTCCCGCGCCATGTTGCCAAACCGGTCGGATTCGCAGTAGCGGCTCGGGAGCAGGTACAGCAGGACCTTGTCCGGCAGTTTGCGGATATCGACGAAGCCGGCGCCGGGGTCCTGCTCGACCCTGTCCTCCGTCATGACCCTTGCCGAGGTATGCACGGAGAATTCGCCGGATGGCACCAGCATGCGCTGGCACAGATTGCCAAAGATGTCCGTGTACTCATCGACCGGGACATTGGGGCTGAAGGTATAGGATTCGCCGGCGATCCACTGGTGCATGCTGCTGCGCGGACGCAGCATGAGGATCAGAGGTGTCTCATCCCCCATTTGAAATTCGAGGTCACAGCTGGTGCGTATCCACATAGTGTGGCTACTTTACCGTGTCTGCAGGGGAAATATGCATTCAATGGGATCGATCGAGACAGACCCCATGGAAATTCAGGCGTAGTGCTTGCGGTCCCGGCGGCGGCGCCCGGCCTTCTGCACCACCACGCCCTTCACCACGTGCAGGCCGGGGACCTCGATGGTCGCGTAGGCCGCGTTGAGGGGCTTGAGGAAGTAGCGCTGCTGCTCGTCCCACACCAGCTGGCGAAAGGTGTATTCCTCGTTCACCACGGCCACCACGTAGCAGCCGTTCTCCACCACGCCCTCGGGGTCGACCACGATGATGACACCGTGCTCGAATTCGGGCTCCATGTCGTCGCCCAGTACCTGCAGGGCGAAGGGTTCGCCCGCCGCGCAGCTGCCGCCGTCGCCACCCAGTTCACTTTGCATTGCCATATCCTGCGAAAAATCGACTCATAAGGATAGCCGCAGGCTCCCCGGGCCGCAATCCCGATCGGCCCGCTCAGGTATTTCCGGATCATCGGGCGGGTAATTTCCCTGCTGTTGACCTGGATCAATGTCCCGCGACGGCGGGTCCGCTAGGCTGGATCCAGCTCGTAGCAGTGTTAGTACCGTGTTTGCCCCGCTACCCCGGCGGGGTTTCTTTTTGGGCCTCAGCCCAGGCCGCCGACGCAGCGGTACTTGATCTCCAGGTACTCCTCGATGCCGTGGTGCGAGCCCTCGCGCCCGTAGCCCGATTCCTTCATGCCGCCGAAGGGCGCCACCTCGGTGGAGATGATGCCCTCGTTGATGCCGACGATGCCGTATTCCAGGGCATCGGCCACGCGCCACACGCGGCCGATGTCACGGGCGTAGAAATAGGACGACAGGCCGAACTCGGTGTCGTTGGCCATGTGGATGGCCTCCTCCTCAGTGTGGAAGCGGAACACGGGCGCCAGGGGGCCGAAGGTCTCCTCGCGGGCGCAGCGCATGGCCGGGGTGACATCGGCCAGCACCGTGGGCTGGAAGAAGTTGCCGCCCTTCTCGTGGCGCCTGCCGCCGGTCACCAGGCGCGCGCCCTTGTCCAGGGCGTCCTGGATGTGCTGCTCCACCTTCTCCACCGCCGCGGCATTGATGAGCGGCCCCTGCTGCACCCCCTCGTCCAGCCCGGAGCCCACGTGCAGGGCCGCCACGGCCCGTCCCAGGCGCTCGACGAAGGCATCGTAGACGCCATCCTGCACCAGCAGGCGGTTGGCGCACACACAGGTCTGGCCCGCGTTGCGGTACTTGGAGGCCATGGCGCCCTGTACCGCCGCGTCCAGGTCCGCGTCGTCGAAGACGATGAAGGGCGCGTTGCCGCCCAGTTCCAGGGACAGGCGCTTGAGGGTGGGGGCGCACTGCTTCATGAGCAGCTTGCCGACCGCCGTGGAGCCGGTGAAGCTGAGCTTGCGCACGACGGGGTTGGCGCACAGCTCGTCACCCACCGCCGCCGCGCGCGCCGTGGTCACCACGTTGAACACGCCGTCAGGGATACCGGCGCGATCGGCCAGTTCCGCCAGCGCCAGGGCCGACAGGGGGCTCGCCTCGGCGGGCTTGGACACCACGGTGCAGCCCGCCGCCAGGGCCGGGCCCACCTTGCGGGTGATCATGGCGGTGGGGAAGTTCCAGGGCGTGATGGTGGCCACCACCCCCACCGGCTCCTTCGTCACCAGGATGCGCCGCCCCGGCACGGGCTCCGGGATCACCTCGCCGTAGACCCGCTTGCCCTCCTCCGCGAACCAGTCGATGAAGGCGGCACCGTAGGCGATCTCGCCACGCGCCTCGGCCAGCGGCTTGCCCATCTCCAGGGTCAGGATATGGGCCAGGTCCTCCTGGTGTTCCATGATCAGGTCGTACCAGTGGCGCAGCAGCCGGCCCCGCTCCTTGGCGGTCAGCGCGCGCCACTTGGGCAGCGCGGCCCGGGCCGCATCGATGGCACGCACGGTCTCCGCCGTACCGCAATCGGGCACCCGGGCGATCGTCTCGCCATTGGCGGGGTTGCGCACCGGGTGATGGGCGCCGCTGTCGGCCTCCACCCAGGCGCCGTTGATATAGGCCTGCTGGCGGAGCAGGTAGCGGTCCTTCAGTTCCATGGGGATCTCCTTTCAGTCCAGCCAGCTTTCCAGGTAATAGAGGCGCAGTCCCTCCGAGGAACGCGAAGGGCCCACCACGCGCGCGGCGAAGCGCTTTTCCTCGGGACGGGCCGCGGCGCGGGCCGCGGCCTCCGATGCCATGATCTCCACAGCGCCCTCGGAAAAACGGTCACGGCTGCGCCGCGGCGCGTAGACCACAGCGAACTGTTCGTGGACCACTTCGGATTCGGCGTCGATGGGCAGGCGTTGCATGGGCGTGGCGTGTTGCGGCTAAGATATATTCATCATAACCGCTGCAGGCGGTAGCGCAAGCGACAGCCCCGGCGCCGCGCATCCAGCTCCGGCACCCTGCCCAGGCGGCGCTGCAGCTCACCGTGCGCGAGGGTACGCGGCAGGAACACGCCCACGGCATTGTCGTTCTGCGGCGAGGCCAGGCGCAGCACCGAGACATGGCGTGCGTGATCCCGCTGCGCGGTGGCGGCGCGCAGTTCACCCAGGGAGGGGAAGTTCATCACCAGGATGCCGCCCGGCGCCAGCACGCGGTCCAGGCCGGTCAGCCAGTCCCGGTCCGCGGCGATGGCCCGCACCGGCTGCCCCGCCGCCTCGCCGAACAGGTCTTCGATGACCAGATCGAAGGGCGGGCCGTCATAGTCGGCGAGCCATTGGCGCGCCTCCGCCCGTTGCAGTTCGACCCCCGGTCCGGCGACGCCGAAGAAGTGCCGTGCCACCCGCAGGTGCACCGGGTTCAGTTCCACGCCCAGGATCCGTTCCGGCTGCACGAAGTGCTGCAGCTGGCGGATCACGGCCCCGCCACCCACCCCCAGCACCAGCACGCGCCGGAGCGGCCCTGTCGCCAGGAAGGCGGGCAACAGCAACAGGTCCCAGACATTGCCCGTCACCGGACGCTGCTCGTTGTACTGGCTGTGCAACACGCCGTTGGAATACAAACGGCGGGTGTTGCCCGCCGTTCGTACTTCGTAGAGGGTGGTGCCGACCCATTGTCGCCAGAGCAACGCCAAGATCAGTCGCTGCTCTCGACTCCGAAGATACGGTCGAAGAACTGCTGGGTGCGTTCCCAGGAATCCCGGTCCGCGTCGGCGTCATAGGCCAGTGGCATGTCGAAGCGCTGGCCGAACTCATCGGCCTGGGGGTTGGTGAAGCTGTGCTTCACGCCCGGATAGCTGACCAGTTCATAGTCCACGTGCGCGGCCTTCATCTCCTGCTCGAAACCGGCCACCTGTTCTGCCGGCACCATGGGATCGGCTTCGCCGGTGAACACCAGCACCGCGGCCTGCACGGCGCCATCCTGCGCCGGCGCCTGGGTACCCAGGCTACCGTGGTAGCTCACCACCCCGGCCAGGGGCTTGCCGGCCCGCGCCATGTTCAGCACCACGGCGCCGCCGAAGCAATAGCCGATGGCGGCGATGCGGTCGCCAGCCACGGTGTCGTGGCCCTTGAGCAGTTCGTGGGCGGCATCGAAGCGGGCCGTCAATACGGCCGCATCGCGCGTCGCCGCCATCATGAAGGCCTTGGCGTCATCGGGGTGATCCGCCACCTTGCCGTCGCCGTACATGTCCAGCGCCAGGGCCGTGTAGCCCAGCTCCGCGAGCATCTCCGCACGCTTGCGGGCATAGTCGTTGTGGCCCCACCACTCGTGCACCACCAGCACGCCGGGACGCTCGCCCTCGATGCTGTCGTCCCAGGCCAGGTAGCCGGTCATGACGCTGTCGCCGACCCGGTACTCCACCACCTCGGTCTGCAGCCCGGCCCAGGCGAGGGAAGCACTCAGGTACAGTCCAACCATGAGCATCAATCGTTGCATGGGATATCCTCCTTGTGATGTCCGGGAATTGTAGGTCCGGGTCCCGGCCGGCACAAGACAGCGGCAAAACCCCAGCATTCCCGGGTTGCACCGGGCCATCCCGCCCCCCATATTGGAAGGCATCATGCACCATGAGGGAGCACACCATGACCGAATGGGTGGAAGCCAACATCGTGGAGCGCCGGGACTGGAACGACGAACTCGTGTCCCTGCGTTTCGAGGCCCCGCTGGAGCCCTTCCAGGCGGGCCAGTTCATCCGTGTCGGCCTGGACATCGCAGGCGAGCGGGTGGGCCGCCCCTATTCCCTGGTCAACGCGCCCCACGAAGACCTGCATGAGATCTATTTCAATATCGTGGAGGAAGGGCCGCTGTCACCGCGCCTGGCGCGCCTGCAGCCGGGCGACCGCCTGTGGGCCGTGCCCAGGCCCAGCGGCTTCCTCACCCTGGACGAGGTCCCCGCGGCACGCCACCTCTGGCTGCTGGCCACCGGCACCGCCCTCGGTCCCTTCCTGTCGATCCTGAAGACCCCCGCACCCTGGCAGCGCTTCGAGACCATCGTACTCGGGCACTCGGTGCGCCGGCGCGATGAACTCGCCTACCAGGACTGCATCCGGCAACTCGAGGAAGAACACGGCGGACAGCTGCGCTTCGTGCCCTTCATCACCCGCGAACCCTGCGGCGATGGACTGGGCCAGCGCATTCCCGCCTGCATCGAAAGCGGTGCCCTCGAGGAAAAGGTGGGCCTCGCGCTCACCCCGGAGGACAGCCATGTGCTGCTGTGCGGCAACTCCGCCATGCTGCAGGACACCCTGGCGGTGCTGGAGCAACGCGGCCTGAAGCGCCACCGCCGCCGCGAGCCGGGACAGGTGGGGATGGAGAAATACCATTAATCTGCGGTGTTCATGGATGCAGCCGGCGATCATGGCTGACACCCATGCGCACGATCCCTGTAGGAGCCCGCTCCGCGGGCGATTCGCCCGGAGGACCGGGCTCCTACGCGACGCGCCAGCACCAGTGGCCACACCCTGGCGCCATCGCGATGGACATTCATGAATTGCGTACAATGCCTCTCATGGAACTCATCGACACCCACTGCCACCTCGACGTGGCCGAGTTCGACGCCGACCGCGACGCGGTGCTGGATCGCTGCCGCGCCAATGGTGTGACCCGCATCGTCATCCCGGCCATCCATGCCGCGGGCTGGGACGCCTTGCAGGCGCTGTGCGATCGCGAACCCGGCCTGTACCCGGCCCTGGGGCTGCATCCCGTCTACCTGGAGCAGCATCGGCCCGGCGACCTCGAGGCGCTGCGGGCCCTGGTGTCCGCACGCCGCCCGCTGGCCATCGGCGAGATCGGCCTGGATTATTTTCTCGAGGACCTGGACCGCGACCGGCAGCAGGACCTGTTCGAGGCCCAGCTGCGCATCGCCCGCGAGGCCGACCTGCCCGTCATCGTGCACGTGCGCAAGGCCCACGACCAGGTGCTCAAGACCCTGCGCCGCATCCCGCCGCGCGGCGGCATCATCCATGCCTTCAACGGCAGCCGCCAGCAGGGCGAGCAATACCTGGACATGGGCTTCCGGCTCGGCTTCGGCGGCACCCTCACCTACGAGGGCTCGAAGCGTATCCGCCGCCTGGCCCGGGAACTGCCCCTGTCCGCCATCGTGCTGGAGACCGATGCACCGGACATCCCCGTGGCCAGTCACCGCGGCGAACGCAACAGCCCCGAGTACCTGCCCGAATGCCTGGCCGCGCTGGCCGCGGTACGTGACGAGGATCCCGCCTTCCTGGCTCGGGAGACGGGACGCAATGCGGAGGCGGTGCTGGGTCTGGCTGGCAACCCGTCGGGCTGAAACCCGCGATGCCCGCGTTGCATCGAGCATTGCCTGATCGCGCGACACCTGTGGGAGCGGCGCCAGCCGCGACAACCCGATCGCGGCTGGCGCCGCTCCTGCAGGCGCAATTTTGCAATGACGGGACGGCAGGTCAGCTCTCCAGTTTCGACCAACCAAACTGCTCCAGGTAATCCGCCAGGTTCCTCGGCCGGTATTTCGGATCCTGCTCCCAGCGCTGCTTCACCGATTTGTGGATCAGCACCTCGCCCTTCTCATGGTCGATGGGCCGGTGATAGGGACGGCGCGAACGGTAGATGTGCTTGCGGGACTGGTGCAGGGTGGCGCCGGGGTTGGACTTGAGGTCCCGGCGCAGGTGCGCCTCCACGGTCAGGCCCGCGTCACCGGCCTCGCGCATCATCCAGGCCAGGGCGATGTCCGACAGCAGGCTGCCGTCGCTGTCCGGCTTGTAGCTGCCGCCCACGTCGCTGTGCACGCCGGGGAACCACACCTGTTTCAGGTCCAGATTCTCGCGCGGCATCCAGATCGTGGGTTCGAAATCGCTGCGCAGCTCATCGATGGCCATGGCATGGCGGGCGATGCGCACGTTGGGGCCGATCTTGGTGTCATAGAATTCGTCCTTGCGCTCCAGTAGCCCCAGGAAGGAGATGGGGATGCCCAGGGCGCCCACCGTGTCCCACACGCCGACGAAGCGCACCTCGCGGGATGGATGGCAGTGGGCCTTGCGGAAGGCGAGGGATTTCTCCCCGTCGGGCGCGAAGGCCGGCCCTGGTTTCTTGTAGTGGTCGAAGGCCGCCTGGATCAGGCGTGCCTCGGGACGCTTGAGGATGCCGCAGTTGTTGATCAGCCCGCACAGGCTGCGCACCGTGTAGGCACCGCGGCTGAAGCCGAACAGGTACAGTTCGTCCCCCGGCGAGTAGTTCTGCACGATGTAGCGGTAATCGTCCATGATGTTCTTGTGTATGCCCTGGCCGGTAACGCCACCGATCAGCTTGTCGTCGTAGGAGCCGATCCCCCAGTCGTAGAACACCTGCTGGGGCACGCCATCTCCGGCCACCGGCTGGATGGCCCGGGCCAGCTTCAGCACATTGGTGGGGTAATCCTTGCTGAGATCCTGTTCGGGACGGTTCCAGGTGCCATCGGCACAGATCACGATGCGCTTTTTCATGAATAGCTCCTTTATTCCGAAAAGCCCCACTCGCGCCAGCCGGTCACGAGCGGGAAGTAGAGCCCCAGGCGGATGGGGCGTGGGTCCAGCCGGGAGAACAGGGCCGCGTAGCGTTCCAGTTGCGCGTGGTAGCGTTCCTGCTCACGGTCGAGAAACTCGTCCAGGCCGCCGCCGCCGTGGCTGCCGGTCTTGTAGTCGATGATCCAGCGCGTGCCATCGGCGTCGACGAAGGTGCGATCGAGGATCACATGCAGGAGCCGACCATCGACCTGGCCGGTCAGCGCATATTCATTGCGTGCCTCCCGGTGGGCGGGATCCAGGATCCAGCGTCCGCGCGCGTCGTCGAGCACGCGGCGCAGGGCCGCCAGGGTCTTGTCCACCGCCGCCTCCAGGTGCTCGCCCGGCACGCCCAGCCCCAGCAGCCACTGCCGCGCCAGGGTCCGGTAGCGGGCCGCGAGGTCGCCGTCGCGTGCCGTCGTACCGGCCAGGTGTTGCAGGAAACGGTGTACCACCGTGCCCACGTGGCGTGCCGTCTCGCCGGCCCAGGTGAATTCCAGCAGTTCCTCCACCTCGGGCGTCCGTTGCGCCAGCAGCAGGGCCGGTGGTGGCGGTGGCGCGGGCCGCGGCCAGTCCAGGGGCAGGCGGCGGATGCCCCGGGCGGGCCGGGTTTCCGGCGCGTCGGCGGCCCCGCTGTCGGGCGTGGCGGCCCGGCGCGCCAGGGCGGCCTGGAATTCCCCTTCCACCACCGGCCACAGCCGCTGCAACAGGCTGCCGGCGCGCGGTGCGCCCAGGGCCATGCCCTCCGTCGTCTCGCGCAACTCGACATGTCCCAGCAGGTGCAGGCGCCGGCGCGCGCGGGTGGCGGCCACGTACAGCAGGCGGCCGTCCTCGTACAGGCCCTTCTGCCGCCCCAGCCGCTTCAGGTAGGCACCGATGGGGTTCTGCTCCTCGCCCACGGCCTTGATGGGCGCCAGCAGCAGGTCGCTCTCCTCCGGTTCCCGCGGCCGTTCCAGGCAGTCCAGCAGGGTGGCCTCGTCGCCGCGGGTCTGGCGCCCCAGGCCCGGCAGGATCACGGTATCGAACTCCAGGCCCTTGGACTTGTGGATGGTCATGAGCTGGATGTCCTCGCCGGCGTTCACATCGGGCAGGGCGAACAGCCGCGCCACCTGCTGCTCCAGCAGGGCGGGGTCGGGGGCATGGCCATGCTCCTCCAGGTCCTCCAGCAGGCGCAGGAACACCTCGGCGTCCTCCAGGTCGGTGGCATCCTCCAGGCAGGCGGGCCCGCCCAGGCTGAGCCATACCCCTTCCACGGCACTGCGCAGGGAGCTGCGCTGGCGCTGGGCCAGGGCCGATTCCAGCACCGGCCACAGCCGCTGCAGGCGTGCCCGGCCGTCGGCACTCAGTCCGGTGCAACCGGCATGGGCGGCCAGCAGGCGCGGCAGGGGGCTGTCCGGGTCGTCGCCCGCCAGGGCGTGCAGGTCCGCCAGCGCCAGGCCGCACCAGGGCGCGCGCAGCACGGCCAGCCAGGCGATGCGATCGGCGGGATGCTCCAGGGCGCGGGTCAGGGCCAGCAGGTCCTGGATCACCGGTCGGTGGCCCAGCCGCTCGATCTCCACCGCCCGGAAGGCGAGGCCCTGCGCGCGCAGGGCGGCGACGATCTCCACCAGGTGGGCGCGCCCGCGCACCAGCACGGCGACCCGGCCGTCCGGCTGCTCCGCGCGCGCGGCGGTCAGGATCTCCAGCACCCGCTGCGCCTCCGCTCGGGCATCCTGCCCCAGGAAGGGGTGTACCGTCACCGCAGGGCCCTCCAGGGCCCCGTGGAAGGCCGTGGAGGCGGCGTAGGACACCGCCCCCTCCGTTACCCGGTCCTGCTCCGGCAAGACCTGCGGGAAGGCCTGGTTGACCCAATCCACCACGCCGGCCTGGGAGCGGAAGTTCACCGACAGGCGCAGGAACTCCAGGGGCACCTGGCCGATGCCCTGGTGCCGCGCCTTGAGGAACAGGCCCACCTCCGCCTCGCGGAAGCGGTAGATGGACTGCATGGGATCGCCCACCAGGAACAGGGTGCGGCCATCGCCCGGCTCCCAGCCGGCGGTGAGCCGTTCCAGCAGGGCGTACTGGGTCAGGGAGGTGTCCTGGAACTCATCCACCAGCAGGTGGCGGATGCGGTAGTCCAGGGCCAGGGCGAGATCCGTGGGCGCCTCATCCGTACCCAGGGCCTCGATGGCGGCGCGCGCCATGGCGGTGAAGTCCACCTGGCCGCGTTCCTGGAACACCAGGTAGAGCTGCGCCACCGAAAGGGGCAGCAGGTCGAACAGGGCCTGCAGGGTGGCCCATTCCTCGTCGCGGTAGCGGTGGGGCGGCAGGGCGCGCAGTTCCAGCAGGGCCTCGCGCAGCGCCTCGTGCTCGCGCAGCAGGGCCAGCCATTCCCCCATCTGGGCCTTGCGTTCCTTGAACAGGGCCTTCTCCCCGGCATCCCGCCCGTCCCCCTGGGCCGGAAAGCCCTGGCGCTTGTTCACCTGCTTGCGCCACTCCCCCGTCTGGGTGAGCAGCAGTTCGGCCAGGCCTTGCCACTGGTCGCGGGCATCCAGGCGCGCCGCCGGCCAATCCTGCAGATCGGCGCAGGCCGCGACGGGGGAGCCGCTGTCGGCCAACTGCCCGGCGGCGAACCGCACCAGTTCGAGCAGCGGTTCCCGCCAGGCCTGCGGCCACTGCGCGCGCAGCCGCGCCAGGGACTCCGCCACCACCCGTGCCAGGGTCGCCTCCAGGTTCTCGCGCGCGATGCCGGGATGGTCGCGGTCCGCCACGTGGCGCAGCCACTGCTCGCGCCGCGCCAGCATGGTGGCGATGAGCGACTGCAGGTATTCCAGCCGATTGTCCAGGTGGCGCACCAGGTGGGCGATGGCGGCGGACCAGTCCGCGCCCGCCTCCAGTTCGGCGATGGTGCGGCGCGCCGCCTCGATGCACAACGGCCGCGCATCCTCCACCGTCTGGGGCACGGCGCCGAAGCGCGACAGCAGCGGCATCTGCCGCGCCAGGGTCGCGCACAGGGAATCGATGGTCTGCACCCGCAGGCGCGCCGGGTTGGCGAGCAGAGACCAGCCCAGCTCGCGGTCGCGCGCCAGGGCCTCGCGGGCACAGTCCCAGCTCAGGCGCTCGTGGGGCTCCGCGGGCGGCGCGTGCGTGGCCGCGCCGTGCAGGGCCTCGAGGATGCGCGCCTGCATCTCCCCCGCCGCCTTGCGCGTGAAGGTGATGGCGATGATCTCCTCGGGGGCCTGCACCCGCGCCAGCAGGCGCAGGTAGCGCTGGGTCAGCAGCCCGGTCTTGCCGGAGCCCGCCGGCGCCTGGGTGATGAAGGACTGCTGCGGGTCGAGGGCACGGGCGCGGGCCGGCGCATCCTCCACGGGTCGCGCGTCAGACATCCCCGCCCTCCGCGTCCGCCGTCGCCAGCGGGACCTGCTCCTGCACGCGGCACAGGGGCGTGAGGCTGCAGTACTGGCAGGTGGCGGGATAGGCGCAGGGGTCCACCTCCGCCGCCCCGGCCCGGAAGGCCGCGCCCAGTGCCTCCAGGGTCCGGCGCCACTCCGCCAGCAGGCTGGCCCAGTCCGGCAGCTCGCGGCACTGGCGCAGTTCGGAATAGGCCTTCACCGCCGGCACCAGCCCGGCCTCTGCCAGCACGCCGTTGAAGCCCAGGCTGCCGGCCTGCAGCTGGGCGAACAGCAGGCCCGCCACGCCTTCGTCGAAGGCGGCGCTGTACAGGGGCAGCTGGGGTTCCTCGGGCCGCGCGCCGAACCACTGGCGCGCCTCCACCTGGCCGGTCTTGTAGTCGATGAGCAGCTTGCGGCCGTCCGCCAGGGTATCGATGCGGTCGATCTTGAGGCGCACCTCGACACCGCCGAGCGCGACCTGGCATTCCTTCTCCGCCTCCACGGCCACGAAGGGCGCGCGCGTGGCCTCCAGGGCGAGCCAGTCCAGCACCAGGCGCTGCAGGCGTTCCGTCTCCACTTCCCGGAAGCGGGGCGTCAGGGTGAGGGGATGCTGGCGCCGCGTGCGCTCCAGTTCCTGTTCCACGGCCTCCGCCACCAGGGCCTGCCGCGCATCCTCCGCACAGGCGAGCAGGGCCGCCTGGCTGCCGAGCTGGCGCCAGACCCGTTCCAGGATATGGTGCAGCAGGGAGCCGCGGCTGCGGGCATCGAGGCCGATCTCCGCCTGTTCCAGGGGCCGGGCCGCAAGGCGCAGCTCGGCGAAGGCGCGAAAGGGGCAGGCGGCCTGGTACTTGAACAGGGCGCTGCCGCCCCTGGCCCGGGCACCGGCCAGGGGTGGTGCCGGGTCCGGCGCCAGGGTCTCGCCGGCGCGGGCCGCGAACAGGCGTTCGCGCCACAGGGGTTCCGGCCACAGGGCGAGGGCCTCGGCCGCCACGCGGGGCAGTCCCTCCAGCAGGGGGCTGGGACGCAGCGGCCGGTCGCCTTCCTGGCCGGGCACGCTCACCACCACCTCGCCGGCGCTGCCCAGCAGGCGTGCGGTGCTGCGCCGCACCACCGCCAGCTCGCGCTCGGCGCTGGCATGGGGCATGCCCAGCGCCCGCTGCAGGGCCAGGGGCAGGAAGGGATTGGGACGGGGGGGCGCCGGCCACAGGCCGTCGTGCAGGCCCATCAACCAGAGGTGATCGAACTGCAGGCCGGAGGTCTCCAGCACCCCCAGCACCTGCAGCGGCACCTCCGGGCCCTCGGGCTGGAACAGGCGCGCGGCCGCCAGGCGCTGCAGCTGGCGCAGGGCGCCCGCCCGCTCCAGCCGCGGCGCCAGGGGTTCCAGGCCGGCCAGGCCCACCAGCACCTCGCGCCAGGCCTGCTGGGCCTGGTACTCGGCACTGGACAGGCCACGGCCACGCGCCCAGCCCAGCCGCTCCAGCCACTGGCTGAAGCCTTCCGCCCAGCTGCCCGGCGGACGGCGCCCCGACAGCCCGGCGCGGGCCTCGCGCAGGCCCGCCACCACGGCCGCGAGGCGCGGGCAGTGCCAGGGCCTGTCCTCCCGGCCCGCCTCGTAGTGCAGGGTGGACAGGGAAAGCCACAGCTCGCCGCGCTGGCGCAGGCGGGCGTCCAGCAGGGCCCGTGCCGCCCCCTCCTCTTCCCAGCCGGCGAGGAAGGGGCTGCGCAGCAGGCGGCTGATGCCGTCCAGCCCGGTCTCCCGCTCCAGCAGGGCCAGGCCGTCGAAGGCGCACTGCACCAGGGCCTGGTCGCTCAGGGGGAGCCCCAGGGACAGGTTGTAGGGCCGGGGGGCCTGCCACTCGCCGGGCTGCAGGGCCGGCGCCGCCAGCACGCTGTCCAGCGCCTGCAACAGGCCGGCGCGCTGCGCCGCCAGGTCCGGCACCACGATGGCGATGCGCGCCCGGGGATCGGCCTCCAGCCGCGCCCGTGCCCAGCGCGCCGCGCACAGGGCCTCGGCGCGGGCATCGGCGCAGGCAAGGAGCCGGGGCTGCGCGGGCAGCGCCTCCAGGGCACACCATTCCACCTCGGTGCCGGCGGCCTGCAGACGCTCGAACAGATGGACCTGCTGCGGGTTGAGTTCGTCGAAGCCGGCGACGAGCAGGCGGGCCGGTACGGGCGCCGTGGTCGTGGCGTCGAACAGCGCATCGGGGAGCTGGGCCGGCAGCAGCCAGTGTTCGCGCCGGCACTGCTGGCGCACCTCCCGCCACCAGTGCAGGAAGGCCTGGCTGTCCTCGTTCTGGCCGGCGGCCGCCAGGCGGGCCTCGTCCAGCCGCCAGGCCAGCAGGCGTTCGGCGGCCTCCCGTGCCCGGCGCGCCGTGGCCGGCACCTGCAGCAGCGCATGGCCCGCCGCGCTGGCCTGGATGACGCGCTCCCACAGCAGCAGCTCCTGGGCCTCGGTCAGCAGCAGGGGGGCGTCCGGGGCAGCGGTTGCGAGCAGCTGTTCCTCGCGGCAGCGCGCCAGCCAGCGCGACCAGGGCAGCAGGTCGGGGCTGGGCCACACCACCTGCCCGCGCGCCAGGGCCTGGCGGTCATAGGCCTCGCGCAGCGCCGTGGCCAGGCGCGCATTGGCCGTGACCAGGGTGACCCCCTGCTCGAGCGCCTCCAGCTGCGCCTGCAATGTGACGATGCGCGGTTCCAGCTTGCCCCCCATCCGGACGGCCGGGCTGGGCAGCCCGGCGGGAATGAAGCGGCCATCATATCATCAAAGCGGGGACACGCTCTCCGCCTCCCGCGCCCGCGTCCCCGCCTGGTAGAAACGCCAGCCATTGCGTCCCTGCTGCTTGGCCGCATACATGGCATGGTCGGCATGCTTGGACAGCTCGATCACCGACGTGCCGTGTTCCGGGCAGAGAGCGATGCCGATACTGCAGGAGATCTGCAGGGTCTTGCCCGCCAACCGGAACGGCCGGCACAATTCCTCGCGGATCTTCTCCGCCACCTGCCTGGCATCCTCCTGATGCTCGATCACCGGCAGCAGGATCACGAATTCATCGCCGCCGATGCGTCCCACGGTATCGGAGGCGCGCAGGCATTCCTTCATGCGCCGCGCGGCTTCCTGCAGCAGCAGGTCGCCGATGGCATGCCCATGCTCATCGTTCACCGGCTTGAACTCGTCCAGGTCCAGCAGCATCAAGGCCAGCGCGGATTCCGCGCGTCGCGCCTGGATCAGGGCCTGCTCCACCCGATCGAAGAACAGCAGGCGATTCGGCAGGTCCGTGAGCGGGTCGTAGTGCGCCAGATGCGTCATGCGCGCCTCGAGGGCCTTGCGTTCCGTGATGTCCACCGAGGTGGACACGATGCGGGGCACGCCGCGCAGGATGACCTCGTGCAGCGACACGTCCTCCCAGAACATCTTGCCCGTGACACTGCACGACATCCACTCGAAACGCTGTGGCCCTTCGTCCCGCACCCGCGCGAACCAGCGCTGCACATCGGCAAAGGCATAGGGAGGATCGGCCCAGATATCCATCTCGTGCAGGGAGGTCTTGTCCTTGACGCCGTAGGACTCCAGTGCCCGCTGGTTGGCATCGATGACCTCGCAGGTGTGGCGGTCGTGCACCATCACCGAGACCGCCGCGCTTTCGAACAGGACCCGGAACTTCTCCTCGCTGGCACTCAGGTCGGCAGTACGCTCGGCAACTTCCCGGGCCAGTTGCGCCCGTTGCCGGTACAGCATCAGGGTGAACAGGGCCAGCAAGGCCGTGACCAGGGTGATGGCGCCGGCGACCAGGGCCCAGGCCGGCAGCACCTCCACCTTCTCACTGCGCATCCAGCGCTGGATGAGACGCCGCAACTCATCCGGGTCGATCCCGGCGATCGCGGCATCGATGGCCTGCAGCAGCTCGGCATCGCCCTTGACGACCCCGGCGACCAGCGGCTGGCTGTACAGGGCCCGCAGGGGACGGAAGTCCGCCGGGGTGGCATGGCGGTCCAGCAGGTACATGCCGACGGGATAATCGGCCACGAAGGCCTGGATCTCGCCCCGCACCGCCGCCAGGATCATGCGCTCGTTGTTGCGGAACTCCCGCAGTTCGATCCCGGGATGCTCCCGCCCCATGAACTCGGCCTCGTAGCTGCCCGCGGTGACGCCCACGGGCAGGCCGCGCAGGTCTTCCAGCCCGGTCGCCAGGGAAGCGGAGGACACAAAGGCGAAGGCCTGCAAGGGCAACAGTTCAGTGGAAAAATCCAGGAAGGTCCGGCGCTCCGGTGAGGGGATCAGGCCACCATGGACATGGGCACGGCCCGCGCGCACCTGGGCGATGCTGTCGGGCCAGTCCACCAGGCGAAACTCCACCGGCCGGCCCATGCGCTGGCCGATCTCCCTCCAGAGGTCGATGAACAGGCCGCGGGGCACGCCTTCCGGATCAAGGAAGGCGAACGGTGGCCAGGCATGATCCTGGGAGACGATCAGGGGCGCGGCTTCGTAGGCAGCCTCCTCGCCCTGGGCGGGGACAAGCCAGGACACCAGGATGAGCGCCAGCACCGGGGGCAACGGCAGGTGCAGGGCTGCCTTTTGTAGCAGAAACATCGGGTTCCATTCCCTACCCGGGGACTTCGGGCCGACAAAGGTGACAGGGATCACATCTTATCGCCCTGTGCCGGGTTTTCTTGATCCCCGTGGCCGCAGCGCCCGCTTGAACGATGGGACTGGATTATTGTGGCCAGCCAGCGAGCACGCGCACCGCAGGGCTACCCTTGGATGTGGCCCCGCTTGAAGACCTTGTCGAAGAACACCTTGATCATGTCCGACCGCGTCACGATGCCGCGCACACGGCGTTGCGCATCGCAGACGACCACGCGCTTGATCCGGTTCTTTTTCATCACCTCGAACACGTCCCGCAAGGTCTGCTCCGGCCGCACCGTGATGACCTGGTTCACCATGAGGTCTGACACCAGGTCGTCCGCCTGCTGCATGTCGGAGGTATGGGAGAAGATGGACTTCAGGGTCTGCCACACGCTGCAGGCGGGATGGTGGCAGGGAACACCCACCGCGCGCAGGAAATCCGCCTCCGTCACCAGGCCGAGCAGCCTGTCCTGCCGGTCCACCACGGGCAGACCGCTGATCCTGCCGGTCACCATGCAATGGGCCGCCTCCGCCAGGCGGGTATCGGCACTGATCGTGGTCACCGGGTGACTCATGAACTCGGTGACGCGGATATCCGCCATCAGGGGGACACTCGCCTCTATCCCGATCCACTCGCGCATTTCCATGAGAAGGCCCACCACTGCTTGCCTGCCTTGGGTACGAGCATATGCCACTTTTTTGCAATCGGAAAATGATAATTAATCGAGCTTAATATCGATTATACCGATTTAAAGCCGCGGTCGGCCGGGTCTTGGGGTTAGCGGGAGGGGCGAGCCGGATGGTCGCGAAAAGCCCGGGGGCAAACAAAAAGGGCCGCTTGCGCGGCCCTTCCTGATGACGCCTGTATGGATTGGCGTCCCCTAGGCGAGGCCGGGGATCCCCTGTGCTGCGGGCGGTGTCAGAGCTGACGATTGAAGTCTAAATCACAACGCTGTCCATCAGGGGATGACGTCGGATTCTTCCGATATTTGGATGGGTGCCAGGGTAATGGCCATTTTCAATCCGTAAGAGAGCATCCCGGCTACTTCTCATGATGGGCATGGGTCGATCCTGGACACCGGCCAGCACGACATCGTGGCTAGGCATCGTTACTCTCCCCGCGGAATCTGCGTGTCACCGAGCCGAAGCGCAGGTACAGCGCCGGAACCACCAGCATGTTCAGCAGGGTCGAACTCAGCAGGCCACACAGAATGACCACCGCCATCGGTGCCTGGATCTCCGAGCCGGGCGCGCCCGCACTCAAGGCCAGCGGCACCAGCGCCAGGCCGGTGGCCAGCGCCGTCATCAGGATCGGGACCAGCCGCTCCATGGCGCCTTGCCGGACGGCGGTGAAGGCATCACCGGCACCGCCGCTGGAGGCCAGATTCTGGATATGGGCGACCATCATGACCCCGTTTCGGGTGGCGATGCCGAACAGGGTGATGAAACCGATGATGGAGGCGACGGACAGGATGCCGTCCACGGCGAACACACCGACTACCCCGCCGATCAGGGCCAGCGGCAGGTTGACCATGACCAGCAACGCGTCCCGCATCGAGTGGAAGGCGATGTACAACAGCAGGAACATGCCGACAATCACCACGGCGCCCAGGATCGACAGGGTGCGGGTGGCGGATTCCGCGCTCTCGAACTGACCACCGTACTCGACATGGTAGCCGCGCGGAAGCTCGACCTTGCGCTCGATGCCGCGGCGGATATCCTCGACGACGCTGTTGAGATCACGTCCTGCGACGTTGGCCATGACCACGATCTTGCGCTGTACGTTCTCGCGGCTGATGGTGTTCGGACCCAGGTCGTAGCGAATCTCCGCCAGCGCGTGCAACGGCAGTTGCGCACCATCCGCCGTCGTGACCAGGGTCGCACGGATGGCGTCGATGTCGGCCTTGGCCCGTTCATCGAAGCGCACCACCAGGTCGAAGCTCGCCCCGCCCTCCAGCACCCGCGATACCCGGGTGCCGAAAAATGCCGTGCGGATCACCTCGGCGACCTCCTCGACCCGCAGGCCATGGCGGGCGATCGCGGCGCGGTCGAAACGGATCTTCAGGAACGGGATGTCGGCCTGCTGTTCCACGCTGATATCCACCGCCCCCGGCACCTTTTCCACCTCGGCCTCGATCAGGCCGGCGATGCGCCGCAGCTCGTAGAGGTCATGGCCGAAGAGTTTCACCGCGATATTGGCGCGGGTCCCGGACAACATGTGGTCGATGCGGTGCGAGATGGGCTGCCCGATGACGATGTTCATCCCCGGGATGCCGGCCAGGTCGCTGCGCAGGGCGGCGAGCAGCGCCTCCTTGCCGCGCGCGCCCATCGCCAGGGTGACCTCCATCTCCGAGGCATGGATGCCCTGGGCATGGGGATCCAGTTCCGCGCGGCCGGTGCGCCGCGC
>OBJA01000503.1_pt1 | contig 33783 bp, 28 predicted proteins | sample 1519751 | NCBI WGS metagenome assembly OBJA01 (sample SAMEA3881238, study PRJEB22517) | soil metagenome | biome: lake sediment; feature: soda lake sediment; material: sediment, water from around vicinity | place: India | collected 2013-12-23 | depth 3 m
CCAAGCGATTCGCTGCTACCCAGAAATAAAAAGCCATCAGTATTCAATGCATATTGGAAGGTTTTCAGAACCGCCTGTTGTGTAGCCTGGTTCAGATAGATAAGCATGTTCCGGCATGAAATAAAATCCATGTTGATAAAGGGAGGATTATTTGTAACATCATGGTATGAAAAAATGATTTTCTCCCTTATCTTTTTTATTATCTGAATGCTGTCGCCGGTTTTAATGAAATAATCCCTGAGGAAGTAAGCATCGATTTCTGCACAGTTATTCACCGGGTAATTTCCAAGGCTCGCGAAATGCAGTGCCTTTTTATCAACATCGGTTGCAAATATCTTATAATCGGTTTTGGTATTGTTTTTCCGGATAAAATCTTCCAGCAGGATAGCAATGGAATAGACTTCTTCTCCGGTGGAGCATCCCGGAACCCATATCCGCACTGTACCATATTGTTCCTTTTGCTGAATTATCAAAGGTATCACTGCGCTATTCAGGATTGAATAAGCCTCCTTATCCCTGAAAAAACTGGTTACTCCGATTAAAAATTCCTGGTTCAGTGCATCACGTTCCTTTGAATCTGATGATAAAAATGTGTAATATTCCTCCAAGGTTTCAATATTATGAAGCCGCATTCTTTTTTCAATTCTTCTTAACAAGGTGTTGTGCTTGTACTTCTGAAAATTAACTTCTGAATTTCGCTGCAATTCAGTGAGTACCGACTGAAATAACTTCTCGTCATTATCAGCTTTATTGTCAGTATCACTTAATGAAAACCGCTTGCTTGTGAACTGAACTATTTTTTTTGCGATTCCTTGCGGTGGCAAAATGAAATCAGCCAGGTTTGTTAAAATGGCAGCATTGGGCATACCGTTGAACTGGGCCGATGAAGGCTCCTGCACAAGAATAGTTCCGCCAGCCTCCTTTATTGTTTTGATTCCGCGCGAACCATCGGATCCTGTGCCTGACAAAATCACACCTATTGATTTCTCGCGATAAGTTTTTCCAAGTGTATGAAAAAATATATCAATCGGCAGGTTCAGGTGATCTTTGGGTGCTTTATCAGGCAGGATAAACTGGTTTCCGTTTAGTCCAAGGTTTTTGTTTCTATGGTTCAGATAAATGCAGTTGGGCTGTATTTCAAGGTCATCACCGGCAGTGAAAATTTTCATTTTTGTGTACTTCGACAGCAGCTCAGGCATCAGGCTTTTAAAATCGGGCGACAGATGCTGAATAATAACAAAAGCCAGTCCCGAATTATCGGGCAATATATCAAAGAGTTGCTGAACAGCATCCAGTCCTCCTGCAGAAGCACCTATGCCCACCACATAAAAATCATTTTCCGGCTTCTTATCATTCATTGGGGTCTGGTATTATATCCTCAAACAAATTCATTATCTCTCCACCAGTTATTTCTATCGTTTTATGGTTATCCTGTATTAAAACTATCATCAGAAACTTAAAGTTTATATACCTCCTGTTTGTATTGTCTCACCAAAGGTTTTTGGCATCAATAACCTTGCTGCTCATAAATAAATCATTTATTGCTGTGTTCAACCAAACTGATTTTTATATGCCTGGATAAAACAAACATTTCAGCTTATCGCACCATGAAATAGTATGCGCTGTGGATTTATTGTAAACTGATGAATTTCCGGAATGCGGCGTAAAAAGTATCCTATACCCAAAAGCAGCAGCTGGCCCGGCAATAGTGAGGCGGTTTATTTTCTGTTCCATGTAAGTTCTGATATAAATATCTGAAATGATAACGTTCTTTGGTTTGTATTGTTTATTAATAAATAATTTAGAAATATTCCGGATAACCTGTTAACCTGGTCTCAGATAATCCTGCAGTATGATTGTGAGATAAAAGCAGTCACTTAAATGATTCTGAAGCCTGTGAAGGATGAATATAAAGGGAATACTGGTTATCCAAAGGTTATATTCTTTATCTCAGAAAGAAAAGCATCTGTTTTAAATGTATTCTTCCAGGTAAATTTTAAAGGTAGTCCCTTTGCCCGGTTTACTTTTTACCTCAATATGCCCTCCATTTTTTTCGACCATCCCTTTAATGATGTGCAGTCCAATCCCTTTTCCCTCGGTATTGCTGCTGAACCTTCTGAAAGGTTTGAATAATTCACCCCCCATTTTTTCCATATCCATCCCTATGCCATTATCCTCAACAGTAAGGACAATACTGGTATCTTCCCGGGCTGTTTTGATCCTGATATTCGAAGTTTGATCTGATCGGTATTTGATGGCGTTACTTACAAGATTCATCAGAATACTGTGTACGTATACTTCATAGTAATAAACATAGGGGCGGCTGCTGAATGTGGCATGAATTACAGCACTTGTCGCCTCTATTTCTCTTTTTAGTTCTTCCTTTACAACAGCCAGTATATCTTCAAAATAAACCTTGCTGGCTATTACATGCTGGGTATTTTTAAGATCTATTATTTCGGCAAGGCCCAGTATCATGTCATCGAGCCGCTCAACCTGGCTTTTCAGCTTGCTTATGTAGTCAAAACTTCCGGCTGATTTGGCATTGCTGATTATTGAAACCAGCATTTTCAGGTTTGCAATCGGGCTTCTGAGATCATGCGAAAGGGTTGATGCAAAATCTTCAAGATCCTGGTTAGACTGAATAAGCTGGTGGTTCAGTTTCTTTATCTGCTCCAGTTGATTTATTGTCTCCAGGTTTTTAATCCTGAGCTGATCAGTTATTTCAAGCAGCTGATCGTTCTGTCGTTTTATTTCCTCATAAGGGGAAGCAGGCTTTTCAGCTTTAAAATACTCTGCCCACTCATTGATGATGGCCTTGGAAACCGGCATTGATTTGGAATTTGTTTTCATTCCCAATGTTACTGTTGTGCCATTTTCATTCGTATTTACTACGAAAAAATCTACAAGTTTCCTGGCATTCTGAAGCCCACACCCCTTAATGCCGGGGGTATAAATACGGTTCAGGTAATAATCAACATTTTCAATTCCTGTTCCTTTATCAGAAACAACGGCCTCAATGAGTGAGCCGTCGGAATGAACATTAAACCTGATTGTACCTTTTGTTGCATACTCGATGGCATTTCTGCATATTTCTGAAATTGCAGTGATAAAGCTGGTTTTACTGTAAAAGCCAATATTGGTCAAATCGCATAGTTGTCCGGCCCTTTTATGTGCCAGTACGATATCCATTTCGTTGACAATCTCAAATTTGGTGACTGTGATTTTCATCTTATCTTAATTTAACCACAATGACAAGCAGGTCATCAGTGTTTCGTGTAAAGTCTTTATACAATGAAGCAGCAAGAATACTTCCGTCATGGTTCAGGATATCGGGCAGCTGATTGAACTCCCACCGGCTTTTCAATCCGTCAGAATAGATAATCAGCGTCTCATTCCTTTCAAAATTAACCTGATTTGAATGCATCGTATTAGGCATGGTATAACCAATAATCCCGTTATATGAAATGCAGCTTTTGTTCTTATCCATTCCGATAATCCGTGCCGACATGTTTCCTAATCCGGCATATGTAACCATTTTGGTCATGGAATTCAGGTGTATGACTAACCCAACAACTCCTCTTGTCCCTTTTAATTTCTTATGAAGAATTTTAATTGTTTCTGCCGGAGTAACATTCGTTAAGGTAATGAATTCATCAATTGCTGCCGTGGTGGCTTTATGAGCTTCAGGTCCGTGTCCGAGTCCATCAAGGGCTATCAATTTAAATTCTTTGTTTTCACCCACAACCTTCCATCCGTCACCACAAACTTTTTCTCCCGTTTTGGGCAGCATCAATGTATTGATGACAACCGTTTCTTTCTTTTGTTCACTTGATTTAAAGGTCATAAAAATCCGGGATAAGAGGATTGTTCCCCATCCGGGTAGAGAATATATATCAAAAATATCGGAAAGGCGTTTAATTGCTCCAAAACCCTGCCCCAGGGTATGCGTAGTTGAAATGCCGTCTTTTAGCATTTCAGCAAGGTTTTCAATACCTGGTCCCCTGTCGATGCTTAAAATTTCCAGGCCTTGGCGGCCGTGCATGTCATGAACTATTTTAACCAGGATTTCACCTTCCTGCGAATGTTTAATGATATTTGAAATGATTTCAGCCACAACAATATCGGTTTCTCCCAAACGCCGTCCTGAAAATCCAATACTTTCAGCGAGGCGGTGAATATCTTTTTTTATTCCGCCCGAATAACTTCTGTCGGGCAGCGAATACCTGATATGAGGAGTATTATCCATTTTTCCAGCGAATAACAGTAATGGTGGTTCCTTCGCCAACTACACTTTTAATCTCAAAATGATTCACCAGCCTTTTGGCTCCGGGCAAACCAAGTCCCAGGCTTTTGGCAGTACTGTAACCATCCTGCATGGCAAGGCTGATATTGGGGATACCTGGCCCCTTATCCTCAAAAACAATCCGGATTCCTGTGAGTCTTCCTTCCGAAACTATTTCAGTGGTCGTTTTGCCCCCATCGGCAAATTTAAGCATGTTCCGGACTAGTTCACTGGCAGCCGTAATAAGTTTTGTCTGGTTAACCAGGCTCATCCCAATCCTGTTTGCCATTTCCTTGACCCTGTTCCTGAAAAGGATAACATCCTGCTCCTTTTCAATCAGGAGAAGTTCCTGTGCAAGGCTAATCATAATAATCAGGTTCCCCGTGATTGCCTGCCTTCTCCTTTAAAAGCATCATACCCTTTTCTACATTAAGGGCAGTATGTACGCCTTTAAGTGCAAGTCCAAGCTCAACCAGGGTAATGGCAACGGCAGGCTGCATTCCTACAACTACCGTTTCGGCATCAAGTATTTTCGACATCTGGGCAATGTTTCCCAGAATCCGTCCCATAAATGAATCAACAATACCCACTGCCGATATATCAATCAGTACCCCTTCAGCACCTGTCCTTTTTACCATATTTATCAGGTCTGTTTCCAGGGTAAGCGCCAGCCTGTCATACAAATCAACCTGAATGGTTACAAGCAGATAATCTCCAAGTTTAAGTATCGGTATTTTATCCATTTATTTACTTCTCTGTTTTTACAACCTGCAACTTTAAAGTCTGGAAAGCAAATCGAAGTGCACTCGCCAGGGTAGCTTTTGTGTAGATTCCTGAAAGATCTATTCCCAGGTGTACGATAGTCTGTGCAATTTCAGGCCTTATGCCGCTTATAATGCATTCTGCTCCCATAAGCCGGGTAGCACTCACAGTTTTGATAAGGTGCTGGGCAACCAGTGAATCAACCGCAGGAACTCCGGAAATATCAAGAATGGCTATGCTGCTTCCTGTATTTACAATTTCATTCAGCAGATTTTCCATCACTACTTGTGTCCGGGAGCTGTCTAAGGTTCCAATGATTGGCAGTGCAACTATTCCTTTCCAGACACGGATGACAGGTGATGAAATTTCATCGATTTCACTCGTCTGCCTCAAAATAACCTCCTCCCTTCCCCTGATGTAGGTGTCGAAGGTTACAACACTCAGGTTATCAACAAGTTGATTGATTTCTATAATGTCATTCAGAAGTTGCGAGGAATCATCACGTTTGGCACCTGCAAGAAAGTTTGTGAAGGCCGTTTTCAGACTCATTACATACATCCCTGTTTCCCGGGGAGAATAGCCTTGCTTGGCACGTGAAAGTGATAACCCCGTGATGATTTCCATTACATCCTGATATTCTGCTGTCTCAATATTGTCAAAATTGCCATTTTTAAAAGCATTAAGCAATGCTGTGATCAGTTCGTCGGCCTGTACACGCAAATCTTCATTTGTGGTAATGTCCTCACGCAGGGAGTCATCCTGCATCAGGATTCTCATCCACCTTTCACTGATTTCTTTGCGGTTTTTTCTTAATAATTCAATTGTGCTTTGTTCCATAGTTTTTAAAAAGATTATAAATAATCGGTGATATCCATGTAAATATATTGTTTATCTGATAAATAACATCATAAACGTTATCATTTTTCACTCGCAATCCGGATAAAAAAGAACATTTGATTTTTAATTCGTTGCTTTTAAACACGAAAAGCAGCTCTCAGGTTTAGAATAAAACTGTACATTTTCTATATTATGGCAATTTTAATAAACACAATCAATGAACCTGTTATATGCACTGTGCTGCCGGATATGGCAGGTATGATACGCCTGATTGTACTTGTTGGTACGGCAACGGAAGACAAAGCAGTTACGGTATTTTCATTAAAAGTGATAGACTTTGGCTTAAAATCAAGGGGTCATTAAAAAAATGCATAAACTATTGATACATCAGGTAAACTTTTTTGCCACTTCTTATGTTCAATCTCCGAAAGAAAAACAAAACGAATCAAAATTCATCTTGCAGAATGAATAAGTATATCATACTCTACGGGAATTTATATGATTGCCCGGCAGGTCCCCGGCTTGAGTCATGTCCGCTGACTTGTATGCAGCATCTTACATTCGAGGAAAAGTACGATGTTGTAAGCAGGCTTTCAAATGAAGAACAGGATGCAATTCTAAAACATCATGATGATTGTCTGCTGAAAAGAAAATCCTGAAATATTGAATCAGGGGTGTTATATCTTTAATGTTTTCCCTGTATGATTATAAAAAACCTCGCTTTCAATATTTGCAACCATTCCAGGTAAATTTTCTACCCCGGTACAGTGACACAAACCTATTTTCCCGGGTTTAATTTTCTGAAAGTATTCAAGCACCGACTGGTGCTGTTCAGGTGCTGCATTTTTCAGGTGAAAACCACCTGTAACAAGGTTAAGAGGGAATGGAAACAGCCTTTTCGCTTCTTCAACAATATTGCTGATGCCCCTGTGTGAACAACTGCTTAATACCGACAGTTGGTCATCATTCACAATGGCTATGAACTGTTCATCGCTGAACTCATCGTTTTCCATTCCCTCTCCCTTATCAGTGTAAAAATACTGAAAGCTTGTATCCTGCTCAAACCTTACCGGTATATGGGGAACAATGAATACCCCTTCATCAATTTCAGTAACATCATCAACCCATACGATTCGTTCCTCAAATTCAGAAGAAAGTTTCCGGGTCCCGATAAAGTTGTGGCTGTTGTTGAATTTCTTTTTAAAAACCGCTCTCTTCATGTATACCGGAGCCTTGTCGTTTGTTCTGAGAAATGCTTCCAAACCTCCTGTATGATCATAGTGTCCATGACTGATAACCACTGCATCAACAATACTGATATCAATGCCCAGTTGTTCGGCATTCAGCATAAATGCTTCACTCTGCCCTGTATCAAAGAGAATTCTTTTTCTTCCCGTATCAATATAAAACGAGAGGCCATGCTCTGAAACAAGTCCGGGCTGGTATACAAGGTTTTCTATCAGTGTGGTAATCTTCATATGCACTTTCCCAAAAGTAACATTTCAGAGCTTTAAAAGATTTAATTTACTGCGCTTATTATCTCTGCGATTACAAACAGGACAATAAAAAACGAATTGATGCACTAAGGTAAAACTGTTATCAGACTCCGTATCAATTAAAATCAATGACTACAAGATCTTCATTTTTTGCAGCCACTGGCATTTTATTAAATATAAATGCAACTTTGCTGCTGTGCGACCAGGCTGAAAAGTATCCAAGTGCTCCGTTGCTGAAATTGGATACCGGATTGGCCGGGGCAGGTGAACCGGGATTCAGGCTCGCCATCTCACGAAGTGTTGAAAAATATTCCCAGGCATTTTTGTCGATTGAAAGCAACTCTACCCGGGCTGTGTCCCCGGCTGAAAAGGTTTGACCGCGGAGCCGCACCTGTACCATTTTGCCATCGAGAATCCCATCATCAAAAACAATCAGGTCACTTGCCGAATTAAACAGTACACCGTTCTTATAAACCTTAACGCGATAGTAATTCTCCTGCCCGGCAGGGTCCTGGAAATAAAGCTGCATCCGGTAGCCACCATCATAAAAACGGGCTTCTTTGAAGTACTCACACCCCAGTGAATCAATCTTCACCGGAGGATTCAGAACTGAAGCAGCTGTATACTGCTGTCCGTTAACCTCTGCTGTCAGGGTGTAGGGGGTGCCTGCCTTCAACGGAACTTTATCGAGCCTGTATACGCCCTTTCCTTCGTCTTTGACATGCATCCTGTTGCCATCATGTGTCTCAAGATAAACCATAGCCCCTTCTACAGCTCCCGCCCCTGTTGAATCAAAATAGCTTCCTGTAGTTGAAATGTTCACCTTCAGGGAAGTATGCTTCCATGAAAGATTTCCTTCAATAACAACTGCAGGCTCCGATTCATTCAGGTCAACACTGATAACTTTTTCACAGGCAGGGAGTAAAAAGACTGCCGCCCCGGCTGCAATGACTGAAAGTAACCTGCAACCAACTGTTTTTCGAAAATTTAATAAATGATTCATTTGATTTTTGGTTTTTTGTTGATAATTCTGTACTCTTTTAATCTACATACTTAAAATTTAAATTTATAACTAATTGAAGGTATGGCTTTAAACAGCGATACCTGAACTGCTTCAGTTTCTGAAGGATTATCCTCCTTTGGCCGGAAGTCGATAAAATAAGCATTTTCCCGGGCATATGCATTATAGACCGAAAAATTCCAGCTCGATTCAAATTTATCAGTTTTCCGGCGTAACCATACCAGCCCGATATCCATCCGGTGATAATCGGGCATCCTGTAACCATTTCTTTCAGTATAGTAGGCGATGATTTTTCCATCAACTTCATACCTCCCGCTGGGAAAAGTAACTGCATCGCCTGTGTAATACACCCAGGTAGCTGAAAGCTTGAGTTTTCTGCCCAAATCATACATGGCTACTGCGGAAACGTCATGCGTCCGGTCATGACGGGCAGGAAATGGCTCGCCATTGTTAATTTCACTGAACTGCCTCATTGTCCTCGACCAGGTATACCCCAGCCAGCCACTCAGTTTTCCCGTAGATTTGCGCAACATAAACTCAGCGCCGTAAGCCCATCCTTTGCCATGCACCAATTCAGTCTCAACAGTACGGTTGAAAAACAAATCTGCACCATTTTTATAATCGATCTGGTTCTGTAAATCCTTGTAGTACAATTCCACAGAGGCTTCATACGCATTATCCTTCAAATTCCGGAAATAGCCTGCTGAATACTGTTCAGCAATCTGTGGTTTGACATTATTGCTGCTGGGTAACCATAAATCGGTGGGTGTGGTGGTAGTTGTATTGGTTATCAGGTGCAGATACTGGTGCAGCCTGGTATATGATGCCTTGAATGAACTCTGCCCATCAATATTGTAATTAACAGCCAGCCGTGGTTCAAATCCACCCTGTGTATAAAATATCTTTCCTTTTTCAACGTCGGATGTTTCACGTAGTACTCCGTAGCTATCGAATTCAAAATGCTCTCCGGGTCCAATATTGCTGAACCATGTATAGCGAAGACCATAATATAAATTCACGCGGGGAGCTATTCTTTGTTGGTTTGAAATATAGATGGCCCCCTCAAGGCCGTTCCTACGCGAAATATCCTGTGATGTGATGAAAGTGCCAAAACCTTCATCGACCTTTGCCTCACCTGGTAATATCTGGTGATGAATAACATTGAATCCGAACTTCAGGGTGTTTTCAGGATTGAGGTAAAATGAAAAATCCTGTTTCAGGTTCAGGTCCCTGATTTCTGAGCGGATAACTGCATCGAAGCTTCTCATGATGGAGATATCATATGAGTAATGGCTGAGGATAATCGAGGTATTGGAAAACAGCCTGTTGCTGAAGATATGATTCCAGCGGAGCGTCCCGGTTATGCTGCCCCAGTCGAAACCGAATTCATCTTTATATCCGAAATCATCGCGGCCCAGGTACCCCGAAAGAAAGATCCGGTTTCTTTCATTTATCCTGTAATTGGTTTTCAGATTGATATCATAAAAGTAGAGATATGTGTTTCTGATATCATCATCGGATGAGAAATTCAGGAATAAGTCGGCATAGGTACGGCGGCCACTGAGCATAAAGGAACTTTTATCTTTTACAATCGGCCCTTCCACAGTCATATTAGAAGAAATCAGACCAACATTACCGGCTAATGCAAGGTTTTTAAAATTCCCTTCCTTCATCTGGATGTCAAGCACCGAAGATGCCCTGCCGCCATATTCTGCAGGAATGAATCCCTTCATGAGGTTAGTGTTTCTCAAGGCTTCTGAATTAAATACTGAAAAGAAGCCCAGCAGGTGCGAAGGGCTGTACACAGGAGCTTCATCGAGAAGAATCAGGTTCTGGTCGATTCCTCCACCCCTGACATAAAATCCTGAATTACCTTCTCCGGCAGGCTTCACTCCCGGGGTAAGCTGGATTGTTTTCAAAATATCGGGTTCTCCAAAAATGACAGGAATGGTTTCGACCTGCCTGGGAGTCATTTGGACAGACCCCATATCAAGAGATGTCACATTACGGTCGGCACGTTCTCCTGTCACGACTACGCTTCCCAGGGTATATGCCGATTCGCCCAGCGAGACATCCAGAATCTGGTTTTTATAAAGGGAAACTGTATGAACAGCAGTCTCATAGCCCATATACCTGAAGGTGATTCTGTATTCACCGGCAGGGAGGGTAAGGGAATAAAACCCATAACTATTGGAAACAGTTCCGGTATTTGGACGGTTTTCAACTATCACTGCGGCAGCGGGCAAATCCTCTCCTGTAGCCCTATCCCTGATGTTCCCGCCAAGGACAAATGAAGTTTGGGCATTTGCCTGTGCCAGTGAGAGAAAAATCAATAAAAATATAACTGCTCTTCCCCACATGCCTTTTTATTCGAGGTTCAAAAATAACAATAAACTTGATCGTTTATAAAATATTGCTAATTTTGGTCACCTTTTTTCCCGGAAACTGAAGAGAGGTTGAAAATGAATTAAAAACGATATAAAATGAAATTTTACAAATCTGAACAAATCCGCAACATTGCATTGATTGGGAATGCTGGCAGTGGAAAAACCACCCTTGCAGAAGCCATGCTGTTTGAGGGTGGAGTAATCAACAGGAGAGGCGAAGTAACCGCAAAAAACACGGTATCCGACCATACCCAGATTGAGCAGGAATATGGCAACTCCGTTTTGTCAACACTGTTATATACAGAATATAACGGAGTAAAAATTAACATTCTTGACACGCCGGGAATGGATGATCTGTCTGGCGGAGTAGTTTCATCACTGAATGTTTCCGACATGGCCCTGATGCTGATAAATTCGGCCACCGGCGTTGAATCAGGAACTGTAGCTGCCGGACGGCATGCCGAAAACATCAATGTCCCGCAAATGTTTGTTTTTAACCAGCTCGACCACGATACATCCAACTTTGACTCGGCACTTGAACAGTGCAGGGCTAACTTCGGGAACAAGGTAACAGTTATTCAGTACCCTGTTGATGCAGGCCCGGGATTTTCTTCAATCATCGATGTACTGAAAATGAAGATGTTCAAATATGGCCCGAACGGCGGGAAACCCGAGATTCTGGATATCCCGGCCGATGAAAAAGACAAGGCTGAAGAACTGCAGAATGAACTGATTGAAATGGCTGCCGAAAATGAAGAAGCATTGATGGAGCTTTATTTCGAGAAAGGTTCCCTGTCAGAGGAAGAAATCCGCAAAGGGATGAAACTCGGTATCCTGCAGCGCGATCTTTACCCGGTGATGTGTACCTGTGCAAAAAAAGACATTGGTGTAACCCGTCTGCTTGAATTTCTTGCCAACAACGCACCAACCCCGGCTGAAAGGCCAATGAGGCCTGTAGTAAGCGGAAAAGAGCTTAAAATGGATGAATCGGCCGACCCCAGCCTGTTCGTATTCAAAACTTCTGTTGAACCGCACGTAGGCGAAATTACCTACTTCAAGGTGATGTCGGGTAAAATCAGGGAGGGCCTCGACCTTATCAATTCCAAATCGGGAAACAAGGAAAGGCTTTCGCAGGTATTTGTTTCTGCCGGAAAAATGAGGGATAAAGTAGAAGCACTGGCCCCGGGCGACCTCGGCTGTACAGTTAAGCTCAGGGATACAAAGTTTAATCAAACGCTTACCACCAAGGAAGCCGATACAGTTTACGAACCAATCAAATTCCCCCCGTCAAAACATTCGATTGCCATTAAGGCGGCCAATGAATCGGACGATGAAAAGGTGGGTGAAGTACTCAGCAAGATAAAATTTGAAGATCCGACATTTGTCATCGAGTATTCAAAGGAACTGAAACAGTTGCTTGTACACGGACAGGGTGAATATCACCTGAATGTCCTGAAATGGTACTTCGACAATATTCATAAAATTGAAGTAAATTACCTCCAGCCAAAGGTTCCATACCGCGAAACCATTACAAAGCATGCTCAGGCTGATTACAGGCACAAAAAGCAGTCGGGCGGTGCCGGACAGTTTGGTGAGGTACATATGATTATAGAACCTTACACAGAAGGAGCATCTCCAAAAACTTCCTTCAAGTTTGGCGACAAGGAACAAAAGATCTCCGTGCGCGATGTACAGGAACATCCGCTGCCATGGGGAGGTAAACTCTTATACATCAACAGTATTGTTGGAGGTTCAATTGATGCACGCTTTATGCCTGCCATCCTGAAAGGACTCATGGAGAAAATGGAGGAAGGTCCGCTTACCGGCTCATACGCCCGTGATATCATAGTATATGTGTATGATGGAAAAATGCACCCTGTTGACTCCAACGAAATCTCTTTCAAACTTGCCGGAAGGAATGCATTCAGCAAGGCATTCAAAAATGCAGGCCCAAAAATCCTGGAGCCGATTTATAACCTTGAAGTATGGGTGCCATCGGAGCGCATGGGTGACGTGATGAGTGACCTGCAGGGTCGCCGTGCCATGATTATGGGTATGGGCTCTGAAAGAGGCATGGAAAAAATCAGCGCCAAAGTGCCGCAAAAAGAAATGTTCAGGTATTCCACCTCCCTGAGTTCAATCACAGGTGGTCGTGGTGTATTTAGCCTGTCGTTCGACGGTTACGAAAAAGTACCGGCCGAAGTCCAGGATGAATTACTGAAAGCATACGAAGCTGAACAGGAAGAAGAATAGACCATTTCTAATCTATTTTACTATAACAGGAAGCCCTGGTTCAATCTTGACCCGGGGCTTTTGTTTTTAACTCTTTTCCTGCTGGCATCGTTGATAGTTCAGCCTCATGGCAAGATTACCAGCAAGGATGTTCCTGGCTCTCACACTTGAAAACCTCCGGTTGATTACCCCGGATATCGCTCCTTTTTCAGAAAAATAATGTTTTTTTACAGCATCAATATTTACAAAAACGGAATAAACATGAGAATACTGACAAAATTAATGGTTGTACTGCTGCTTGCACCTGTTATGCTTGCAGCCAGCGACAGGCAACAGAAAGCCCTGCTTGATAAACTCGACAAGTTCTATGAACAGACACAAAAGGAATGGAACGTTCCGGGAATGTCGGTTGCCATTGTCAAAGATGGAAAAATCATTTTCAGCAAGGGTTATGGAGTAAAAGAAACAGGCAGCACAGAAAGGCCCGATGGCAATACCATGTATGCCATAGCTTCCAATACGAAGGCTTTCACTGCAGCAATCATCGGCCAGCTTGTTGACGAAGGAAAATGCAGCTGGGACGATCCCGTGCAAAAATACCTTCCATGGTTCCAGGTATACGATCCTGCCGTGAGCAGCCAGGTCACACTGCGCGATCTGCTCAGCCACCGGGTAGGCTACGGCACGTTCAGCGGCGATGTGGCATGGTATAAGTCAACACTGAAGGCTGATGCCATTGTGCGTCAGTCAAAGCATCTCATGCCCGCATTTGGCTTCAGGAACGGCTATGGATACTCGAACATCATGTACCTTGCAGCAGGAGAAGTAATCAGGGAGATAACCGGAAAGAGCTGGTTTGAAAATGCACAGGAACGTTTTCTTCAGCCACTTGGGATGTACAGGACAACCATTTACCCTGGTGAGCTCGAAAAGTTTGGCAATGTTGCCACACCCCATGCAATGAGCGGTGATAAAAATTTTGCAATCCCCTATACCGACTGGTCGGAGATTGCTGCCATGGGCGGACTGATTTCAAGTGTAAATGATGTGGCCCAATGGATGATCCTAAACCTTAACAAGGGTCTTTGGAACGAGAAGAAATTGATTTCCGACAATTCAATCAACCTGATGTGGTCTCCACACAACAACAGGATGGTTGATCGCATCCGCAATAATGACTTCAACAGTCACTTTAATGCCTACGGCCTGGGATGGGGAATGCGCGATTACCACGGACGTCTTTTTTTGGGGCACACCGGAGGTTACGACGGCATGATTTCGGCAGTATCACTGCTGCCCGGTGAAAATCTGGGCATAGTTGTACTCACCAATGGAATGAGGAGCCCCATGATGGCAGTTACCTACCACACCCTCGACGCATTTATCGGTGTCAACAAAGACAAGAACTGGTCGGCTGAGCTGCTGGAACGGGCAATAAAACATGAGAAGGGCGACACAAGGATTTCCGACAGAAAGGCTTCGCAGGCCATAGGAACGAAACCTTCATTGCCGCTTGAAAAATATACAGGAACATACGTATCCGACATCTATGGAAATATTGAAGTGAGTATTTCAAACGGCGGGCTCAGGGTTGATATGGAACACTCGCCTGAACTTGCATTTTCGCTGAAGCATTTCCACTACGATGTATTTGAAATTGTGTGGGACTTTGATCAAGCGTGGTTCCAGTTCGGGACCGTAAAATTTAATACAGATAATTACCTGAAAGTTACTGGAATGGACTTCGATGTTCCAAATGACGATATCTTCTTTGAGGAGCTTAGGCCCCGGAAAATTGAAAAATAATCAAACGGCAGGGATGGAGGCGGCAGGAATGATCTACCTGAATACGATTTTTTCGACCATCTCCTCCCCTGCCAATTCATTCAACCGCTGGCGGATTGTCTCACGCATCATCATCAGTTCATTTTTGACAACAGGAGAACTGATTTCAACATAAAGAATTTTCTTGGAAAGCCAAACATTACGCGTATATGCGGCAATGGTTTTTCCAAGGACTTTTTCCCACGACTGGACCACATCGACCTCCTTAAGCTTGCGGTCAAGATTCATTTCCCTGATATATTCCCTCAGTACCTGTCCCAGGGGCTGTGTATTGCTTTTTCTCATAACATTGAAGTAACGGTGCCCGAATTTACCTGAAAAATACGGAAATCGGTGTCCATTTTTTTGATAATTGCATCAAGATGTTCACGGTTTGTGTCGGTAATGAAAATCTGGCCGAAATCGTCGCCCGAAACCACCTTAACGATTTGTTCCACCCTGTGGCGGTCAAGTTTGTCGAAAATGTCATCAAGCAGCAGGATAGGTTTCATACCAGAGATATCCCTGATGAAATCATACTGGGCAAGTTTCAGTGCAACAAGGTATGTTTTATTCTGCCCCTGCGAACCAAGTTTCCTGATGGGATGCTCCCCAAGGTTAAATACCAGTTCATCCTTATGGATTCCGACAGTTGTATATTGCGCAGCCCTGTCACGCGGAAGGGCTTCCTGAAGCAGGCTGTCCAGGCTTTTTTCGTACAGGTCGGACTGGTGCAACAAGCCCACCTGCTCATTTCCCTGCGATATAAAGGAATAATATTTCTGAAATACCGGAATCAGCTTCCCGATGAATTGCTCGCGTTCTGCATGTATCCGCTGCCCGTACTCCGCCAAATGTTCATCCCATATTGACAGGAGTTCTGCATCGAAATAATTTTCACTTGCAAACTGTTTCAGCAGGTTGTTGCGCTGAAGCAATGCCCTGTTGTACTTCAGAAGGTCGGAAAGATATTTCTGGTTATACTGTGAAATCACCCCGTCCATAAACTTCCGCCTTTCATCGCTGCCTCCCGCAATCAGATTTGTGTCATAAGGCGAAACCATTACCAGTGGAAGCAGTCCGATATGCTTCATCAGCTTTTTGTAGGCTTTCGAATTTCTCCTGAACTGTTTTTTCTGTCCCTGCTGTATCCCGCATGAAATCTGTTCAGCAGTGTTGAGACGCTGATAATGGCCGCGCAGCATGAAATAATTTTCATCGTGGTTGATATTGAGCTGGTCGGTCGCATTAAAAAAGCTCTTGCAAAATGAAAGATAATACACTGCATCCATCAGGTTAGTTTTACCAGTCCCGTTATTGCCGATTAAACAGTTCAGGCGGGGAGAAAAATCCACCTGCACATCCCTGAGATTCTTATAATTTACAATTGAAATATTTTCAATATACATAAAGCCTGTTCGCTATTCAAAAACACAAAACTAACTAAAAAACACAGGGGAGTGAACTGTTTCTGCCAAATAAGAATTAATAACAGGAAGCTGTTGATTATTGGCAAAAATTAAGGCTTTATATGCGATGGTGTTTATAAAAAAAAACTATTTTTGCGGCACAATTTTGAAAACGAACGACATGGCAAAAAAGAATGCGCAGCAGACCGATAATTTGCAGGAACTTGAAAGTGCGTTAACCAGGACCGAACGCTTTATCGAAGAAAATCAGAAACCAATTACGTATGCAGTTGGAGCAGTGATTATTCTTGTTATTGCATTTCTGGGTATCAACAGGTTTTATCTTCAGCCACGCCAGGATGAAGCCAACACCCAGATGTTTATGGCACAGAACTATTTTGAAAGAGACTCTTTCAACCTGGCAATCAACGGTGACGGCAACTATCTTGGATTCCTCGACATCATTGATGATTACGGAATGACAAAGGCAGCCAACCTGGCAAAATACTATACAGGTATCTCTTATCTTCACCTCGGACAGTATGAAGATGCAATTGATTATCTGAAAAGTTTCAAAACTAAAGATTTGCTGCTCGGACCTATTGCCGAAGGAGCCAAAGGAGACGCACGTCTTGAACTGGGTGATGCACAGGCCGCGTTGAAACATTACCGGAAGGCATACCAGATGAACGACAATGAGCTTACAAGCCCGCTATACATGATGAAAGCAGCCAAAGTGCTCGAGTCGCAGAATGACCTGAATGGTGCACTGGCTTTGTACAGGGAAATCAAGGAGAAGTACCCTGAAACAATTGAAGGGCAGGAAGCCGACAAATATATTGCAAGAGTAGAAATCCGATTGGGTTAACAGGAATACAAAAACTGCCCCTCCATTGTGAGGGGCTTTTTTATTTTTATAAAACATGGCAACAAAAGATTTATCGCAGTACGACATTGAATCGGTTCCTTCAGCACGTAACATGCGCTTTGGTATTGTAGTGGCCGAGTGGAACCATGAAATAACATCGGCACTTGCAAAGGGTGCAATACAAACCCTTCAGAAGCATGGAGCAACCGACGACAATATCCTTGTGAAATTTGTACCCGGCAGTTTTGAATTACCCCTGGGGGGACAGTATTTTGCCGAACTTGAAAACGTAGATGCAGTGATTCTGCTTGGATGCGTTATACAGGGGGAAACCCGCCACTTCGATTACATCTGTGAGGGCGTTACACAAGGCACAATGCAGCTGAACCTGAAATACAACAAGCCCTTTATATTTGGGGTGCTTACAACCAACGATACCCAACAGGCGCTCGACCGTGCCGGGGGCCGTTTGGGCAATAAAGGCGACGAGGCAGCTGTTACTGCAATTAAAATGGTACATCTGAAACAAACATTTTCAGCATAAGAAAAAAGGGCCTGTCAACACAGAGCCCTTTTTAAAACCAAACTAAACTAAACACTAATTAAACTATCTTCTAAAGCCGCCACCGCCACCCTGGCTACGCTGTGCACGTCTTTCCTCCTGGTATTTTTCATATTTCTTCCACTGGGCATCGGTAAGTATCGCTTTCATTTTCTTGTCCTGCTCAGTCCTCATTTCAGTCATCTTCTCACGCATCGCTTCAAAGTTGCCCCCCTGTGATTCACGCATTGCCTGCATCTTTTTACTGCTTTCAAGATTCAGGTCATAAACCTGCTTCTCCTGTTTGGCATCAAGTCCTACTGCTTCCTTAATCTGGGCAGTCTGGCGCTTTGCCATTTCCTCAGGATTCATATTACGCTGACCGGGCTGTGCCATTCCTGTAATGGCAACCATCATCAGCGACAGCATTATCATTCCAATTTTTTTCATTTTGACTTTTGTTTTAATGTTTATGTGCCTTTGACATCCTGCACATGAAAAGGTTTAACTCTGATAAAAAAAAATAAAACATTAGTCGCCTACCCATTTTTTTCCTGGGTTGAAGGTATTACAGCCTTATCAAACTCAATATAAATTCAGCTTAAACTCAATGTAAAGTCAATTATAATTGACTTTACATTGAGTTAGCATTGAATTTGGATTGAGTTTAAATTGAATTTAATAAGTCCAAAGTATAGTGATTTATATGCATTGTGATAAAGCCACCGGCTGTAAAACCATGGCACAGAAAAAAGGGTTGCCATAGACTGACAACCCTTTCCTTAACTTTAAGAAGATTTATTTCTTCGGTAGCTGGACGCCTCTTTGCTTTGCCATTTCTTCGAGACGTTTCTGGAACTTCGACTTCTGCACCGGCTTTTTCTTGTTCATCTGCAGCTGTGCCCTTATTTTGTTTTCATCGATGAATCCCCTGATGATGTAGGTTTGACCGATGGTTATCACGTTTGCAAGGAAATAGTAATAGCTGAGCCCTGAAGAGTAGTTATTCAGGATGAAAAGGAACATGATGGGCATCAGGTACATCATTGTTTGCATACCCGGCATGCCCTGGGTTGAAGCCGACTGCTGGTTGAGCTTGGTTGAAATGATCGTAGTAATTGTCATCAGCAACACAAAAAGGCTTACATGGTCGCCATAGAACGGGATACTGAACGGCAAGTCAAGTATAGAGTCATAGGTCGATAAATCGTCGGCCCACAGGAAGCTTTCCTGCCTCAGTTCAATAGATGTGGGAAAGAAGAAGAACATAGCAATCAGTATGGGGAACTGCAGCAGCATTGGCAGGCACCCTCCCATCGGATTCACCCCTGCTTTTTTATACAATGCCATCATTGCCTGCTGTTTTTCCATTGGTTTGTCATTCCCGAACTTCTTACCCAGTTCATCTACTTCGGGTTTCAGTGCCCTCATTTTGGCCTGCGACACATACGATTTGTATGTAAACGGGAAAAGGATGGTTTTGATGATGATTGTCAGCAGAAGGATGATGATTCCGAAATTATCGATAAACCTCCTCAGGAAGTTGAAAGTCGGGATAATAAGATACCTGTTGACGGGCCTTACGATGGCATAGCCAAGGTAGACCTGGCGCTCGAGGTCGATTCCGTACTGGCGAAGTGTCTGGTAATGATTGGGGCCGAAATAGAACTGCATGTCCACCTGTTCGGCCGCAGTTCCGCCGTATGGAAGCGAAATTTCAGCCTGGAAATTTGCAAGGTATTCGGGGTGATCTTCATATCTTTCCGACTTAACAAAGGCATTGGGGAATGCTTCATTGGCGATGATTGTGGAATTAAAAAACAATTGCTTGAAGCCAATCCATTTTACCCTTGTATTGAGGTTTTCCTGGTCTGATTTGCTTTGTGACAGGTTGTCAACATCATCCTGGAAGAATTTATAGGTTATATTTGTGTACCTGTCTTCGCCAAACTTCGACATACGCTCCTGGCGCGGAACTTCAAAGCCCCAGGTGAAATTCAGGTACGACTGGTTGGCTGCAATATACTGTTCGAGGCCCTGCATGCTGATGTTGAAGTCAACAAGGAAGGAATTGTAGTCAAGCGAGTAGATATGGTCCATGTAACGGCCCGGAGCCACTTCAAGCCTGAAAACGACCGATTCGCTTCCTCCCGGATTATCTTCGTTGAAGCGGATTCTCCCTTCACTGCCTGTGCGGACTTCCGGTCCGCTGATTTCGATTGATTTTCTTTCGAATGTGGGAGTAAAAAACAGCTGGTCGGTGTGTATACTCCTGTTCTGGGCGAAAAAGCTCAGTCCGAACTGGCTCCTGTCGCCTTCAAAAAGTATAAGTGGGCGGCCGTCATGGGTCTGGTAATTTTTAAGTTCAACCGAATAGATCCTTCCCCCTTTGTTGGAGAAAGTAATTTTCATCAGGTTATTTTCGAGTGTATAAAATTCTTCTGTTCCGAGGGCTGCATTTCCAAATATCCCGAACTGGTCGATTTTTTCCTGGAGGCGGTTACCTTCAACCACCGAATCAGGGGTACCTGGCTGGGTTTGTTCCTGGATGATATTTTGCTGATTCTGCAGCTGTTGCATGGCCTGGCGCTGCATTTCAACCTGTGCAATTGAGTCCTGCCTTCGTCGTGCTGCTTCAATCTGTTCCTGTGAAGGCCGGTTTAAGAGTGAAAATACAACGAGTATAGCAAAAATTAGGAAAATACCTACAATTGAATTTCTATCCATCTTTACTTTTTAACTAATGAATTTTTAATGAAATCGACAAAGAGCGGATGCGGATTAAGCACTGTACTCCTGTATTCGGGATGAAACTGTACGCCAACAAACCACCGGTGCGAAGGTATTTCGATGATCTCCACCAGGTCGGTATCGGGATTTACACCAACCGGATGCATTCCGGCCTCTGTGAACTGTTCCCTGAAGCTGTCGTTAAATTCGTACCGGTGCCGGTGCCTTTCGTGCACAGTAAGTTTGTTGTATGCCTTAAAGGATTTGGATTTATCCTCAACGATCCTGCATTCATAAGAGCCCAGCCTCATTGTACCACCAAAATCGGTTATCCCTTTCTGGTGTTCCATCAAATCGATGACTGCATAAGGCGTTTTGGGATTCATTTCGGTTGAATCGGCTCCCTGCAGGTTCAGCACATTGCGGGCAAATTCAATGACAGCCACCTGCATTCCAAGACAGATTCCCAGGTAAGGGATGTTATTTTCCCGTGCAAAACGGGCAGCCAGTATTTTCCCCTCCATTCCCCTGTGCCCGAAGCCGGGTGCCACAATCATGCCATCGAGGCCCGAAAGCTTTGCTTCTACATTTTCAGGTTCGATTGATTCGGAATGAATCCAGTCGATTGAAACACTGCAGTTATTTTCAGAACCTGCATGGACAAGTGCTTCCACGATTGACTTATAGGCATCGCGCAGCTCTACATATTTTCCAATCAGCCCGATTCGGGCAGCATATTTGGGATTCTTGAGCCTTGTGATAAATTTCTCCCATGTACGAAGGTCAACATTTTCGGCAACGTCAAGATTCAGTTTACGTAAAACCGTAACATCGAGCTTTTCTTCAAGCATTTTTAAGGGAACCTCATAAATGGTTGGGACATTGACCGACTGTACAACGGCATCCCTGTCGACGTTGCAGAACAGGGCTACTTTCTCGCGGACAGATTCTTCAATTTCATGCTCGGTGCGCAAAACAAGGATGTCGGGTTGTACCCCGGCCTCGAGAAGTAACTTTACCGAATGCTGGGTAGGTTTTGTTTTCAACTCACCTGTGGCGGCCAGGTACGGAACCAGCGTAAGGTGCAGGACAACTACTTTGGAACCCAGTTCGCGCTTGAGCTGCCTTACCGACTCAACATAAGGCAACGATTCAATATCGCCGACTGTTCCGCCGATTTCAGTAATGACAATGTCGTACTTTCCCTTTGTTCCCAGAATCTTTATCCGTCGCTTGATTTCATCGGTAATGTGCGGAATAATCTGCACAGTCTTTCCCAGATAATCACCTTTTCGCTCTTTGCTGATGACCGACTGGTAAATCCTTCCGGTTGTGACGTTGTTGGCCTGTGAGGTAGGTTCATTTAAAAAACGTTCGTAATGACCAAGGTCAAGATCTGTTTCGGCACCATCTTCGGTAACATAACATTCACCATGCTCATAGGGATTCAGTGTTCCCGGATCGACATTGATATATGGATCGAGCTTTTGAATGGTGACCGTGTAGCCTCTTGCCTGCAGAAGTTTGGCCAGTGAAGCGGCCAGGATTCCTTTGCCAAGTGATGAAGTAACTCCACCTGTAACAAAAATGTATCTTGTATCAGACACTGTGACAATTTTTAGATTTTAAAAGCCACAAAATTAATTAATAAAACCAATCGGGATACTAAACCTTGCTGAATTTGAGCATGAGTTAAGAGAAAATTCCCACAGGGAACACCTTTATTTAACAATATGAAATGATTATAGCTGCAATATTTTCCCTCATCAGGATATGGGTTATAAAATATTGCCATTACACTCACATCTCTGTGTGACTGAAATGCAGTCAGAACAACCTTCATTGAGTTAACATTTGTAAATTTTAACAATTACATTTGTATATTACATTAGTATACAGTATTTTATAAACATATATTTATTACTTGGGCATTAAAAAAGCTGTCGCAGCAAAATGCATGCGACAGCTTCAATAAAGTAATTTATATGAAAGTGTTTTTGCCGGGACTACAGGCAAAACATCTATTCAAATTCCTTTTTCAGTTGTTCTACCCAGTCTTTAATGCGGCCAGCAGTCATGCGGGCCTGGTTTTCCTGGTCGAGGGGCAGACCTATGAATACATCTCCACGCTGTGCCTTTGAATGTTCAAAGGTGTAACCTTCAGCCGGGACAGAGCCCGCCAGTTTCCCGCCGCAATCTTCAATGATGCCTGCAAGGATGCCGATGGCATCACAGAAGTTCTCGGGGTATTCCTTTTGATCGCCCAATCCGAAGATTGCAAACTTCTTGCCTGAAAGATCCATTTCTTCCAGTTCCGGAACGAATTCATCCCAGTAATTGGGCAGTTCCCCATCGAACCAGGTGGGGGCACTCAATATGAAATAATCATACTTCTTAAGGATTTCCCCTGAAAGCTCTTCAGCATTGACAGGTTCAATTTCACCTTCCCCCCAGGCTTCAATTATCTTCTGGGCAACCTTTTTTGATTTGTGTGTATGATAGCTATAGATGATCGCTGTTTTCTTGCTCATATATAAAATCAGTATTTTAGAATAATATTAAATCTTTGGCAGCATCGTAAACCCTCTTTACATCGGGAAGAATAGCCCGTTCGAGGATTGTATTGAAACCAACCGGGGTGAAGGTTGAACCAACACGTTTAACAGGTGCATCGAGGTATTTGAATGCCTTCTCATTGATAATGGCACTCAGTTCCCCGCCAAATCCTCCAAACACCTTATCTTCATGTGCTATCAATACCTTGTTTGTTTTTTGTACCGATTTGATAATGGCATCTTCATCGAGAGGGATAAGCGAACGGAGATCGATGACCTCCACACTGTAACCTTCTTCCTTCAGTTTTAGTGCGGCATCAATACTCAGATGGGTTGCATTGCCATACGTAAGGATTGTAAGATCGGTTCCTTCATGGCGTATCCGCGCCTTTCCGAACGGAACCTCGAAATCATCGGGAACAACAGTAGCTGCCTTTGGGCTTTGGTACAAACTTTTAGGTTCCATAAACATTGTAACACCCCTTGACCTGATGGCTGTTCGCAGAAGTCCTGCTGCATCATCGGCAAATGATGGATACACAATGCGGACACCGGGAATGGCAACAAGTGAACCTTCAATTGTTTGTGAGTGGTAAAGACCTCCACCGATATACCCACCTGAAGCAAGGCGAATGGTTACATTTGGCGAGAACTTGCCGTTCGATCGCCAGTAGTCGTGACTGCATTCAACATATTGTTCCATTGCCGGCCAGAAGTAATCGGCAAATTCGGCCCCTTCAATAACAATCCTGAGTTTTTCGCTGTACCTCGACATGCCGTTGGCTGTTCCAACAATGAAGTCTTCAGCAATAGGTGCATTGAAAATCCTTTTAGGTCCGAATTCCTGCTGCAGGCCTTTGGAAACGTTGAAGATTCCGCCCTTGTCCTTATTGGCCATATCCTGGCCCCACATAAAGGTATCGGGGTTGCGCCTGAATTCATCCTTGAGGGTCTGGTTCAGGGCAGTAATCAGTTTGATTTTTTCACCTTCCTGGCTATGCAGCCCCTCAGGATATTTTTCTGAAACATAAGGTTCGGGCAGTACAAAATCGAAAATCGATTTGGGATCGGGATTCGGTGCCTTCAAGGCAGCTTTATGGGCCTCTTTAAGCTCAAGCTTCATTTCTTCCTCAATGGCAATGATTTCCTCTTCGGTAAACCTTTTGTACCTGATGAGCATCCTTCTGAACTTTGCCAAAGGATCATACTGCTCAACATAATTTCTTTCCGATTCGCTGCGGTACAATAAATGGTCATCGGAATTTGAATGCGAATGGATCCTTACACAGTTGGCCTGAACAATTACCGGGAGGCTGTGCTCGAGGGCATAACGTTTGGCCTCGATCATTGCATTCATCGAATCAAAAACATCCTTGCCGTTGCAGTGCATGATCCTCAGGTTCTTAAATCCTGAGAAGTTATTTGCAACCTTACGCTGCGCTGTCTGATCTTTTTTAGGTACCGAAATGCCATACCCGTTGTCCTGGAAAACAAAAACTACAGGAAGTTTTTCCTTATCGGCTCCGTTAATCGCCTCATAGACGAAACCTTCGCTGACAGAGGATTCTCCCTGGTTACTGAAGGCCACTGCCTTTTCACCGTAATATTTAATGGCACGGGCCACTCCCACTGCATGCAGGGTATGGTTGCCCGTTAATGACGATACGCTGTGGATATTCCATTCGGGTTTTGCATAATGGTTCGACATGTGCCTGCCACCACTGGAAGGATCGGTTGCCTTTGAAATTCCGTTCAGGATAACTTCCTCGGGGGTAATACCGCACGACATGGCAGTAAGCATATCGCGGTAATATAAAAACATATGGTCTTTCTTTTTCTCGAACACCTGGCCAACCGCCAGCTGAATGCCATCGTGACCGGCATAAGGAGCATGATATGACCACCCAATAGCCTGCTTGAGGTAATTGGGTGCCTTTTCATCAATGGCCCTTCCAATGGTCATAAGCCTGAACCATTTTTCAAGGGTTTCCTTATCGGTTTTCTTGATTGTATGAATTTTTGGTATTTGTAATTCTTTCATATTAAATGTATCAAATTGATCTGTTAATTTCGAACTGTTCAAGGATATCAGCAATTCTCCGCAGGAAAGCACCTCCGAGTGCTCCGTCAACCACACGATGGTCGTACGATAGCGAGAGGAACATTTTGTGGCGGATTGCAATCACGTCGCCGGTGGGGGTTTCCAACACTGCCGGCTTTTTTTCTATAGTGCCGGTAGCCAGGATACCTACCTGGGGCTGATTGATAATTGGTGTACCGATAATATTCCTGAACGTACCGAAATTTGTGATTGTAAATGTGCCACCCTGGATTTCTTCAGGCGAAAGTTTATTGCTGCGGGCTGCATTGGCAAGCCTGTTCAAATCTTTGGTGAGGCCTACGATATTTTTCTGCTCGGCATTTCTGACAACCGGAACAATAAGGTTCCCGTCGGGTTTTGCCACTGCCACACCAACATTGATATTCTTGCGCAGAATAATTTTGTCGCCGTCGACCGATGAATTCACCATTGGGAATTCAGCGAGGGCAGCTGCTGTTGCTTCAATAAAGAATGGCATAAAGGTTATCTTTTCGCCATACTTCTGAAGGAACGACTCCTTGTTTTTCTCCCTCCAAAGGACCAGGTTTGTAACATCGGCCTCTACGACTGAAGTCACATGGGGCGATACCTGTTTCGACATCACCATATGCTCGGCAATAAGTTTACGCACGCGGTCCATCTCTACCACCTTATCGCCTTCGCCCGCTGTAACCGGAGGTACCTGTTTTCTTTCAACAGCCGGAGCAGCTGTCGTGCTGGTTTTCGCAACAGGCTTTTCTTCACTTGTTTTTTGTTGTTTTTTGCTTTCAAGATAATCAAGCAGATCCTGCTTCTGCACCCTTCCATTGGCTCCCGAGCCTTTTATCGATTCAAGTTCTTTGGCTGAAATTCCTTCCTCTTTGGCCATTGTGCGCACAAGAGGTGAATAAAACCTGTTCGACATTTCCCTCGACGGAGGTGCATCATCGGATACTTCCCCGACTTCTTCCTTTTTATCTTCAAGAGGCGCCCCCAGCTCTATTGAAGAAGAAACATCCTGTGTCTCCTCCGTTTCCGGTGGTTCCTCTCCTTCCATATTGATAACGGCAACTACCTGTCCGACAGGGACAAGCGCACCTTCTTCAAATAAAATTTTTGTAACTACGCCATCGACAGGTGAAGGGATTTCAGAATCCACTTTATCGGTGGCAACTTCGAAGAGCATATCATCTTCTTCAATGGTATCGCCTTCTTTAATAAACCATTTGGTAATTGTGCCTTCCAGGATACTTTCTCCAAGTTTAGGCATCAGGATTTCGAATTTTGACATAAATCTTAAATATGACTTTTGCTATTTTTAGATTATTAAACACGCATAAAATTGAAATGTTCACATTGCAATTTTAAGAATAATCAGCCAATATTTAAGATTAAAAGACTTAAAAGTATTTTACCGTGACAAAGAATTAATATTCAGACCTGCAGGCTACCAGTCAACTCACTTACTGACTTTATGTTATGCCTGTCGAGGTAATCATTGATCCCCTCCAGGATGTGAAGAGGAATGAAAGGATCTTTAAACAAAGCAGTACCTATCTGCACAGCTGAAGCTCCGGCAATAATAAACTCCAGTGCATCAGCTGCATTCATTATTCCGCCCATGGCAATTACAGGTATTTTCACTGCTTTTGCAACCTGCCACACCATGCGCAATGCAATGGGTTTGATGGCAGGGCCCGATAACCCGCCTGTGATGGTTGAGAGCACCGGTTTACGGGTTTCCGCATTGATTGCCATACCCACAAATGTGTTAACAAGCGATACGCTGTCGGCACCCTGTCCCTCGACAGCCTTTGCAATTTCGGATATATCGGTAACATTGGGCGAAAGCTTTACTATTAGGGTCTTAGAATATACCCTTCGCACTTCCCGTGTGACTGCTTCGGCACCCGGGCAGGTGATACCAAAGGCCATTCCCCCCTCTTTTACATTTGGGCATGAAATATTCAGTTCAATGGCAGGAATACCCTCCAGTTCATTTACTATTTCAGTCAGCTCAATATAATCTTCCACCGTCGAGCCGTTTACATTGATGATAAGCGGTGTGTTGTAGTCTTTGATGCGTGGATAGATGTTGCTGATAAAATAGTCGATTCCCTTGTTTTGGAGGCCTACGGCATTTAACATTCCTGAAGGCGTTTCTGCCATCCTTGGGTACAGGTTTCCGTCGCGGTTGCGAAGGGTAAGTCCTTTCAGAAAGATCCCTCCCAGCTGCGATACATCATAGAATTCATTGATTTCTTCGGCATAACCACAGGTTCCCGAAGCCAGCATCACAGGGTTTTTAAGTTTCAGCTGATGAATTTGAACTGCTAAATCGGCCATTTTAAATCATTTATATTAAATACAGGACCTTCGGTGCACACACATATATTACCATGATGGGTTGGTTCAATACAGCACAGGCATACTCCAAAGCCACACGCCATCAGATTTTCAAGGGATACCTCACAGAAAACTCCTGCTTTCCTTGCTTCCTTAGCCACTGCCTTCATCATTCCATCGGGGCCACAGGCATAGATACGGTCGTATTTTTTCAGGTTTTCCTTAAAAACAGGATGCTGCGTAACAAGGCCCCTGAAGCCTGAGGAGCCATCTTCAGTTGTATGGTAAAGGTTTCCGTAATTGCTGTAACGGTTTGCATCGATGTGGTCGGATGCGGTCCGGGCACCAATGAGTACATCAACGTTTTCAGGTGGCAACCCCGATTCTTTTGCAAGAAACAGCATAGGTGCCAATCCGCTGCCGCCACCTACTGCCAGGATTCTTTCGCCCTCTGAGGGATATGTAAAGTGCCGGCCAAGCGGATAAATCAGACTGAGCACATCACCTGGTGCAACCTGTGTAAGCTTATTTGAACCTCGTCCAAGAATTTTTACAATCAGTGATATGGTTTGATTATTGTAATCAGCTTCAAATACTGAGAAGGGCCTTCGCAGAAATATCTCACTGCAGTTATTGATATCGACGTTCACAAATTGTCCGGGCCTGAACTCTGGCAAGGTTCCGGGAGATTTAAGCCTTATAAGGAAATTTGTTTCGTTAAGCCGGATGTTCTCCGTAACAGTAAAATTTCCCACTGATTTTTTTCCCATATCCACTGATTTGTGGCAAAGATAAATATTATTTGTATTAAGGTGAAGCTGCGACAGCAAGGTTGATATATAAAAAAAACCGTCAGATTTTTCTGACGGTTTATGATTGCGTCTTGTACAGCAAGTTAGTAATCAATCCGGGTTCGTAAATCAAAATATATTGCTATTAACCATCCTGTCGTATTGTATAATTCTACATTACAAATGTAAAACTTATTTTTGAATCTGCATTCACATTTGTAAATTATTTTTCATGTTGTATAACATGTTTTTACAATTATACAAATCAGAAAGGATCGAAAGTTGTAAAAGTACCGTCAGAATAAAGGAGCACCACTTTTTCGATTGTCCTGTCAGTGGCATCAGGATAGGAAATACCGGCGGCAGATACAGGTTTTTCGGGTGATACGGAAGGTTCCTTTGCCGGTCCATGGGCGTTGGCAGCAGTCTCGTATTCCTGCTGTGCCATATCAGTAACCATTGGTCCCTGTCCGGTGAAAAGCCACCGTGCATTGAGCATAGGGAAGGAAAGCAGGAACTTTTCGATGAACACTGCCCCGGGTTTATTTCTTCCATTCAGGATATGGGATATATTAGAGCGCTGAACTCCAAGCATTTCAGCAAGAGTTCCGGGAGATATACTTTTGTAATCTATGAATTTCTGTATGCGTTCCTTCATATCTGTATCTACGTTGGTTTGTTATACAAATGTAATGATTACATTTTTAATATCCTATATGCCCTGGCAAAATCTTTCAAACCAATTTGCCTGAGGGTAATCTTCTTCATTAACTGCTAATCAGTAATTTACATCATTTCTGCCAAGATCTGCAATCTGCTTTAGATACAGCTATTAAAGATGCTGGGAAACAATGATTTAATTAATTTATCCATATACTATTGTGTGGAGTTTACATACCTGCATATGTATTTCTACAAATCAGAATATATTTTAGTGTTTAATATACTAATATTAAGAACTTTATAGTTTGATTTTATTCCATTATCCTACCCTATTTACTTTTCTGTAATCAGCGGCAGCTGCCCTACCCTGGTGAATAAATGGTTTATTAAGTTGTAAAACACCGGGCATCACCCATTACAATTGTAAACAGCAATATTATTTACAGTTGTAATTTACATTTGTTGCAACACGTTGATGCAGTAAAATGCGCTATTTACAATTGTGTACTCTATTATTGAAGGAAATATGTAACCTTCATTTGAAATACGGACCCGCTGTTCAATGATTTTCTAATGCTCCGGTTTATGCCCTGGTAATTTTTTTTCTGTAGTTAATGCTTCAAGGCTTCTTCTTTTGCATTTTTACGTGCTTTGACCTGTAAAAAAGAAAATATGCGATTCTCAGGCAGGTATTTTTCATGTAAATATTGATATATCAGAATCTTAATACAGTTTTCCGAATTGCATGATTTGATGAAAAGAAGAAAAAATGTGCAACCAACCACTGATTTGGGTATTTTTGCACATACAAACATATTTTGGTATATCATTATCTGAATTATAATAACTGGCATGCGGACATTTCAACTGATATCACTTCTGATTTTTTTTGGCTTCTATATGCTTATCTCCTTCGGCTCATACTACAGCCTGAAAAAAATTGTTAAACCCAAATGGCACCGTTGGCTCAAAACCGGGTACCCTGTTTTTCACCTTGTACTTTTGGTGATGTTTATTGCCATGTATATTTATCCGTTTCAGCCGGTGCGATCAGGTGACTACACTTTTCATCTGCGGTTCAACATCATCCTGTTTACGGTTTTTATGTTTCACCTTCCCATGTCGCTTGCTGCACTCTTACATGTTGTTTTCAGAAGAAGAAAAAAACCGGTGATTCCCTATACAGGGTTGCTTATATCCCTTCCCATGGCTGCAGGGATGATTTATGGCACTGTTGGAGGGGTAAATTCAATCAGGGTTATTGAACAGGAACTTCATTTTCAGAATCTGCCGGAGGAGTTTGAGGGTTTCAGGATTGCCCTGTTCACCGACACGCACCTGGGCGGGATGGTAAATGCTGAAAGGATGATGGCAAAGGCATCAAGTCGCATTGAAGAAGCTCATCCCGATATGATTTTGTTTGCCGGTGACCTTGTCAATAATTTTGCCTATGAAACAGAAGGCCTTGATGGCATATTCCGGGAAATTACCCGTGACAGGCCCAGTTATTCTATCCTTGGCAATCATGATTATGGTGACTATTCCCGATGGGAAAGTGAAGAAAAAAAGAGGGAAAACTTCGAAGGAATTCTTGATGCAACAATGAGAATGGGTTTCAGGATGCTTCGAAATGAAAATATTGTGATGAAGCGTGGAAATGATTCGATTTACATTGCAGGTGTGGAGAACTGGGGCCATCCGCCATTCCCCCAGTATGCCGATCTTGATGATGCGACTGATGGAATTCCTTCCGATGCTTTTACAATTCTGTTGTCACACGATCCGGCCCATTGGGAGAGCATTGTTAAAAACAGAGATGACATTGAACTCACATTTTCGGGGCATACCCATGGGATGCAATGGGGCATTAAAGTGGCCGGTATACCCTTCAGTCTTGCATGGCTTACACGAAAATACTGGGGAGGCCTTTACTATTCGGGTAATTCTGCCTTATATGTCAATACCGGGTTTGGAACAGTTGGTATGCCCTGGAGGCTTGATATGCCGGCGGAGATCACGCTGCTTACCCTAAAAAGAAGTGAAGTCAACCGAGAATAGGAAATTAAAATACACATCTTTCTTTTCCGGGAGATAGGAAGCCCTGAACCCGATACTTGCCGGGGCATAGAATCTTACAAAATTTACATCAGCAGTAATTTCGGTTCCAAAAGAATTGATATCCCTGGTAAATGTACCCGTCTTCTGACCTTCACGGTAAAAATTCCCCTTCAGCCGGGTATAATCAGCAAACATTGAAGCAGTTATCCTCCGGGTATAGACCAGGCTCCAGAGGTTATAGTCGGGATAGAAAAGCGGCATCTTGTAATCGACACCTCCTGTTGCAACTGAGGTTGTCCGGATACGTCCCCATCCCCGCGCATAGCGGATGGCATCATTAAAGCTCATTGTTCCGCCGTCCTGCTTCTGTTGCCCGCCGGCATACAACCTGATACCATGATTCTTTAAAAGTCCCGGCAGATACGCCACCGACTGCAGGGCAGTCAGCTGACCTGCCCTTCGGGCACCAAAAGGCGAATGCCTGTACATCCCGTCAACTACTAATCCAAAATCAGGATAGACATCCATATGACTTTGCCGCAGCATCTGGTGCATATAAAGCCTGTAACCAAGGTAATGAAAACTGCCCTGATGAAAGCGTTCAGGCGTTGATTCAGTGTGGCCGATGTAATTGAAACCATACTGGAGCTCGGGTTGAATGATTCTCCCGAAAGGTCCTTTTCCGAAGAAGATTGGCAGCCAGGCCTTCAGTATTGCAGAGGTTTCATTATAGGTATAGCGCTGAAGCAGCGTATCCTGTCCGACTACAGCACCATCCCTGTCGACGTATTGCCTGATGGAATAATACTGGGCACCCCGCTGGCCATAGGAAGCATTTATATCAAAAACCGGAAACCACCCCTTGTAGGCATAATCAACTGTAAAGCGTCCGGCACTTTCAGAGGGATCCCATATGTAGCCAAGAGTCGTTTCACTTGTTCCGAGAACATTTTGTGACATCAGACTGGCTCCGGGAAGAAAATCATAAGAATTCACATCGATATATGCAGGAGCCCAGCTGTGGAAATTAAAAAGATTTTTTGCCTTGCTGTACTCCTCACTCAGGAATGTACCCGAAGCAGTATCTGAAAAGTTAGGCATTCCTGCTTCCTGCCGGGCAAGAATTTCTGCAAGCGCATATTCACCTTTTACAACCTTATCAAAAGGGATTGGCTTTAACTGGCCTGCCTCAATTTCAATCAGCCGGTACCCGTCTGCTGTATAATCACTGAGCATGATTTTTTTTTCATCGGAAGAAACTGACGGATAAGCTGCATCGAAACGTGGCTCATAAATCAGCTCTATATGATTAGTGGAAAGGTTCATTCTGTAAAGGCAATTCTTCCCCGAATATGAGCTGATAAAGTAAATAACTTCACCTGCCACCTTCAGCTGTCTGATATCGCCCAGGTCGGTATCTAGGAGCACTTCCATACTTCCTCCCGCAGGGTCAATTCTAACGAGCCGTTTTCCGTCGCGGAACAGAGCAATTGCCACCAATTGCGAATCATTCAGCCATTCGGGCGAAAAGAGGTAATTGTTAAGGGGAGGCTGAAAGCTGTCGAGCAAAGTTCCATCGGGAAGACTGTAAACCGACAGGAAATAGTTATTTGAAAAATCAACTTCAATTATGGCTACTTTGGAAAGATCAGCCGACAAAGAAGGGCTGAAGCCTTTGAAACGGGTATCCATCTCTATTTTACGTCCCGTTTCAACATGAACCATTCTTATGAGTGATCGCCCGCTGTGCTGCCAGCGAACATCCCTTATCTGTTCCGACCACACAATCCATTCGTTGCTGTAATTGACCGATTCATTAAAGATTGTCCCCGGAAGGGTAATTTTTTGTTCCCTGCCTCCATTATCTATTTTTACAAAAGAAGGAATTTCGTTGTATGCCGTTTTATAGGAAATGATTTGCGAGTCATGCTGCCTGTAGCCATTTGTGTAACTGGCATAATATTTTGACTGGCCGGTTACAGAAGTTGAGGGGGATGGAGTAAAGAGCCTGTCAGCCCTGTCCCATTCAAGTTTCAGGCTGTCGAACACAGAATAGTAATTTTCGGCTATTGTCATGCCTGTTTTTTCCTTCATCACTTGTTTAACCGGGAACAGGGACCAGGGTTTTTGTCCTGCACGGGTGAATGCATTTTCCCACAGCTCAGCACCATGCCTTGCCCTGAGATTCCCTGCCAGATAATAACCCAGCCGGTAGTGGTTGGGCACATAGTTACGGTACGAACGAAAGAAGGCCTTGTCATATGAATATACCCCTTTTTCAACAACCTGTGCCCTGTGTTCCATCAGAAAAGAAGGAAACCTGCCCCTGCCATAGTTGCTTAAAGAAGTTTCAGTAATTACTGCATCACCTTCGATAAGCCACCAGGGTATAAATAGACCGAAAGCCAGTCCGGTTCCCTGCTCTCCCAGCAGCCATCTGACTGCACGTGGCAGGTTGCTGTGAATCTTGTCGACCTGCACTACATGGCGGAATTCATGCAGTGCAAGCTGTTCCAGCCAATCCTGCGGATAAATGGCCTGATGTGGCGTAGTATAGAATTCAGCCCGTTTGGGAGCCCAGGCAACCAAACCATTTGATTCAACAGTTTGGGTATGCAGTACAACAGGTATTTTCCGGGGATTATGCCTGAGGGTATAACTGCCATAGGGATAAGTGGCATCAAGGTCACCTGCAAGTTTTATGGCCTGCTCTTCATAGTAATCCGGGAATATGATCTGGAAGTTTCTTGTATGAATCTGACGCCAGCGAATGGAGGCTGGGTCCTGTCCTGTCTGAAAGTATTGAGCTCCTGCAACCAACCCGGAAATAACATATGTAATTATCAATATGAGCTTCTTCATTTTCCAAAAATACACAATCCATTGTGAAACTATCAG
>OBJA01000504.1_pt1 | contig 33730 bp, 29 predicted proteins | sample 1519751 | NCBI WGS metagenome assembly OBJA01 (sample SAMEA3881238, study PRJEB22517) | soil metagenome | biome: lake sediment; feature: soda lake sediment; material: sediment, water from around vicinity | place: India | collected 2013-12-23 | depth 3 m
CCCAAGATTATCTGCTAGTGCTTTTGAAATAGAAAGACCCAATCCCGTTCCACCGTATTTATTCCTTGATAGTGATTCGTGCTGCCAAAATCTTTCAAAAATCTTTGAGTGATACTGCTTATCAATCCCTATTCCTGAATCCTTAACTGTAATGAATAAACCAGAATCTTTTTTTCGTAAGATTAAACTTACACTACCTTCATCAGTAAACTTTACGGCATTATTAATTAGATTTGTGATAATCTGATACAGCTTATCTTTGTCTGTTTCAATTAATAAATTCTTTAACTTATCCGGAGAATTAACAGCATAAGAAATATTCTTATCTGATGTTTGTTGATTAAGTAGTTCTTCGAAATAATGAGAAAGTTCAATGATAGGAAAACGGTTAATGTCATTTTTTGTAAAACCGCTATCAATTCTCGACATTTCAATAATATCATTTACCACAGCCAAAAGTCTTTCAGATGAATAACTAATCATTTCTACATAATTTCGCTTTTCTTCGAGAGAAATGGTTTCGATATCGTTTAATAGAGAGCAAAACCCTATTATCCCATTTAGTGGTGTTCTAATTTCGTGTGAAATGTTTTGTAAAAAAGCTGTTTTAAGTTTGTCGCTTTCCTCTGCTTTATTTTTTGCATATTCCATCTGAATTTCAGCTTTTCTTCTATGATTGGATGAGAAAATCTGAGCTACTAGTGATGCTGTTGTACTAATATATGCTATTTCGTCACTTTGCCATTTTCTGAATTCAATAGTATTCTCAACACAGATTACTCCAATGAGTTTACCTTCAGATATTATGCCTGCATCAAGCATAGACATAATGTTTAGAGGACGCAAATAGTTTTCAGTAAATTCGCTAGTTCGTGGGTCGGCTAGTGCATTTTCAGCTGAAATAATTCCTTCATTCTGAATAGATTCAAAATATCTAGGATAATCGCTAGATTTTAATCTTACACCTGATAAATGATTATTTTGTGTGCTATCAAATAATGAAATACACTCCATTTCATCTAATTCATTTGAAAGTATCCAGATGCTTGCGCGTCTTGCTTCAATAGTTTCAGAGATAGCCTTGGTAATGGTATTAAAACATTCAGGAGCTATTGCATTTTTAATGTTTTCATTTGTTAATAAATTAACAATAGATAGTCTTTGTTTGTTTACTCTTTCTTCATTTTCCTTTTTTTGTAGTTCATTTTTCTTCCATTCTGTAATATTTGTGACTACTCCCATTACTTCTGTAATTTTATTATTTTTATATAATGGTATTACAGTTTCGGTAAAGAATTGGTTTTCCCACATTATTTCGAAACTTAATGTTTCACCTTCGAATGCTCTTTTTATGTGTGGCTCAATCTTATTGCAAAATTGCTTTGGAAAAACATCTTTAATACGTTGCCCTATCAACATACCTCTAGACAAGCCTGCATCTTCTAGTCCATTACCCTCAACTAGAAGATATCTGTAGTTTTTATCATAAACTACAATAAAACCGTTAGGATAATTTTCTGCTAACATCCTAAATTGTTGCTCTCTTTCGATAAGCTGTCGTTCAGCTAGTTTACGCGCACTTATGTCCTGAAAAACTGTTGCAAATTTATTCTCCTCAGGCGAAAAAACAGAGATCTGATAATGTTTGTCGAATGGTTTGTAATAGGTTTCAAAATCAATATTTCTTTTAGTCTTTACAACTGAATAGAATTTATGTAAATATGGGGCTTTTTTACTTTTATAAATTTTTGTTGCTCTTTTGCCAATAATCTTCTCCTTAATTAAGCCTGTATATTCTTCGTATTTTGGGTTAACATCGAGAATTATATAATCTATAGCTTTGCCATTCTCATAAACAATCTCATGAAGTGCAATTCCATCGTTTGTGTTGTTAAAGAGTGCTCTATATTTTTTTTCACTGTCTTCAATTTGTTTTCGTAGAGCATAATCTTTTGTTATATCTGTGAAAACCATTACCACCCCTGTGATTTTTCCTGCTTCATCAAATATTGGTGCAGCACTATCCGCAATCTGGTACTCTTTGCCGGTTCTAGACAATAGTGATGTATGATTTGCAAGACCCACAACAAGACCATTCTTGAGGACCTTACTGACTGGGTTATTAACCGGCTTTCTGCTTATAGAGTTAATTATTTTAAATACCTTAGATAATGGTTTACCTATTGCGGATTTAGATCTCCAACCGCATAATTTTTCAGCAATAGGATTCATGTGAACTACGTTACCTTCGGCATCAGTTGATATCACAGCATCTCCAATAGAATTTAGGGTTAATTCCAAATTTCTTTCGCTTTTTAATAATTTAGCATCTTTTTGGATTAATTCATTAATAAATCCCGATAGTCTCAAAAAAGCCTGCAGATTAAATTTTATATATTCATCATCAGTATTATCATTTATAATTCCGAAATGCAGTAAATCAGATTTGATAACTTCGGGAACTTTATTGTCATTTGAAAAGAAAACCAAGGGGACATTAAAAGCTTCATATGATTTCAGACAAATATTATCAGTTTTTGAAATATCAATAAGGACGAGGCAGTACTTATCAGTATTTTTTATCTTAGATAAGTTTTCAGGCTTAATTATACCCGATTTTACACTAATATTTTCACAAATTGATGTAATTTTTTCTGCAATGCTTGAATCTTCTGTTATCAGAAGAATTGATTTACAATGCTTTTTTATCATTTTTCAAAGTTTTAAAGCTCAGGCTTATTAAATAATGCACTAAATCTCAAACAAATATAGCAAATTCAACATTATTTCAATATATATATAATGATTTTTTTAATTTATGGATATATAAAAATATTTTGTATTATTATTTTAGTGAAAATTAATGCTTTGAATTTTTGGTTTTGGAATCTGCTAAGTTTTGTTTAATATTTTTATTTTACTCAAAAAGCCCTTCATCTCTGATAAGTAAAACAATTGAAGAATGGGAAACAATAAGATACTTTTCATTTTTAAATTCTATCTCATAACTGCCGGATTGTTGATAAACAGCGAGGTCTCCTGGTTTTGCTTGTAGGGGAAGATATTGTACGGTCTCTTTCTTTTTCCAAGCTTCATCTGAGTCAGTTAGGTTTGGTATAGGATATCCGGGACCTACTTTTAATATATATCCTGATTTTACTTTTTCATTTTCGTGCACTGAGGGGGGTAAAAACAATCCGGATGGAGTTTTGCTATCGGGTGTTTTAGGCTTTATAAGAACTTTGTCTCCAACCAAAATGAATTTTTCTAAATCTCTTTCCTCTATTCTTAATGTCATAACTGGTTAATAAATTTGTACAAATGTATTAAATCTAATTGTTTAGAAATAGAAAATCGTTTAATTTTTCTTTTTCCATCCAGCTTCAGATTTCCAGTCTGTATAATAAATTATTAAGTTGGCTTCAGATTTCCAAGTTGTAAAATATATTTTCCAGTCGGCTTCGCTTTTCCATGTTGTAAAATACCAATGTCCGCTATCAGGTTTTGCTTCGCTTTTCCAACTGGTTTTATAAACCATCATATTTGCTTCACTCTTCCAAGTTGTAACATATACTATTTTGTCAGCCTCGCTTTTCCATTCTGTTACATAAACTTTTTGTGAAAAAATAGAAGCAGAAGAACAAACAAGAATTATTAGAATAAAAAAATGTCTCATAATGTTGAAATATTAGTTAGATTATTTTATCAAAAATCATGCAAATATTATCAGTAGTTTTAAATATTAATCATTATCGAATATTTGAAATTGTTGATATTTGTTTTTATTATATCTTTGAGTTGAAATTTGCATCTATGAAAACAAAGAAAATAGAGATTTTATATACAGAACTTGCTTACGAAGAACTTGCAGAATCAGATAAAAGACTTATAGACAGTGCTATTTTAGGGGCAAAGTCTGCATATGCGCCGTATTCTGAATTTTTTGTTGGTTCTGCTGTTCAACTTTTGGATGGTACTATTCTAAAGGCGAATAATCAGGAGAACGCTGCATATCCCTCAGGTTTGTGTGCAGAAAGAGTAGTATTGTTTTATGCAAATGCGGTTTTTCCTGATTCTGCAGTACATAGCATGGCAATTGCAGTTATTGACAAAGATGGAAAAATAATCGATGAGAATATTTCCCCTTGTGGGTCCTGCAGGCAAGTAATAGCTGAAAGTGAAATGAGATTTAATCAAAAAATTAGGATACTGCTTGCTTCAAAGAAGTCTGTACTAATTTTTAATTCAATTCAAGATTTACTACCCTTAAGTTTTAATCAGGGTAATTTAAAAAAGTAAATATTTCTCAGAGTTTATAAAACTTCTTTAATCCTCACTAGTTTTATTAGTAAATCTTTCAGATAATCAAGTTTAAGCATATTAGAGCCATCAGACTTAGCTTTATTGGGTTGCGGATGAGTTTCTATAAATATTCCATTAACTCCTGCTGCAATTCCGGATTTAGCAATTATTTCAATCATTTCAGGTTTGCCTCCGCTTACTCCCGAAGGTTGATTTGGTTGTTGCAAGCTGTGAGTTACATCAAGAACAACAGGGAAACCATATTGTTTCATTGTGTGAATATTTCGGAAATCAACAACTAAATCTTGATATCCAAACATTGTTCCTCGCTCTGTAAGGAGAATATTTGTGTTGCCGGTGCTAATTACTTTTTCGGATACATATTTCATTGCTTCAGCTGAAAGAAACTGAGCCTTTTTAATGTTTACATACTTTCCAGTTTTACCTGCGGCTTGTAATAATTCAGTTTGTCTGCATAAAAAAGCCGGTATTTGTAAAATGTCAGCTACTTCTGCAGCTATTTCTGCTTCACATGGCAAATGAATATCTGTACAAATAGGAACATTGAATTTCTTTTTTACTTTGGCAAGTATTTTAAGTGCTTTTGAGTCTCCAATACCTGAAAATGAATTTATGGAACTTCTGTTTGCTTTTTTATATGAAGCCTTAAATACAAAAGGAATTGAAAGTTCATCTGAGATTGTTTTTAACTTCTCTGCAATAAGAAAACAGTTTTCTTCTGATTCAACTACACAAGGACCAGCGATAATAAAAAACTGATTCTCAGGCGGAAATATTATTTTTTCTAAATCATTGTTCATATAATGTTATAAATGTGTATATACAAAATCATAAAAGATGTTCAAAAAAGACCGTTAAAATACAAAAAGCTTAAACTTCCCACTCAAAGCCATCTTTTTTATCTTTAATAGTTATTCCTAGTTTATTTAGTTCATCTCTAATATGATCAGAGGTAGCAAAATCTTTGTTCTGTTTAGCATTTAATCTGATATTTAATAATAAGTCTACCACATCATTGAACGAGGAATTATCTTTCTTTTCTTCTTTGTCAATGCTTAAACCAAAAATATTAAAAAGAAAATCATGATATGTTTTTTGCAAAATGTCTAAATTCTCTTGATTGATTTTTACAGATCCTGCTTCAATTTGGTTAATGATTTTTAGACCGTCAAAAAGATGAGCTAATACTATAGGACTATTCATATCATCATTCATTGCGGCATAACACTTATCTCTAATTTCTTTAGCCTGATAAGAATTTTCATTTGATGCCTGAATCTTTTGAAGCCCCACATAAGCTTTCATAAGTCTTGATAGTCCTTTTTCAGATGCTTGTAATGCCTCATTCGAAAAGTCAAGAGTACTCCTATAATGTGCCTGTAAAATGAAAAACCTTATTGTCATTGGGCTATAAGCTTGTTCTAGAATTTGATGACTACCGGTAAATAATTCGTCAAGCGTAATAAAATTTCCTAAAGATTTTCCCATTTTTTTTCCATTTATGGTAATCATGTTATTGTGCATCCAATACTTTACACTTTCTTTTCCTAGTGCAGCTGTGCTCTGGGCAATTTCACATTCATGATGCGGGAAAAGTAAGTCCATTCCTCCACCATGAATATCGAACTCTTCGCCAAGATATTTAATTCCCATTGCTGAACATTCCATGTGCCAACCCGGGAATCCTACTCCCCAAGGTGAGGTCCATCTCATTATATGTTCTGGGGAAGCATTTTTCCATAAAGCAAAATCAAAAGAATTCTTCTTCTCATGTTGTCCGTCAAGATTACGAGTATTGCTAATCATATCTTCCAGTTTTCGTCCTGAAAGCTTTCCGTAATTATAAGTTTTATTATATTTGTCGACATCAAAATAAACAGAACCTTGGTTTACATAAGCAAATCCTTTATCAATAATCTTCTTAATCATTTCAATTTGTTCAATTATGTGACCCGATGCTGTTGGTTCAATAGAGGGAGGTAGACAATTCAGTTGCTCCATGTTTTTATGGTATGCCCTGGTGTACATTTGTACAATTTCCATTGGTTCTAGAAGTTCAACACGAGCTTTTTTACCAATTTTATCTTCACCTTCGTCTGCATCATTTTCAAGATGCCCAACATCAGTAATGTTTCTTACATAACGAACTTTGTATCCAATGTGCTGCATATATCTGTATAACAAATCAAAAGTAATCGCAGGACGTGCATGACCCAAATGGGCATCCCCATAAACTGTTGGTCCACAAACATATAAACCTACATGCGGATGTTTTATTGCAATAAACTCTTCTTTTTTATTACTTAACGAATTGTGAATTATCATTTTTTCCATACAATAAATATCTTTTTCGAAACCATTACAAAATTACTATTCTTATTAATATATGCCAATTAAAATACGTATAATTGCAAAGTCAAAATTCTTTAGTTATGATTATAATATACAAGCTATACCAAAAATATCGTAATTATTTTTATGAATTACTTAGTCTTACATTATTACTGTTTGTATTTGCAAGTTGTAATCAAGTAAGCAAACCTGAGAAAAATGATGCAGAAGTTAAATATGTGTTTTACTTTATAGCTGACGGATTAGGATATTCTCATATTAGTTTGACTGAAGCATATCTGGCTAATTTGAATAATGAAATTGGAGCTGTTAGTTTAACAATGACAGATTTCCCTGTACATGGGATGGTAAATACATTCAGTAAAAATCGTCAAACTACGGGTTCTGCTGCAGCTGGAACAGCAATGGCTTATGGTCGAAAGGAGGATATAAATAAAATCGCATATTTCGATGGTGATTTTAAGGAATCGAAATCTATATTGCAACTAGCTGCAGATTACGGCTATGCCAATGGATTAATTTCAACTGTAAGTTTAAATCATGCAACTCCGGCAGCGTTTTATGCGAATGCTCCAAGCAGAAAAAAATACTATGAAATAGCTTTGCAATTAAGTTCGTCTACTATAGATTATTTGGGCGGTGGAGGTTTATATAAAAATACGGGAGATGATTTAATGCAATTAGATGTTTATAACATACTTCTGCAAAATGGATATAATATTGTGTCACAGAAATCTGATGTTGATTATAATTCAGGGAAACTATACTTTAAAAGTCATAAACTGTTTTCAGAAGCTGAAATGCCTTATGCCATTGATAATAAAGATAAGTATTACATGTTAAAAGATTTTTTACAAGTAGGGATAGATTTTCTTAAAGGTAAGGAAAAGTTTTTTATAGTTATTGAGGGAGGGAAAATTGACTGGGCTTCTCATGAGAATGATGCAGCAACAATTGTAAATGAGATAATTGATTTTGATATGGCTGTAAAATCTGCTTATGAATTTTATTTGAAATACCCAGATGAAACCTTGATAATTGTTAGTTCTGACCATGAAACAGGAGGACTTGCATTAGGGATTAATAAAAATAGTTATGAGACAGACTTTGCTGCGTTAAATTTACAGAAGATTTCACAATTTGAGTTGTCGAATAAAGTTTCTGTAATGAGACGTAAAAATAAAACATGGAGCGAGATTTTAAAAATGATTAAACTTGAGTTTTTTGATTCGAGCATTCAACTTAATGAAGAAGAACAATCTATGCTTGAACTAGCTTATTTACATTCAATTACACCAAGTTTAATTGGCAGCTTTAATTATCGAGAATTATATGGAACTTATTGTCCTATTTCATTTACTGCAACAAGAATAATTAATAATAGAGCTTCCGTAGGTTTTACTACTACATATCATACTGCTGCTGCTGTGCCGATTTTTAGTATAGGAAATAATAGTCAATTATTTTTAGGCAGCATGGATAATACTGAAATTCCAATTAAAATTCAAAAAGTGATTAAACCATAAACTTTTCTCTAAAGTTTAAAATCTTTTCAAAAACATATTTTTGCTCTTGATTATTATAAAGCCTTTATTTACTTTTGAGCAGATATAAATTAAAATATAAATATTATGCAAAATTTAAATTGGTCTGAGCTACCATTTGGTTATGTAAAGACAGATTACAATGTAAGATGTGTATACAAAAATGGTTCATGGGGAGAAATAGAGGTTAGTGACTCTGAATATGTTAATATTCATATGGCAGCAACTTGTCTTCATTATGGACAAGAGGCATTCGAGGGAATGAAAGCCTATATGGGTAAAGACGGGAAAGTAAGACTGTTCAGATGGGACGAGAATAGTAAAAGATTGCAAAGTTCTTCGGAAGGTATTATCATGGCCAAAGTTCCTGATGATTTATTTCTGAAAATGATTACAAAAGTTGTGGAACTTAATAAACACTTTATTCCTCCTTATGGAACAGGTGCATCATTGTACATCCGTCCTTTTCTTTTTGGAACGGGGCATGGTGTTGGAGTTGCACCGGCTAATGAATATACATTTATTGTTTTTGTAACTCCTGTAGGACCATATTTTAAAGAAGGATTCAATCCTGTGAAAATTGCTATTGTGCGTGATGCCGACAGAGCTGCTCCACTTGGAACAGGAAATATTAAAGTAGGAGGGAATTATGCTGCCAGTTTACGAAGCGTAATACGCGTAAAGGAAGCAGGATATAGTGCTCCGATGTATCTTGATGCAAAAGAGAAAAAATATATTGATGAAATAGGTGCTGCAAATTTCTTTGGTGTTAAAGATAATACATACATCACACCCCAATCTACTTCAATTTTACCTTCAATAACAAATAAAAGTCTTGAGCAATTGGCTCAACACTTAGGATATAAAACTGAAAGAAGACCTGTTGAATTTACTGAATTGGCGAGTTTTGAAGAGGTAGGAGCATGTGGTACTGCTGCTATAATTTCACCGATAGGAGAGATTAAAGATCTCGACAATGGGGATGTTTATACATTTTGTTGTGGAGGTAAGCCAGGCCCGGTCTCTACAAAACTATATGAAACATTACTTGCTATACAGTATGGTGATATTGATGATCCATTTGGATGGGTGACAATACTTGATTTATAATAAAATAAAAAGCCTCGAAAGAGGCTTTTTATTTTCTAATGTCTTTAAATGAATTACTTACTATAGTGCTTATTTGTTCGAATAGTTCATCTTCATTAGTATCTCCGTTAAATGTGTTAACTTTATTTTGCTGATTATAAAAATCAAAAATGCTTTTTGACTTTTGCTCATAAACCTCAAGTCTGTGCACAATTATTTCTGTTTCCATATCATAGCTTCGTGCTCTTGAAGTTTTAGCTCTTGCAGATAGTCTTTTGATTGATTGTAAAGTTGAAGTTTTTAGCTCGACTACTAATGAAACAGAAGAATCCTGTCTTTTTAATAATCCGCTCAATATATATGCCTGCACAAGAGTTGAGGGAAAACCCTTAAATACAAAACCTCTAATATTTTTTGTTTCTTTAAATTTTCTTTCTATTAGCCTAATTGCAATATCATCAGGAACAATATTTCCGCTTTCCAGATAAGGTTGAGCTATTTTTCCTATTTCAGTCTTATTTGCTATCTCCGCTCTTATCATTTCGCCGGTAGAAACATATTCTAATCTGAATTTTTTTGCAAGTCTCTTTGCTTGAGTCCCTTTCCCAGCTCCTGGAGGTCCATAAAAAACAATATTTAATAGAGTTTGTGAAAGAACTTTCTCAATAATATCTGTTACTCTGCAAAAAACATCATCGATTGAGCCTGTGCCTTCTGCGGGAAAGTATTTTCCCTGCTCTTTGTAAAAATCAATTACAGGAATAGTTTTATTGTCATATTCCTTTAATCTGTTTTCAATAATGTTTAACTGGTCATCTTTTCTGTTCTCAATCTTACTTCTTGAAATCATCCTTCTAATCAATTCCTCGCGTGGAACTTCCAAACTTATCAGACAAGATAATTTTGTGTTCATTTTCAGCAGAAGTCCTTCAAGTATATATGCCTGTGCGTATGTTCTAGGGAAACCGTCAAATAGAATCCCGTTTGTATTCGGATGCATTTTTATACTATTCTCAATAATCTTAACAATAATTTCATCATCTGCAAGACCACCCTTTTCAATTATTGACTTAACTTGCTGTCCGATTTCAGAGTTTGAAGCTATTTCTTGTCTTAAAATTTCTCCGGTTGAAATATATGTAAGATTATACTTTTTTACCAGCATTTCTGCTTGCGTGCCTTTTCCGGCGCCTGGAGGACCAAATAGTGCAATATTCAACATATCTATTGTTTTATTTTATAAATATTTTTCAGATTTCTTCCATATCCATCATAATCAAGTCCATATCCAACAATAAAATCATTTGGAATTTCCATAGCACAATAATCAATCTTATAACTCTTCGTATAAGCTTCTGGTTTTAATAGGAGAGTACAAATGTTTATTTGAGACGGATTTTTAATAGCTAATGCCTGGATAATGTGTTCAAGTGTAATGCCGGTGTCTATAATATCTTCAATAATAACAACATGACGTCCTTTTATGTCTTCATTTAGCCCGATAAGAGATTTTACTTCTCCGCTTGTTGAAGTACCCGAGTATGATGACATCTTTAGAAAAGAGATTGCGCAATCAAAGTTTAAGTTTTTCATTAAATCTGAAGCAAACATAAAAGATCCATTTAATATTCCTAGAAAAAGTGGATTTTTGCCATTTAACTCAGCACTCATTTTTTTTGAAAGGGCAAGAATACTATCTAATATTTCCTCGTGTGGGATAAACAATTCAAATTCTTTATCAAGGACTTTTATGGTTTCTTTTTCCATTTGTTTATTATTAAAATCTCAATATATGAATAAGGTTTTAAAAATATTGATTTAATTCTTTAGTATTTATTGCAAAAATACGTTTTTGTTGTTTATTTTTACATCATTAATTAAAAAAGTATTTAATAACATAAATTATAAACATAAATACCAAACTAATATGAAACCAATTGTAAGTATAATTATGGGGAGTACTTCCGACTGGAAGGTGATGGAAAAAGCTGCTAATCAGTTAAATGAACTTCAGATTCCATTTGAAGTTAATGCACTTTCGGCACATCGAACACCTGAGGAAGTTGAGAAATTTACAAAATCTGCTAGAGACCGTGGAGTAAAAGTTATTATTGCAGCTGCAGGGATGGCTGCACATCTCCCAGGAGTTGTGTCTTCGATGACTAGTATCCCGGTTATTGGAGTTCCAATTAATGCGAGTTTGGATGGTTTGGATGCACTTCTTGCAATTGTTCAGATGCCTCCGGGGATTCCCGTGGCAACTGTAGGAATAAATGCCTCGCAGAATGCTGCTTTGCTTGCTGCTCAAATGATTGCAACCGGAGATGAACCAATGTATGAAAAACTTCAAGCTTTCAAGTCAAAACTTAAAGATAAGATTGTAAATGCAAATAAAGAATTGTCAGAATTTAAGTTTGATTTTAGAGTAAACTGATAAATTAAAAATATTTTAAATGCGAATAGTTTCATGGTTGGCCGTTTGTTTAATGTGCTTTTCAGGTCTTAAACTTACGGGGCAAGAAGATTTTAACTATGCCGGCGCCCGTTCAGGGGGTATGGCTAATGCTAGTGTTACTTTTAGTGATATGTGGGCTGTCTTTAATAATCCTGCCGGATTGGCTGGACTTGAGTATCAAAGTATTGGCGTTTTTTATGAAAATCGTTTCTTAATGCCAGAAACAGGTTATGGTAGTTTGCTATATACTGCTCCTTTAGGTGGTGGTAATTTAGGAGTCTCTGCATCGTATTTTGGATATTCACTTTTTAGTTCAAATAAAATTGGCTTGGCATACGCACAGAAATTGTTCAGTAATGTTTCAATGGGAGTGCAAATTGACTATTTGTCTCATTTTCAGACCGACTACTATGGTAATTTGCACGCACTTACCTTTGATATTGGTATACTTTCCAAACCAACTGATAATTTTGCAATAGGTTTTCATGTATTTAATCCATTGAATCTGTCATATTTTTCTGATAACACATTTAAGATGCCTGTAGTCTTGAAGTTTGGGCTTAGTTATCTTTTTAGTAAGGAACTTTTACTAGCTCTCGAAACAGGAAAGTCAATCAATGGAGAGGTTCCACTTATTAAATTAGGATTAGAATATTTGATGACTGAATCATTTGCTTTAAGAACAGGGTTTTCAGGAAAACCTTTCGATTATTCGTTTGGTATGGGTTATAATTCTGGCGATATTCAGATCGATATTGCATATACTTATCATCAGATTTTGGGAAGTACTCCAAAAGTATCCGTAAATTATGTTTTCTAAGAAACTCCCAATATTATTAGTCTGTTGGTTAATTCTGCTTCCAATTTTGTATGCTCAGGAAGATGGACTTCCACCACTTGATGAGATAATTGAGGAGATTGCATCATCGTCTGATGAAGAACTTGATTACACAAGTTTATTTACACAACTTGAAAGTTTGTATTATAATCCACTAGATTTAAATAGTGCAGAATTTGAAGATTTCCAGAAATTAGTTTTTTTAACTGATTTTCAAATTCATAATATTTTAAGATACAGAGAACTACATAAATCTTTTCATACTCTTTACGAACTGCAGTTTGTAATGGGTATGGATGTACTGACATTAAAAAGGCTATTGCCATTTGTTGATTTAAATATTAAGGATTCAAAAGGTAGATTAAATATTCCAAATGCCTTGTCGTATGGAAGAAATGATTTATTTATCCGTTATCAGCGGTTATTGCAGGAAAAAGCAGGTTATGCTGAAATCCCTGATAGTATATTACAGCAAAATCCCGCTAAAGCACGATATCTTGGAAGTCCTGATAAAGTTTATGCGCGTTATTCATATAGATACAAAAACCAGCTTTACTGGGGCATAACGGCAGAGAAAGATGATGGGGAACAATTTTTTCGTGGAGCTCAGAAATATGGTTTTGACTTTTATTCTGCTCACCTGCAAATAAATGATGTTGGAATTATTAAGAAAGCAGTTATTGGCGATTTTTTGGCAGAATTTGGACAAGGCTTGACTTTATGGACAGGAATGAGCTTTGGAAAAACTTCGTCAGCATTGAGTGTAATAAAGCGTCCTCGAGGAATTAATCGATATACATCTGTAAATGAGAATGAATTTTTTCGTGGAGCAGCATTAACATTAAATTTTGGAGATTTTGATGTTACTCAGTTTATATCTTATAAAAAAATGGACGCTTCTACGGGCGTTGATACTGTATTTCAGGAATATGAGGAGTATTTTACAAGTTTTTTAAATACCGGATTTCATAGAACCCCATCTGAAATAGCTAGAAGAAAAGCTGTCGACGAATTAGTTACTGGAGGTAATATAACTTGGAACTCTAAACGTATTAAAATTGGAGCTAGTGGGGTATATTCAAATTTTTCTGTTCCTTTTACATTGGGTGATCAACCCTATAGATTTTTTGAATTTGAAGGTAAATCTAATTCAAATTTTGGACTGGATTATATAACAAGTTTTAGACGGGTAAATGTCTTTGGAGAGTTTTCTATGAGTGAGAATCTAGGTTATGCTATGATAAACGGTGCTATTTTTGATTTTGTGCCAGAGTTGAAAATGTCATTAGTTCATCGTCATTACCAACCCGATTATCAAGCATTATACTCTCAGGCATTTTCTGAAGGAAATAAAACATTTAACGAGTCCGGATTATATATGGGTTTTGAGCTTACCCCAATAAAAAACTGGAAGATTGATGCTTATCTTGATACATGGAAATATCAATGGTTAAGATACGGTGTGCATGGTCCTTCAAGTGGCTATGAGTACCTTATTCAGGTCAATTATTATCCTCGAAGGAATATCGATATGTATTTAAGGTATAAGCATGAAACGAAACTTAGAAATAATCCTGAAGATGAATTTGGAATGCGTACCCTTACCGATGTAGGTATTACTAAATACAGATACCATGTTAGCTACACGCCCGACAGAAATTGGAAATTTCAAAATAGGATAGAAATCGCTCAGTATGATATTAATGATTTGAGGGAGTGGGGATACATGGTATATCAAGATATTCAATATAGACCTTCGAAGATTCCATTTGTTTTTACTACTAGATTCGCTGTCTTTGAAACTGATTCATGGAATACTCGAATATATGCATATGAACCTGATGTTTTGTATGCGTTTTCAATTCCTGCATATTACAGTAGAGGGATTCGTTCATTACTGGTTGTAAAATATACTGCATCTGCATCTTTAGACTTTTGGTTTAAGATAGGTAATACTTATTTTCATGATCAGGATGGCTTAGGATCTGGACTTGACTTTATTGAGGGTAAACGTCGGACAGATATCAAATTACAGTTAAGATATAAATTCTAATATGATACGATCAAAAGAAGATCATATTAGTTTTCTTCGTTATGAAATACTTGCAAATCTACGTAAAACTATTGATGCAGGAATGTGTAATTTTTCTTTTGTATTAATGGCTCAGTCAATCGAGATAATGGGCGCATATCTTGATAACAAACCAATGCGTGCAAGCAATCAGTCCTTAAAAAGGTTTTGTTTGGCTATCGAAAAGCTTTTTCCAAACGAGTATTACAAAGCAAATTACAAAGCATTTCTATATAAACAATTGCGGTCTTGTATGGTACATATGTTTTTGCCTACAGATAAGTTAGATTTGCGTTTATCTGATGATAGGAATAAACATTTGAAAACTCTTTCAGGACGGCTTATTATAAATTCCGAAAATTTGTATATAGATTGTGAGGCTGCTATTAATAAGATAATATACAATATTGAGAATAATAAAATTAAACTAAAGTTTATATCTGGTTAATTGTTACTAGGAGAAGGATCCTGCTTTAAAAATATCAGTTCTTGGATTTACGCACATTATAGGAATCTTCTTAAAATATTCTAGATTTTTTGCATTCTTTAGGTCTTTTGCAAATTTTCTATACTTGTCTGTCATTATGAGTACTAAATCACCTTCAACATCATTAGCATAAGAATATACTTCGTCAGCAAAATTTTTACTTGATGTTAAGTGTTTTGTTTCGTAATCAATAAGTTCTTGTTCGAGAAGTTTATATGCAAACTTAAGATTATTATTCAGTGATTTAATCCTAAAGTCATCATTTTCTCCATGAGCAATAATATACACTTTGCTTTCAAATAAATAGTTAAGATATTTAACCCAGTGAAATTTAATTCTGGATTTAACTTCGCTGTCGACAGGGATTACTAATCTGTCATACTCACCGTAAATAACAGGGCTTTGGACAAGTATGAAAGGAATTCTGATAAATTTTTTCACGATTTTCATGGCTTTTCTTATATTCTTTATGCCATGTGTTCCCATCACTGCAATATAAGCATCGGTTTCAATCCCGTATGTATAAATTGTTTTATAAAGATTTCCTTTAACGACATTAGGAATTACTTCAATATTATGTTTTTCTGAAAATTCTTTTGCAATTACTTCCAGTTTGTCGTAAGCTGTATTAAGCATTGACTTTCTGTTTACTACATGCAATAAGTTAATTGGAGCACCGGTTGCTTTACCTATCATGTATGCATGTTCAAGTGCGTAATTACCTACTTCGGTAAAATCGTGGGGGACTAAAATACTTCTTTTCATACAGTGAATGTTTGGTTGTGTGTTACAAATATATATATATATTTTTTTATTTACAAATTATTAAACGAAAAAAATATGTATTTGGTTGCTTAATATTAAAGTTATGTAAACAAAAATCACATATTTTTATTTTATTGATTGTTATTCAGTTTTTTACGATAAAGAAACTAGATTAATAATTTAATCCTCATCAACCACAACTTTGATGTCTTTAATTAGAATTTGCAGAAAACTCTGGTTCATGAATTTGTTTTCGAATATCTGATAACACAAGTCAAAAGCTTTATAATCTTTTAGATTGCCGTAGTAAGTTGCCATACTGAAACCTATTGCATCAACGCATCTGTTGTCTCCCAAATTCTGAATAATTTTCAGTTTTAGGTGTTCGTCATTCTTTCCTACTTTTCTAATACTTCCATTATCATAAATGTTCCTTGAACAAAAAACAGGAGTCATGTTTTCGGGTCCAAAAGGTGCAAATTGTTTTAAAATTCTATAGAACTTCGGAGTTATTTCCTTAAGTTCCAGTTCCATATCAATATTTAGAATAGGTTTTTTTAGTTTTTCAGGCAATGTTTTTGAAACGAACTCTTCAAATCTTTCTGCGAATTTTTGTACATTTTCAGGCTTCATGCTTAAGCCGGCTGCATACATATGTCCTCCAAAATTGTCGAGTAAATCACTGCAACTTTCGATTGCTTCATACAAATTATATCCTTGAACAGATCTTGCTGAACCTGTAACCACTCCATTTGATTTGGTAAGTACTACTGTTGGTCTGTAATATGTTTCTGTTAAGCGCGATGCAACTATTCCAATTACTCCTTTATGCCAGTCGGGAGAATATACGACTGTAGACGCATTATTCAACATAGACATATTCCCAGCAATCATTTCTAATGCACTATCCGTAATATCATGATCCAGTTCCTGTCTGGATGTATTTATAGAGTTAATTTCAATGGCAATTTTTTCTGCAATTGTTTTATTATCACAAATCAGTAAATCGACTGATTTACTTCCTGAATCTATTCTGCCGGTAGCATTAATTCGTGGTCCAATCTTGAAAACAATATCGTTTATTTGAATTTCTTTATCCTGCAGCCCAGTTATATCAATAATTGATTTAAGTCCGGGGCTTGGATTGATATTGAGTTGCTGTAGTCCAAAATATGAAAGAATTCTGTTTTCTCCGGTAACCGGAACGATGTCCGAACCAATACTTACAACCACTAGGTCAAGATATTTTTTTATCAGTTCAAATTCAATATTGTTTTTCTGAGCATAAGCTTGTAGAAATTTAAATGCCACTCCACATCCTGATAAATCTTTATATGGATAATCACAGTCGGATTGTTTTGGGTCGAGCACAGCAACTGCACACGGGATTTCATCTCCGGGATTATGATGGTCGCATATTATTAAATCAATCCCTTTCTCTTTGGCATAAACAACTTTTTCAACAGCTTTAATTCCACAATCTACGGCTATAATTAGTGAAAAATTATTGTCGGCAGCGTAATCTAATCCTGTATATGATATTCCGTACCCTTCTGCATATCGGTCGGGTACGTAATAGTCAATATCAGCATAAAATTCTTTTATAAATTTATAAACTAGTGCAACCGCTGTTGTCCCATCAACATCATAATCTCCATAAACTAAAATACGTTCTTTGTCCCTAATTGCAATCGCTAGTCTTTCAACTGCAACGTCCATATTTTTCATTAAAAATGGGTCGTGCAGATCTTTTAATTCTGGTCTGAAAAATATTCGTGCTTGTTCGTATGTTTCAATTCCTCGTTGAACAAGTAAATTAGCAATCTTTTTGTCTACATTAAGTACTTCTGCAAGATGATTTACCTTTCCTTCTTCTCCGTATTCTTTTATTAACCAACGTTTTTCTGCCATTACAAGAAATTCTCTTTTATCATATACAATAATACAATTTTTTTTTGTAAAGTAAACATGAAATTTTATCCTTTTTTATTTATTCATAATATTATAGAAATCTTCTTTTAGAATTGCGTTGCTTAGAACATTTGTAAACAGTAAAACACTAAAATTGATTGTTTCTATAAAAATCAATTATTTTATCACATACATACTTGATTTCTTCTTTTGTTATATGTGGAAACATTGGTAAGGATAGTATTTCAGACTGAGTTTTGAAAGAAATAGGAAAATCATTTTCAGAATAAGCTAAGCTTGAATAACAGTCTAAAAATGGTAATGCCGTGGGATAGTGAATTCCAGATTGAATAGCATTTTTTTGCAGGTGTTCTTGAAGTTCCTTTCTTTGTTTACACTTTATGACGTACAAATGAAATATGTGACTGCTAAATTCTCTTATTTTAGGAACTTCTATGTGGTTACAGTTAGCAAGATATTTGTTGTAGAGTAAGCCTGCTTCATATCTCATTGAGTTCCATTTTTCTATATGGTCAAGTTTAATTTTTAGAAATGCAGCTTGGATCGCATCTAGTCTTGAATTTACGCCTTCGATAACATGTACATATTTTTCAGGAGACCCGTGATTAGTATAAATTCTAATTTTTTTTGCTAAAGAGTCATCGTTTGTAACTATTGCACCTCCATCTCCTAGAGCACCAAGATTTTTTGATGGATAAAAACTGAAGCATGCAGCATCTCCAAAAGTTCCTGCATATTTGCCTTTGAAACTGGTAAAGTGAGCTTGAGCAGTATCCTCAATAAGCAATAAATTATGTTTTTTGCATATTCTTTTTATTTCTTCAATATTGCAGGCTTGACCATATAGATGTACAGGTATGATCGCTTTAGTTTTGGGTGTGATTTTTTCTTCAATTTTAGCAGAGTCAATCCCAAAATACTCGTCATGATCTACAAAAACCGGTTTTGCTCCGGTATGTGATATAGCTTCAGCTGTAGCGATGAAGGAATTTGCTGCAGTAATAACTTCATCATTATTTGTAATGCCTAGGCATTTTAGAGTTATCGTAAGTGCATCTGTTCCATTAGCAACTCCAATACAATGTTTAACTTTTAGTTTTTTTGCAAATTCTTGCTCAAAACTTTCAAGATACTTACCATATACAAAAGCATTTTCTTTGATAATCTGTTTAAAATTATCTACTATTTCTCCCTCGATTTCTTTGTGCTGCTCATATAAGTCAATAAATCTTACCATTCGATTGTCATTTATGTTTTTTTTTATACTTTTATCGGCTATAAAATTATATATATTTTTTAATTATAAATAATAAAATTCATATGAAAGTTGGATTAATTGGATTTGGATACTGGGGACCTAATTTAGCCAGAAATGTTGTACAGAATTCCCCCTTTGATTTATTATATGTGTGCGATGCCTCAGAAGAAAGACTTGGAATAGTTAGTAAAAATTATCCTTTCGTAAAAATAACAAAAGATTATAAGGAGGTTATTCTTGATTCTTCTGTTGATTGTGTAATAGTTGCAACTAATCCCGGAACTCATTATGCAATATCAAAACTAGCCTTGGAAAATAATAAACATGTGCTTGTTGAGAAGCCAATGGCTACAAATACTGAACATGCTCTCGAGCTTATAAATCTTGCTGAGAAGAAGAATTTAGTGTTGATGGTTGACCATACTTTTCTTTATAATGGAGTTGTGTCTGCAATGAAAGAAATTATTGATAAAGGAGATCTTGGAAAAATTAATTACATTGATTCAACGCGAATAAATCTTGGCATCTTCCAAAATGATGTAAATGTATTGTGGGATCTTGCGAGTCATGATTTGTCTGTTGTTAATTTTTTCTTGAAAGAGAAGATTATGTCGGTTGCAGCAACTGGTAAGTGTCACTTTAAAAAGGATATTGAAAATATAGCATACCTTACTTTGTTTTATGAAAAAGACATCATAGTTCATATTCATAGTTCGTGGATGTCGCCAGTAAAAATTCGAAAAATGCTTATTGGCGGAGATAAGCAAATGCTTGTTTTTGATGATATTGAACCAACCGAAAAATTGAAGGTTTACGACTCAGGATATACTTTGAAAGAAGCTGATAGGGAAAAGATTTTGGTTGATTATAGAGTTGGTGATGTTTTTGTTCCAAAATATGATACCAAAGAGCCATTAGCATTAATGATTGAAGATTTTTGTAATGCTGTACTTTATGGTAAAATCCCATTATCAGATGCAGATTCAGCATTATTTAATATTAAAGTTTTATGTGCTGCAGACAAATCTTTAAAAAATAATGGGATGGAGGTTAAAATAGATTTTTAATCCTACTTGATTACGTAATGTCAGAAAAACAAACATGGTCTATTATTATTTTTGCATTTAATGAAGAGAAATCTATTGCTGGAGTTATTGATTCAGCTAAGAATATCCTCAGCCTTTTATCTCCTTCCACAAACCAATTGATTATCGTTGACGATGGGAGCACAGATCAAACTACAGAGATTATAAAATCAAAAATGGAACAATATCCAAACTTAGTTGTGGAGTTTCATTCAGAAAATAAAGGTATTGGTGAGGCATTATTAAGCGGATATAAACTTTCTAATATGACAAATGTATGCGCAGTTCCAGCTGACGGACAATTTAATATGGATGAACTTATTCCATTTGCAAATGTTCCTGAGCAGTCAATAATATCATTTTATCGCTTAAAGAAAACAAGATATAATTGGTATCGCAAGTTTCTTAGTTACTGCAATAGGATTTTAAACCGACATATTTTAAAAATTCGAATACGAGATGTTAACTGGATAAAAGTTTATAAAACTGAATTTTTCAATGAAATTAAGCCTGTGTTAACAAGTTCTCTCGTTGAGAGTGAGATATGCGCAAAAATGTTACGTAATAATTATAAGATAATTGAGGTTCCATCAGAATATCATCCTCGTGCAGGAGGCGAATCCAAAGGATCTTCCTTACAAATAGTAATAAAGGCAATAAGAGAAACAATAAAACTATACTTCGTTTTGCGTAAAGTTTGAAATCATGTCACTAAAAGTAGTTCTTACAAATCCTCCATTGTACAAGCTCATTGAGCCTATGTATGATAAGCCTGTTTTTGTAAGGCCTTCATTAGCTTTGTTAGCCTCCTATCTTAGAGAATTTTCAAATCATGATATCAAAGTTTACGATTCGAAATTTTCAGGGATTAGTGAAAAACAACTCATATATGATATTGAGACTTTTAATCCAGATATTGTTGGTATTTCAGCATTTACGTATGAAATTAATGATGCAGGAAAATTTGCCGAAAACTTAAAATCTTATCTGCCAAATACTTGTATTGTAATTGGAGGAACTCATGTGACAGCATTGCCAGAAGCAACTCTAAAGGAATTTCCGGTTTTTGATTTTGGTTTTTGTGGTGAGGCAGATGAAAGTTTTTTACGGTTTCTTCAAACTTTTCAAAACGGAGATGATTTTAACTCTATTAGCGGATTGGTCTATTATGATGAGAATCGTAGAATAATAACTAACAAAATCAAATTATTAACTAAGTTTGACATCCCAATTCCTGCATGGGATTTATTTCCACCAGCTAAAGAATATTTTATTCAGACATCTCGAGGTTGTCCGTTTAATTGCAATTTCTGTTTCAATCCTGCCGGTCATAAAATAAGAACTAGAAAAGTTTCAGATATTATCAGGGAAATAGAATTTCTTATTGAAAGATTTAATCCAAGCAGAATTTCATTTGGAGATGAGGCTTTTGGTGCAAACCCAATTTTTGCTAGAGAGTTGCTCGAGAAAATGATTGAATGTAATATTCCGTCGCGTGTGAAATGGGATATTCAAACCCATGTATCATTTATAAATGAGGATATAGTCGATTTAATGAAGAGAGCCGATGTTTCGAAAATTGAATTAGGAGTGGAGTCAGGGAATGATGAAATTTTGCTTAAATCAGGTAAAGGAATAACAAAAGATAAAATACGTCAAGCATTTAGATTAGTTAGAAACCGTAAGATTAGAACCGGGGCATTTTTTATCTTGGGTCATCCAAATGAAACAAAACAGACAATTAGGGAAACAATACGTTTTGCTGCAGAATTAAACCCCACAGAACCGGTTTTTGCAATAATGGTTCCATTCCCGGGCACTAAGATAGCAGAATTTGCCTATTCAGGAACTCATGGGTATAAATCTTTATCAAAAGACTGGGGTAAATATCGAAAACAGATTAATGAATCAATTGTCTTTGAGACCTTCTCTATTACTGAATTGAAGTTATATCTGATTTATGCAAATATGTATATTTACATAAATAATTTAAGATTTTTTGGTTTGCTAAAATTTACAATTTCAAACTTTCGGAGTGTTTTGAGTTTTTTACGTAACTTATAGTTATTTAAATAATTTTGCATTCATTTTGCTCAATGTGTGTAAGCAAAATCCTGACCTTATATTTCTCTGAAATCATTATAGCTAGTTTTTCAGCGCAATATACACTTCTATGTTGTCCTCCTGTGCACCCGAAACTGATCATTAGGGATGAAAAATTTCTTGATAAGTAATCTTCAATATTGTAGCTTACAATATTAAATGCATTATTGGCAAAATCATCAATTTTTGTATTCTTTTTAAAGAAGTCTATTACTTCCTTTTCTTTACCTGTTTTATTTTTATATTCTTCATATCTGCCAGGATTATGAATCCCTCTGCAGTCAAAAACAAACCCTCCTCCGTTATCGCTATTGTCATCGGGAATTCCTTTTTTATATGAAAAACTATTTATGCTGATTGTAAGTCCATTATATTTTTTTTCATGAACAGTAGTCTTATTAAAAAAAGAAATGCAGGCATTTTTTAGTTCAGAATATGAATCGGCAATTCCGAGTTGGTAAATGAGGAAGTTTAAGTTTTCAAGTGCATCAGGAATACTGGTCAGGAAATGACTTTTTCTTTCGATTAAACCTCTGTATCCGTAGGCTCCGAGAGTTTGCAAAACTCTCAAAAAAACAAACTTGTAATATTGTTTTATGAATAAATCTTCATCAAAACTCAGTTCGTGTTTTAAAAGACTTATGTAATAGTAAAGCATTTTTGTTCTGAATTCTTCCGGAAGTTTTGCTTTTGCTTGATATAAAAGAGATGCTAGGTCATATTGTAAAGCTCCTTTTCTTCCACCTTGGTAGTCAATAAAAAATGGTTCTTCATCAACTATCATAATATTTCGTGCCTGAAAATCTCTAAACATAAAGAACTTTTGTGACGATTTCTCTAGTTCGCTTGCAAAATTTACAAATTCAGAATTTAGAATCGATTCATTATATTTGATCTTCTTTAAATTCAAAAAATAGTATTTAAAATAATTTAGGTCGAAAAGAATAGAGTCTGCATTAAATTCGCTTATTGAGAATGCTTTCGAATAGTTAAGGTTTTTATGCACTTGGATTTGCATTCTAATCAAAAATGCAATAGATTTTTTATAAAGTATTTCTATGGTTTGTGGGATTTCTTCATTTTTTCGCTCTGTATGTAAATAGTCGAGGAGATTATTGTCGCCTAAGTCCTGCAAAAGGTACATTTCATAATCATTCGAAACAGCATAAATAATTGGAACATTAATGTTTGTTTGCAAAAATACTTCAGTGTAATATAGAAAAGTTTTGTTTTCTGTAATATTTGAATTATATGCAGCTATATATGTTTTGTTTTCAATGTCTTCGACTCTGAAGTATAATCTATCAGATCCTGATTGTTTAATTTCTCTGATGTCTTTTATTTTATTTTTGATAGATTGCTGAGAAAAAGTAATAATCTTCTCTTTTATTGATTTCTTTGCTGCGACTGTCATTCGGGCTGAGAATTTATTTGTAATAATTATTAGATTTAATGTATCTGTATGTTTCTCGTGGTATGAAAAATGGAATATCTTTATCTTCTTTAATGCAGTTTCGGATAAAGGCTGAAGACATTTCTATAATTGGAGCATCTAGAATTACGATATTTCCATTTTTTAAAATATTTTGATTTATTTGATTTAAGCAGTTTTGCCGTTTGTAAACGTAAATTTTATGTTCTTTTAGAATCATTTCATAATTTTTCCACTTATGAAAAAATTGCAAATTGTCTCCCCCAATAATAAGGCTAAAATCTTTAGTTGGAAATTTTTCCTTAAGATAGGTTAAAGTATTTATTGTGTAATTTGGTTTTGGGAGACTAAATTCTATATCGGAAACTTTATAATTGTAGTGTTTTTCAATTGCAAGTTCGGTCATATAAAACCTTTGTCTTTCAGGTAGTAGAGTAGAGTTCTTTTTCCATGGATTTTGAGGTGTAATGACAAACCATACTTCATTTACACTTGTAAACTCTGCGATAAAGTTTGCAATTGCCATATGACCAATGTGAACTGGATTAAATGATCCAAAGAATAAACCTATTTCTCTATTGTTTTTTTGCATCCAGTAATTCTGTTTCGAAAACTAAAGTGCTGAATGGAGGGATTAAACCTTTTTTTTCTTCGCCATAAGCCAGACGAAAAGGAATTATTATTAAAGAATATTCTCCCACTTTCATATCCAATACAGCTTCTTCCAGCCCTTTAATTACTTCGTTATTTCCTAAGGTAAATAGAAATGCTTCACTTCTGTCAAGACTTGAGTCAAATACTGCCCCGTCTATAAAAGATGCAGTATAATCAATTGTCACGAGATCACCCATCTCAACTTGTTTCCCTGTGCCTGATTCAATTAAAACTTTTATTAGTCCTGATTTATATATTTTTGCGTCAAAATCTATTGATAAGAGAAATCTGTTAATAAGACTTTCTTCTTGTTTAAGTTGATGATTATATAATTCAGAATTTTTACTTATAAATTCATCATTTGAGAGTATATCTTTAATTTTAATATAAAAACTTAATTTTTCTTCAGGCTTAATGTAATCTGGTATGGCAATTAAATTTTGTGTGTACGTATAAAAGTTATGTGCATCAATTAAAAATACCGCAGAGTCTCCTTTGCGCATCATCATATATGCCTCTTCAATGCAGCCTCCTGGATGTGAGGGTTTTTGAACTCTCATTTTAAAGTTTGCATCAATTTTTTCTGAGTCGAATATTGTCGAGTCAGCAGAGTTTTTATAATTTAGTGAAATCAAAATAACATCTCCAATCGCTGGAGACTTTCCAATATCATTTCTGACAATAAATTTATATTCTAAGCCAGATGTAGATTTTCTAAAGACATTCTTTTCTTTATCATCATGATAAATAGCAGTTCCATCATCATTAAAAACTAATAATGCAGAATAATCTTTTTCTTTTGTCTGATTTTTTTCTTGCGCTTTAGGAGTTTTTTTATTTATACTATTATCGCCAGAATTATCATTTCCGCATGCTATGAGCATACCTGCTTGAATTATAATATATATTATATAGAAAACCCTTTTCATTTAATAAACATTTACTACTTCGATTTCGAAAATTAATGTTGAATATGCTTTTATTTCGCCTGCCCCACCTGCCCCATAGGCAAGTTTAGATGGAATTATTAGCAAAGCCTCTCCGCCTTTTTTCATATTTTTTATCCCTTCATCAAGGCCTCGAATCACACTTGCGAATCCAACTCTAAATTGCAATGGTTTTTTGCCATAATTTGTATCAAATATTTGACCGTCAATAAATTTTCCTGTATAATAGATTTCAACTAAATCTCCTGTTTTGATTTTCTCACCAATTCCATTTTTTCGTTCTATATAGTATAATCCACTAGCTGATGGTTCATTCTGAATGCTTGCTTTCTCTAAATAAGCCTCTAGTAACTTCATTTCAGTTTCCTCGCTATCGTGATACTTAGAAACCAAATGGTCATTAAAATTATCCTGTTTAAGAATTTCCTTAAGTTTGATATAAAAAATATAGTCATCTTCAGGCAAAACGTGACTTGGAATACTTTCAAATTCTTCTGAAAATTTGTAAAAATTAGCAGCATTAATTTTAAAAATCATTGAATCTCCAGTATGCATCATAGCAAGAGCATCCTCTAAAGAACCTCCGGGATGTTTTGCTTCAGTTAGTTTTCTTAAATATTTTCTATCAATGTCATTACTTGAAAAGATAACTTCGTCTTGAGAATTTTTATAGATAATATCTAGTACTAAAATATCCCCAAGCTCAGGTTTATTCATGCGTTGATTTGAATTGATTATTTTATAACGTAATCCTTTATCGGTTTTTGCAAACCCATCTTTGTCATACTTGCACGCCACAAAACAAAACAGGATGCATGTCAGGCTTAATGAAATGTTTATAATAAATCGCATAATAACTATTTTTTTGTTCTTACATCAATTAATTCTATATCATATAATAATATTGCCTGAATTGGCACCTTGTATCCATCTCCGGGAATTCCAAAAGCTATGAATGGATGCAGAATAAATCTTGCTTTATCTCCAACATGCATCATCCTTAATCCTTCATCCAGACCATTCTCATCTTCATTATGCCCAATTAGAATCGTTCTAGTTCCATATTCTTCAGAAGTATAAAGCACGGTGCCGTCAAGCAAGGATGTGGAATAATTGAATTCAGCATATTTTCCTTCGATTGCTTGCTCTCCATTGCCTTTATAATAAACATCATAATATAATCCGGTTTCGGAAACTTGCATATCCCATTTCCTTCTTTCAATAAATTTTTCAATAATTAATTTATCTGTTTGAGCTACCTCTCGATTCCATTCTAATAAATCGTCTCTGTATATTTTCTTAATTTCAGAATATGGAAGAATTTCCGGTTTTTGTTCTACCTGATTATTACATGAATTAAGAAATGAAATTGTCATTAAAACTATCGTTATCAGATGTATAAAAGGATTTGTTATTTTCTTTAAATAACTTTTCATTTTAGTTTTCATTTTTTACAAAACTACTAAAAATAACGAAGAAAAAGCAAATAATAATATCTCATTAATCGTTTAAATAATCATAAATTTCTGAAAACAGAATTTCAGCTATTATTCGATTTCCTTCGCGAGTTAAGTGTCCGTCAACGGGCCAATAGAGCTTTGATAAATCATTTGTTTGAGAAAAGAATAATCTGTTTTGTTTTGATAAAGGGTCGACTATTATTGTTTTAAGAAATGAGTCATGACTACGGGCTATTCGTTTAAATAATTCTGATTGATAATCGCCTATAGAAATTTCATAGCTGTCAGGAATTAGAAGCAAAATAAATTGTATGTCTTTCTTTATGCAAAATTCTTCATACTTATGTATCACATCAATTAAGTCTTTTTCTGCTTTTAATAGCTTATCGTTATATTGCTTTTCATTTAAAAAGAGTTCAGGGTAGTCGTAAATGCTATAAATAAGAGCACGAAATATATAGCTGAAGGCAAATAAAAATGCGCCTACGGGTTGATATGAAAAACTTACAGACTTATTGTGAAATCTTTCAAATCCGCCGCGAATCAGAATGTCAGTAATGTCATTTTTTCCAATACCTAAAATAATGAAGTTCGGTTTAATGAAGTTATTTAACTCTTCTAATATTTTATAAGAATAGAATGGGTCTAGACCAGAAATTCCCGCATTTATTGTTAAAAATTCCTTGTCTTCTTCATTATTATTCAAAATGTTCTCAAGTTGCCGCAACCATGTATCTTCTGATTTGCTTCCAAATCCTTCGGTAAATGAGTCTCCCAATCCCAAAATACTGAGTTTATTTGCAGATAATTCAATGATATTATCTCTTTCTCTAATGCCAAGTTCATTATACTTATGCACTATGTTAAAGTCATGTGTTTTTAGATTATAAGAGTAGCTTGCTGGAAGGGTTTTTATATGAGTACTTTGCTTTCTAAATATGTACTTATCTTTTAACATTGAATATTTATTCGAGAAAGGTGATATATATATGCCGCCAAAGTTATTTTCACTATATGTATTGTAAATCGGAAAAAATATACGCAAAATGATTTCTGCAAAAAACAAAGCTAGTATAATTGAAAAACTTATGGTTTTAATATTTTTTAATAATTGCTGTTTCTTCTTACTACGAAGAAGATAAATTACAGATATTATCAGTATTGTGATTGCTATATTTGTTCCAATCCATGCCCTCCCCAAAAAAAGAAAAATAATGTGTAATAGAATAATGAACACTAAAGCAGATATTACTAATGCTTTAACTACTTTAGTAAGTTTATGATTTTTTTTCATGTATTAGCCTTTAGGCGGAGATTACTTAGTTTTAAATATTAAAATAAAGTATAAACAAATGGTGCAACGCTACTGCTTCCTCCAAAAATAATCAATACCCCAATAAGGAGTAATACTATTATTATTGGTAATAACCAATATTTTTTGCGTTCCCTCAGAAAAAGCCATAAATCTTTTAGAAATTCTCCCATATTGTCTGGTTTAATTAAATATGTATATTTATCTGATTATTATGTCTCTAATGAAATGATGTCCTGTTTTGTCATTAATTCTTTTTATAAGTTCTGATTTAATGAGCATAATTTCATTTCTTATTATTGCAGAATTGATACTTAGAAATAACTTATTATTGCTTACCGAAAGGCTTTTGGTTGCATTAAAAACATAGCTCCCTGCTACATCTTTCCATATTTCCGGCATACGAGCTTCGTCTAGCCCATTAGCTAAGTTATTCTTATTTATAAACTCTCTTACTAGTTCAGCAATTGAAACCGTTTCAACTCGTCGCATGTTTTATGAATATTTCTAGGCAAACTTACAAAAAATCCTGTAATCTTCTCATTTACTAATTGATTTTTCAGTAGTTATTTCTCTTTTTAATTTATTTTTGCATTTATACTCAATTAAATTTTATGAATGATTTGAATGATTTCGTTTTTGATTTAATTAAAAGTCCAACGCTTATTGTTGATTCGAACATTGTTAGACGAAATTTGAGTTTTATGCAGTCGAAGTGTGTTGGAAAAACATATTTAAGGCCACATTTTAAGACTCATAACAATACGGCTATTGGGAGGCTAATTAAAGAGTATAATGTTGAAAAAATATGTGTATCTTCTATTGAAATGGCTCAAAAATTTGCAGATATTTTTAATGACATTTTGATTGCATTCCCATACAATATAAGACAGACAGAGGAATTTAACTCACTTGCCAAAAGTATTAATTTAGGTATTTGTATTTCGAATTTGTATTCCGCTGAGACGCTTGCCAAAGAATTAAGTTCAGAAGCAGAAGTTTATATCGAAATAGATACAGGATATTTCCGTTCAGGCATTATGTATAATGATTTTAGTGAGATTGAGGCGACTATAAAAACGCTGCAGTTAGGGGATTTTTGTAGATTTAAAGGTTTTTTAACGCATAATGGTAAAAGCTATCAATTGAAAAGCCACAAGTCAATTTTACTTTCAGGTAAAGATAGCATAAAAAAAATGCTAGTTTTAAAAAATAGATATTCTGAATATAATCCTATTATTTCTGTTGGCGATACTCCATATTGCAGCATTGCTAAGGATTTTGCTAATATTGATGAACTCAGACCGGGCAATTTTATATATTATGATTTGATGCAATTATTGGCTGGTATTTGTACCATAGAAGATATTGCAGTTAGAGTATTTTGTCCTATAGTAGATATAAATGCAAATAGGGCACAGGCTGTGATTTATGGTGGAGCGATTCATTTTTCGAAAGAAAGTACTATTGTTAATGATAAATATATCTATGGTAAATGTATTAATGTAATTGCAGATCAGAGAATTAATGTAAACGCGGATTTAATCTCTTTGTCTCAGGAGCATGGTATTCTTCAATTCAGCGAAGAAGCTATTCCTCTAATATATCCCGGATGTTTGGCGGAAATAATTCCAGTTCACTCCTGTTTAACGGCTAATTTGATGGAAAATAATACCATTGTGCTTTAATCTGTGCGATATTTTGTGAATTCTCGGCTTGTTTTGAAATTAGTTTTATGCTAATATTCAGAATATTGATATAAATATTGACGAGAAATATTAATTTCTTCTATTAGTGTTTGTAATAGGATATTATTTAAATGATAAATAATTATTGTTTCTGTAAAAGCATTTCAAGATTATTTTTAGCTCTTTCATAGTCAGGATTTATTCTTAAAGCATTCTCACAAGCACTAATTGCTTTATCATATTCCTTCAACTCAGCATATGCAATGCATAAATTATTATAAGCTCGAGCTAATTCAGGATTCAATTTTAATGCATTTAAATTTGCGTCAATAGCATGTTTGTAGAGTCCTGCATTAAAGTATTCAAAACCAAGATTTAGATAATTTAAATCTGAGGGAATTTCCTCCGCAGTTTTACGTGCATTTAGAACATTTGCAATTAATTTATCATAATTTTTTGATTCGACTGTAAGAAAAGAAGATGCATAAGAAAGATTGTTTCTTGCGGCGAGATAGTCAGGATTTAATATTATTGCACGGCTACAATAGTCACAAGCTTCTTCAAAAAGGTTTAAAGAAATATAAGCTGCGCATATATTATAATAGACTAGATAAAAATCAGGATTAATTTCAATTGCTTGTAATAATGTCTCAATGCAATCATTATACAAAGCATTTTCAAACTGTAAAATTGCAAGATTAATTAGATAATCTGGAATTAGGAATTTTTTTGCTTGAAACTTTGCTATTGCAATCTCAATTGGATAATCAGCTATACCTATTTCTTTTAATGTCAAGCTATATTCGTCATTTGGGAATAGTATTAAATTATCGTTAATCAATTCAAACAGTTTGTCTTTAAGACCATATTTATAGTATATGTCAAGTAGTAGATAGCGATAAATAAGTGTACTTTGGTTTTCGTTCACAAGTTTTTCTGCAAAGTATTTTGACTGTTCCAAATTGCCTATATGTAATAGATATGAAGAATAATAAAATAAATCTGTAGGCATAACGATCTTTTCATAACGAATATTTTCAATAAATCTTGATGCCTCCTGCTCTTTGTTTAAGACAGCCAAAATAAATAAATTCCGTATATCTCCTGATATTTCAGATTCTTTACAGTCACAAATATCTTTGGCAAAAAAGTTTGGTTCAATTGCAAAATAATCAACAATCATATATTTTAAAGCACAAGGTCTAAGATTTGCAAAATGTCTCATTAAGTCAATATTCACATGCCATTTACCAACACTATTATCTGTCCATCTGTCAAAATGTTCGATTATATGTGGTCTAATATTCCCTGCTAGACTATCAATTATATTTATAACTCTATCAGGACTAAAAGTATGTTCTAAATGAAATTCAAATCGACTCAAAAAATCAGTTCGAAAATTTGAGTTTTTTAAAAGATTTCTCAATAAAAATGTCGACCAATCAGGATTATGCCAGGTTTGTTTCCCCGCAGCAGTAGCGTGTATCATCATATTATTTGCAAACGCAAACCTTTGTAGATGGAATTTTTGCAAATATGGACTGTAAAGGTCAAAACCATAATCAGTATCTTTTAATACCCATCTCCATTTCCCATCATGAATAGTATTTTCTGTATCATAATGAGTATTACTGTTATTTCGAAAGAATTCATTATTATTTCCTGGCCAATCCCAATTATTTGCATATATATTAATAATATTGTAATCAATAAAGTTATCGATATCAATTCGTTTTTTTATGAATTCATAATTTGTATCAAGAGTAATGTCATTATTGATAATGAATTGTATAGTAGAATCATAATGCATTCTACTGCCTGATTTTAGCTCTTGATTACTTATATAATCTAATTGTTTTTCCTTGATGTCAAAGTGTTGTTCAAAATAATGTTGGTCAAATCTTTCTCTTAAATTATAAATCCCCCAAAACTCTCCATTAATGAATAATACAGATTGTGAAGATTTTTGGGTAATAATGTTCATGTCCTGAGCAATGTTTTGAATGCAAATGTCTCTTATCAAAGATTCTCCATTATCATCTCCTGAGTTTCTTAAAATCAGTCTTTTGTGTTCTGTATTTTTCCCTGAATTAAAAAAATCATAATTAAAGTTTTTATTACCATAAGAATTTCTTGCATATAGGCGGAAGGATTTGTTAGGGCTGAATTTCGAACCAATTCCACCATGTAATCTAATGCCAACTTTTTGATTTAATGCAGCATGTTTTTCATTTATCGGAAAGAACTCCAAATTTCCGATAATTTCATTTTCTCTTCCGGTTTTCCAATAATTTGCAGGCATGTGCCAATATGGAATGTTTTTATTAGTTGTTGTTGTAAACCATTTTTGAGCAATTTCTCCTGCATTATAAATTCCTAGCCTAAAATCATAAAGGTATTTATCTTCTATACTCAATGCTATTACCGGTAATTTATACTTGTCTCTTCCTTCTTCTGTAATAAAGTATGTTTGAGTTTTTGAATTTCCTATTTGCTCTCCATTAATGAAAGCTCCAGCTCTAATAATTACTCCTTTGAATACGTTTTTGTTTGGGAAATAATCTGCTGCATATATAGTAGATGACTTCTGGGTTAATCTGTCATTGCTTTTCTTATCTTTCTTGATTTTTATTGCTTTTTTATATTTGTACGACTGGTATTTCTCATTTAAGAATATGGAATCAAAAAAATTTTGTTTAAAACTGTATGTAAGTCCATTAAGAGATTGTGGATTTGGTTGTGAACCATCAGTTGTATAGAGTATTATTGCATCAGGACTATTTTGATTTAGGAGAAGATTAATATTATTTGAATAAAAACCACCATCCTTAGAAAAAGATACAACGTTTTGTGGAATAATAGTGGACTCTCTATTGGAAGTATTAACTTGTTCTATTTCTTTTTGACTCCCTATTGTGTTTTGAGAATGTATATAGCCAATAAATAGTAAGAGTGATAGGCATAATATACAAAATATACGGACTATTTTTTTTAAGAGATTTAATAATTCAATATTAGAATTTGGTTTTATATTCAATTTTAAAATAAAAATCATATTGCAAAATTATCAAAATAATACGAATGTTGTGATACTAAATATCTATTTTTATTTCTATAATTATGATAATTGTATAATAAGATGAGATTGGTTTCTTATAAAATGAATAAATCGCTCATTTTTTAAAAAAAAATAAAAATAATTTGAGTATATAATTACTAAAATTGTATCTTTGTAGCTGAATTTTATCACATCTTAGCGGAATTTTGAGTTATGAGAAAAAAAACGTATTTACCCTTACTGGTACTGTTTGGATATATTACTATGTTCAGTTATTCTGTTTTTTCACAGGAGAATGTTGGAATTTCAGATACTCCAAACACACCCCATCCATCAAGTATGTTAGACATTCATTCGATTAGCAAAGGATTGCTAATCCCGAGGATGACATCTGTCCAGAGATTGGCTATCCCCAATCCTGCTAATGGATTATTAGTTTATGATACAGATTCGGCTTGTATAGTTTTTTACAGGTTATCTGTCAATCAATGGTACTCTTTATGTAATATTACACAAGGTCCGATAGGTCCAACCGGTCCACAAGGTATTCAGGGTCCACAAGGTATTCAGGGTCCACAAGGTATTCAGGGTCCGATAGGTCCACAAGGATTACAAGGTCCAATAGGTCCAACCGGAGCCCAAGGTATTCAAGGTATTCCCGGCACAACAGGCTTACAAGGTCCGATAGGTCCAACTGGAGCCCAAGGTATTCAGGGTATTCCTGGTACAACAGGCTTACAAGGTCCGATAGGTCCAACCGGTCCTCAAGGTATTCAGGGTATTCCTGGAACAACAGGATTACAAGGTCCGATAGGTCCAACTGGAGCCCAAGGTATTCAAGGTATTCCCGGAACAACAGGATTACAAGGTCCGATAG
>OBJA01000505.1_pt1 | contig 33566 bp, 31 predicted proteins | sample 1519751 | NCBI WGS metagenome assembly OBJA01 (sample SAMEA3881238, study PRJEB22517) | soil metagenome | biome: lake sediment; feature: soda lake sediment; material: sediment, water from around vicinity | place: India | collected 2013-12-23 | depth 3 m
CGGCCATAGGCACACAGGCCACCTCGGCCCCCGGCACTGCGGCTACCACTCCCTTTCTCATGGCCTCCGCCGCCTCCGCGGCGGAGAGGCTGCCCTTGAAGGCATTGGGGGCAATGACGATGCGCATGCTCCTCTCCCTGTTTTCCTCTGCTCATGCTCCCGCCGCCTCATTCCGGCATCGGGCACATTGCGAGGAACGACAAAACCGATTAGGATCGGCAGACCAGTCGGCTGCGGGGGACCTGAAGGTCCCGGCCGCGTCGGCACCTTGATCTGTTCTTTCTTCTCATAGGACAAGATATTGCATTCGGCAGCGACAAAACAGCAAAAAAACCTGATGACATTTCTCATCGAGAATATTCTCAAAGCTTTCCTTAGGGCATGACATTCTCAGGCGACCCGCCACAACTTCAGCGCTGCAACTGTCAGCTGCTGATCTTCACCCGCTACCCGGAGCCGGGAAGGACCAAAACGCGCCTCATCCCGGCGCTGGGCGCCGAGGGCGCCGCCAGTCTGCAGAAGCGGCTCACCGAGAGAATGATCCACGAAGCGAAGCTCCTGGAGCAAAGGCTCGGCACCGGCACGACCGTCCATTACCAGGGCGGCAGCCTGGCGCAGATGACCGCCTGGCTCGGCCAGGTGGACTGTCTCGAACAGGCCGCGGGCGATCTCGGCGAAAAGATGCGGAAAGCCTTCTGCCAGGCTTTTGCCGCGGGGGCCGCGCGGGCGGTCCTGGTCGGCACCGATATCCCCGAGCTGGATGCGGATATTCTCGCGCAGGCCTTCAAGGCCCTCGAGATGAAGGACGTCGTCCTCGGCCCCAGCCGTGACGGCGGCTACTACCTGATCGGGCTCAGCGCGAAGTCTGGGCCGCAGCTGCTTGAAGAATCGCTCTTTCGCGACATGGCCTGGTCGACGGACGAGGTCTTTGCCATTACCTCCGGCCGCCTGGCCGGGACTGGACGGACGGTGGCCATCCTGCCGAAACTCACCGATATCGACCGGCCGGAAGACCTGGTCCTGGCGGAGGCGAGGGGCCTCCTATGACCTCCATCTCCGTCATCATTCCCGCCCTCAACGAGGAGGCAGTCCTGGCACTGACCCTCGCCGCACTGGCGCGAGGCGACACCGGAGGACGCTGCGAGCCGATCGTCGTCGACGGCGGCAGCACCGATGCCACCGCATCCATTGCCCGTGCGGCAGGCGCAAAGGTCATCGAAAGCCCGAGGGGCCGCGGCCGCCAGATGAACTCCGGGGCCGCCGGGGCCGCCGGCGACATCCTGCTCTTTCTCCACGCCGACACCATGCTGCCCGCGGATTTCCCGCAGCTGATCGAGCAGGCTCTCTCAGGACCCGGCATCGCCGGCGGAGCCTTCTCCCTGGGCATCGACAGCCCGGCAAAAAGCCTGGCGGCCATCGCCGGACTCGCCAACCTCCGCTCACGCCTCCTGCGCCTGCCCTACGGCGATCAGGCCCTGTTCACGACCAGGGAGATGTTTGCCGCGGCCGGCGGCTTTCCGGAGCTCCCCATCATGGAGGACTTCGTCTTCGTTCGCAGACTCGGCAAGCTGGGAAAGATCTCCATCCTCCCGGCCAGGGCGATCACCTCCGCCAGGCGCTGGCAGAACATGGGCGTCATCCGCACCACCTTGATCAACCAGGTCATCGTCGGCGGCTATTGCCTTGGCGTGCCGCCCACCACCCTCGCCGGGTGGTACCGGCGGTTGCGGGGCTTGGGCAGGTCTTGAGTCCTATACGGCATTTGCCTGATCGCTCGATCTGTGGTAGCAGTATGGCAGCAACACGAACAACAATGACAACGGGGGCTTGAGCATGAACGGGATGACATACGATTTCATCATCGTCGGCACCGGGCCGGCGGGCCTTGCGGCGGCCATGACGGCGGCCAAGCGAGGAAAAAAGGTGCTGGTGCTGGAAAAGGAAGGATCCCTGGGCGGGGTGTGCGTCAATACCGGGACCTTCCCGAGCAAGACCCTGCGCGAGGCGGTGCTCCATCTCACCGATCACCTGAAGCGCAAGATCTTCAAGGACGACGAGTGCACGACCCGCAATCCCGAAGTCTCCATGGAGAAGCTCAAGGAGCGGCTGCACGCGGTGCGACTCGGGGAGCAGGCGGTCATCACCTGCCAACTCGAGCGCAACGGCATCGACATCATCCGGGGAACGGCGGGTTTCATCGACGACAGGACGATCGGCGTCAAGAGGACCCCTGGCGGCGAAGAGATCGTGGTGCGGGGCGAGCGGATAGTGATCGCCACCGGTTCCCATCCCCGTAATCCTCAAAACGTTCCCTTCGATCACCGGTCCATCGTCGACTCGACCTCGATCCTCGGCATCCACAGGCTCCCGGAGACCATGATCATCCTGGGCGGGGGCGTGATCGGCTCGGAATACGCCACCGTCTTTGCGGCCCTGGGGGTGAAGGTCACCCTGCTCGACCGCGGCGACCGGCCGCTGAAATTCCTGGATGCCGAGATCGCCGGCGAGCTGCAAAACCATTTTCCCGGCGGCAACATCAATTATATCGGCAACTGCGGGGACTTCCGCATCGAGCGGGGCGACGACGGCCCCACCCTCACCCTCGCCGACGGCCGGGTCTTCACGACTGGATGCCTCTTCTTCGCCCTGGGCCGGGAGGCCAATACCCAGGGGCTGGCCATCGAGCGGGCCGGCATCACCCTGAACGAGCACCGTTACATCGCCGTCAACGAACTCTACCAGACGGCCGTGCCGCACATCTACGCGGTGGGCGATGTCATCGGCTGGCCGAGCCTCGCCTCCACCTCCATCGCCCAGGGACGCCTCGCGGCCCTGAATGCGCTGAAGACCCGAGTGGAATCCTTTCCGAAGACCTTCCCCTTCGGCATCTACACCATCCCGGAGATCTCCTACGTCGGCATCACCGAGGAGGAAGCAAGGGAGCGAGGCTACCGGATCGTGGTCGGCCGGTGCCGGTACCACGAACTGCCCCGCGGCCAGATATCCGGGGACTGCGAAGGCCTGCTGAAGATGATCGTCCACCGCGATACCAGGGAGATCCTCGGCGTCCATATCATCGGCGGCGGGGCGACCGAGATCATCCACATCGCCCAGGTGGCCCTGATCTACAACGCCAAGATCGACCTCTTCATCGACAATATCTTCAATTTTCCGACCTACTCGGAGGCCCTGAAGATCGCCGCCCTGTCCGCGCACAACAGGATCCTCGGCGGCAGCCGCGTCGACGAGGCCTGCAAGCTGCTTCACCCGCTGAAGAATTAGGTGGGATTTCTCTCTGCATTGTGGCATTTTGGGGCCTTTTATCGCTCCGCATGCGGTCCTGGTGGGCGAAAGATCTTTTGCCACTGCGGCAACCCCGTTCCAGCAGGGGGGGAACCCGGAGGTGAAAATGGGAAATCCGGCTGAGGGAGGGGTGGCCCGGCCTCATAACTTTTTTACGAAGAAAACCATAATGACTCATCTCCGGGCTTACCTGGCCTGCATCTTCATCGTCTGTGCCTGGTCGGGGTGGATCACCATCTCCCGGCACGGGGTCCAGACCGCCCTGCAGCCGGCGGACATCACCCTGATCCGCTACGCCACGGCGCTCGTCTGCGTCCTGCCGCTCGTCATCCGGCACCGGTGGTCGCGCTTTAAGCCGCACCAGTATCTGCTCATGGGTCTCGGCATCGGCTTCCCCTATACCATGGCGAGCTTCTATGGCCTCAAGGTGCTGAAGGCCGCCCACGCGGGGGTGCTGGTCAACGGCATGCTGCCGGTGATGGGCGCCGCGGCCGCCTGGTTCATCCTGCGCCAGCGGGTCTCGGCGCTGCGCTACGGGGCCATTGGCCTCATCTTCCTGGCCAACTTCGTCATGGCCGGCGGCGACACCTTCTCCCTCGACCATTCCCTGGGGATCATGCTGCTGCTGGGCGCGGCCGTCTGCTACACCACCCATATGATCGGGGTGCGGCTCTGGCAGTTCGAGTGGCGGGACGTGCTGGTTGCGGTCCCGGTGGTCAATACCCTCCTGTTCCTGCCCTTCTGGTTCTTCTGCCCGACCGCCCTCTTCCAGGCGGAGCCGGGCGAGATTCTCATGCAGGCGGGGTACCAGGGCGTCATCGTCAACATCGTGGCGCTGATGTTCTCCACCTATGCCATCGCCCGCCTCGGCACCATCACCGTCTCGATCTTCATGTCCTTCGTCCCGGTCACCACCGCGCTGCTCGCCTGGCTGCTGCTGGGCGAGGAACTCAACCCCTGGGAACTCGCGGGAATCGTCGGCTGCTCGATCGGTCTTTTTCTCTACGCCTGGGGCCAGACCTGGGAAGCGCGCAGGCGAGTCCTGCACTGAGGCGGAAAGGTGTTCAGCGCAGCATCAGCCGTCTGATGAGGCTGACCATGTCGCGCTCGTCGAAGCGGGAAAGGCCCGCCCCTTCCGCTGCCCGGATGGCCTCGTCGAGCATGGCGCGGCTGATGGTCGCGCCGTCGCCCTGGACGGCGGCCTCGCCACAGGGGCGGTACTGGTCCATGATGTTGACGTAACAGCTCCGGGAAACCTCCTCCGCCAGGAACTGGAAGATCGCGGCGGCTTCGGCGAGTCCCTCGGGCATGAGCAGGTGCCGGACGAGCAGGCCGCGCTCGGCCAGCCCCTTGGGGTTCACCTGCAGGTCGCCGACCTGGCGCTGCATCTCGGTCAGCGCCGCCCGCATGACGGCCGGATAATCCGGCGCCTTGGTGTAGCGGCTGCCGGACTCCCTCTCCCAGAACTTGGCGTCCGGCATGTAGATGTCGACGATGCCGTCGAGGAGCCGCAGGGATTCCACCCGTTCATAGCCGCCGCAGTTGTAGACCAGCGGCACCCGGAGCCCGCGGCGGATGGCGTGGGGCAGGGCGGCGAGGATCTGGGGCACGACGTGGGTGGGGGTGACGAAGTTGATATTGTGACAGCCCGACTCCTGCAGTTCCACCATGACGGCGCCGAGTTCCTCGTCGTCCACCGGCCGGCAGTCGGGGTCGGTCAAGCGGCTGATCTCGTAGTTCTGGCAGAAGGTGCAGAGCAGGTTGCAGCCGCAGAAAAAGATGGTCCCCGATCCCCGGCGGCCGACCAGAACGCTCTCCTCGCCGAAGTGGGGACCGTAGCTCGCGACCTCGGCCCTGAGGCCCGTCCGGCAGTAGCCCCGCTCCCCCGCCGGGCGATCGACCGCGCACTGCCGCGGGCAGAGCCGGCAGGGGCCGAGGAGTTCCCGGGCGGCGGCGATCCGCTCCGTCAGCATCCCGGAACGCATGGCTTCAAGATATCGTGGTGTCATGAAGAAACCTCCTGTTGCAAAGAATCAAAACCAGGTTTCATTATGAGCACGTCCGGCGCGGGAGGCAATGAAGTCTTTACAAAAACAATTTTTCTTCCCATTATCAAAAAAGTGCTGAATGCTGAGTGCTGAGCGACGAGTGCTCAGCACTCAGCACTCAGAACTCAGAAAACGAGGAGCAGTCATGTCGAGCAATTTTGGCACACTTTTTCGGATAAGTACCTTCGGCGAATCACACTGCAAGGCGGTGGGGGTGGTGATTGACGGCTGTCCACCGGGGCTGGCGCTGACCGAAGCGGATATCCAGGCCCAGCTGGACCGGCGGCGGCCCGGCCAGAGCGCGCTCTCCACCGACCGGCAGGAGGCCGACCAGGTGGTGATCCTCTCCGGCACGGAACACGGCCGGACCCTGGGGACGCCGATCGCCCTGCAGGTCGCCAACAAGGACCAGCGGCCTAAGGATTACGGCAACATGCAGGACATCCCCCGGCCATCGCACGCCGATTACACCTACCAGATGAAGTACGGGATCAGGGCCTCCTCCGGCGGCGGCCGGGCCAGCGCCCGGGAAACCATCGGCACGGTGGCGGCAGGCGCCATCGCCCTGAAGATCCTCAAGGAGAAATGCAACATCGAGATCGTCGCCTGGGTGAGCAGCGTGGGCGAGATCGACTCCCGGCCGGCCGACGTCCTGACCATCAGCCGGGCGGAGGTAGAGTCTACCCTCGTCCGCTGCCCGGACCAGGAGGCGTCCCTGAAAATGGAGGCGCTGGTCGTTGACCTGAAGAAGATCGGCGACTCGGTGGGCGGGGTGGTCTCCTGCGTGATCCGCAACGCGCCGGCGGGATTGGGCGAGCCGACCTTCGAGAAGCTCGAGGCCAAGCTCGCCCAGGCCATGCTCGCCATCCCGGCCACCAAGGGTTTCGAGATCGGCTCGGGCTTTGCCGGTTCCAGGATGCGGGGATCTACGCACAACGACCCCTTCGTCCGGAAGGAGGGGCGGCTGGGCACCGCCACCAACCGCTCGGGCGGCATCCAGGGCGGGATCAGCAACGGCGAGCCCATCACCCTGCGCATCGCCTTCAAGCCGCCGGCCACCATCTCCCTGCCCCAGCGGACCGTGGATTTCGAAGGTCAGGAAGCGGTGCTGGCCGCCAAGGGCCGCCACGACCCCTGCGTGGTGCCGCGGGCCGTGCCCATCGTCGAGTCGATGGCGGCCATCGTCATCCTCGACATGCTGCTCCGCCAGGAGGCGAGATCGGCACTGCGCTTCGGGTAAGCCGAAAGGTCCGGGCAAAAACCGCCCAAGGGAGCGATTCCAGGCGAAAACATGCTCCTTTGGGCTTGAATTATCTCGGCGGAAGAGGTAATAGTCCCCCCATTCGCTGAGGGGACTGAATCTTTTTCGCGATGCTTTTTCCGGCATCCCATCCCCGTCACCAACCGAGGTAAGCGAGCAGTCACTCCTGTAGCTTCCGGGCTTCCCCGAGATCATTGCGCCTCGGCGGTTGCCATGGCGGCATTTCTCTTTTCTTCAGGCGGCCCCATGACTCCGAAAAGATCGGCTCTGAGCTTCTACCTTGATCGTTTTTCCCCTCCGGAAGGCCTCCTGCTCCTGATCCTGTCGGTGATCGTCGGGGCCAGCGCCGGCCTTGCCTCGGTCTTCTTCGTCAAACTGATCTTCGCCATCCAGGACTTCTCCTTCGGCACGGTCTCCGAGTTGGTCCCCGCCCTCGGCAAGTGGATCTACCTCCTCGTGCCCATCGCCGGGGGGCTGCTGGTCGGGCCGCTCATCCTCTTTGCCCAGGAGGCGAAAGGCCACGGCGTGCCCGAGGTCATGCAGGCCCTCATCCTCCGGGGCGGCCGCATCCGCCCGCGGGTCGCCGCCGCCAAGATCGTCGCCTCGGCCCTCTGCATCGGCACCGGCGGCTCGGCCGGCCGGGAGGGCCCGATCATCCAGGTGGGCTCGGCGCTCGGCTCCTCCATCGGCCAGGTCCTCCACCTCTCCGACGAGCGGATCCGCAACCTGGTGGCCTGCGGGGCGGCCGGCGGCATCGCCGCCACCTTCAACACCCCCATCGCCGGGGTCGCCTTCGCCATCGAGGTGCTGATGTGCGGCCTGCAGATGCGGGCCTTCGGCAACGTGGTCATCGCCGCGGTCTCCGCTGCCGTGGTCAGCCGCTCGATCATCGGCGACGAGTTCGCCTTCCAGGTCCCGGCCTACTCGATGCACGGCCCGGAGGAGATCTTCCTCTATCTGCTCCTGGGCCTTGCCGCGGCGCTGGTCGGCATCATGTTCATCCGGATGCTGAATTTCGCCGAGGTCTCCTTCGACGCCTGGAAATTCCCGCAGCTGTTCAAGCCGGCGGCGGGCGGGGTGCTGCTGGGTCTTTTGGGCCTCATCTACATGCACCTGCCGGGGCTGACCTTCCCCACCGGCTCCGGCGCCCACGGCCCGGCCCTCAGCACCCCCATCCCCCACATGTACGGCTCGGGCTTTTCCTTCATCCAGGCGGCCATCCATGACCAGACGCCGCTGTGGATTCTCGCGGCGCTGATCTTCCTCAAGCCGCTCGCCACCTCCTTCACCCTCGGCTCCGGCAACTCCGGCGGGGTCTTCGCCCCTTCCCTCTTCATCGGCGCCATGCTGGGCGGAGCCATGGGGCATCTCTTCGGCCTCCTGCTTCCCGGTATGGAACAGCATACCGGGGCCTTCGCCCTGGTCGGCATGGCCGCGCTCTTTTCCGCCACCGCCCGGGCGCCGCTCACCGCCATGCTGATCGTCTTCGAGATGAGCAACGACTACGGGATGATCCTGCCGCTGATGGTGGCCGGAGTCACGGCCAGCTACTTTTCGCAGTGGCTGCATCCGGAGTCGATCTACACCATGAAGCTCGCCCGGCGCGGGGTCCGGTTCTCCGGCGGCCGCGACCTGGACATCATGCAGGGGGTGAAGGTGAGCGAGGTGATGAAGAGCAGGCCCATCACCATCCACAAGGACGCCTCTTTCTCCGAACTCATGGCCCTCTTCCAGGACACCCACCTCCTCGGCTTTCCGGTGATGGCGGACGGCGACAAACTCTGGGGGATCGTCACCCTGCAGGACGTCCACCGCGCCCAGTCGGAACCGGACTTCAGCCCGAAGGACCTGACTGTTGCCGACCTGGCGGTCACCGACGCGATCACCGTCTTTCCCGACGAGCCGATCTGGCTCGCCATCCAGAAGATGTCGCCCAGGGACCTGGCCCGCCTGCCGGTGGTCGCCCGCCATGACGCCAAAACCCTCTGCGGCATCATCAGCCGCAGCGACATCCTGCGGGCCTACGACGTCGGGGTGGTGCGCAAGCAGCGCGGCCAGATCGTCGAGCAGCAGGTGGAACTGCGCAAGCCGAAGGAAAACGGCTTCGTCGAGTTCGTCCTGAAGGAGGAGGACAGCTGCAGCAATGCCCCGATCAGGGACCTGCCCCTGCCGGAGACCGTGAACATGGTGTCGATCAAGCGCGGCGGCCGGATCCTCATCCCCAGGGGGAACACCACCCTGAACGCCGGGGATGTGATCACCGTCTACGGCCGGCTCGAGGATATCGAGGGCATCAAGGATTTTCTCAATTCCTGCGGCATCAGAAATCAGAAGCCAGAGGACGGAAGCCAGAAAATATGGTCGCCGGAGGCGACAAAATAGCAGGTTTTTCGGGAAGCCGCTCGACGACGTGAAGGACAAAAATTGAGGCTTATCCGGTTCAAATAGCGGCTTCCGGGGGCTTTCTCCGTCAACTCGGGACGCTGGAGCGTGGGAACGATCCGAATCATAGTGCCTTATGGTGCACTCCATGCACCTGGTGCACGGAGTGCACCGGACATTTCGCCCTCGTCAAGGCCAAATGGGGGAAACAATGCCCCGCAGGTTACACGCTTTTATCCCTACCTTAGAAATACACTTCCTTATTTTTGAGATGGTACTTTTCCCCCTCTGCTGTGGGAGGGGATAACAGCCCTTGGGTTGCGGGCGTCAGTCCGCATTAAATCTTATATATCGTCGCCTCCGGCGACAAGGTTATCTGCCTTCTGTCTTCTGGCTTCCGGCTTCTGGCTGCTCGACCCTGGAAAGCAGCCCGGCCCCCGCCAAGAAGAGGATCAGGATGCAGAGCACTCCCCAGCGGGTCTCGCCGGTCATCCGGCCAACCACCCCCACCAGCAGGGGGCCGGTGATCGCCGCAAACTTGCCGAAGACATTGTAGAAGCCGAAGAACTCCGCGCTCTTTTCCGCCGGAATGAGCTTGCCGAAGTAGCTCCGGCTGAGCGCCTGGATACCGCCCATGGCCGAGGCCACCAGCACGGCGATGCACCAGTAGAGCAGGGTCTTGAGGCGCAGGTCGTCCACCACCGGCAGGAGAAAGGCGACGAGGGTCACGAAGCTGTAGATGGCGATCCCCACATAGAGCAGGCGCCTGGCGGAATAGACCGCGGCCAGCCGCCCGAAAATCAGGGCGCAGGGGAAGGCCAGCAGCTGGATGACCAGCAGCACCACGATCAGCATGGTCACCCCGAAACCGAGGTCCCGGCCGTAGGCGGTGGACATGGTGATGATGGTGTCCACCCCGTCGATGTAGAAAAAGTAGGCGGCGAGGAAGAGAAAGACCTGCCTGTACCGGCGGATCTCGGTCATGGTCCGCCACAGCCGCCTGAAGCTCTCGGTGACCGGCGCGGGGTGCGCCGGCAGGAAGTAGACCTGCCGCAGGTTCTTGGCGGCCGGCAGGGAAAAGGCCAGCCACCAGAGGGCGACGATGACGAAGCCCGTCTTCGTTTCCCCCACGGGCAGGGCTTCTCCGGTGCCGGCGGCCATGACCAGGCCGATGACGGCGAGGAAGGGGAGGACGCTGCCCACATAGCCGTAGGCATAACCCCAGGCCGAGACCAGGTCCATCCGCTCCCGGCTGGCGACATCGGGGAGGAAGGCGTCGTAGAAGATGTTGGCCCCGGCCCAGCCCACCCGGGCGATGACAAAGAGGGTCAGGCACCACAGCCATTGTCCGGCGGAAACCGTGGTGAGCAGGAGAGTGAAGAAGATCCCCACTCCCATGAAAGCCAGGAAAAACATTTTTTTTCGCCCCTCGTAGTCGGCCAGCGCCCCGAGCACCGGGGCGAGCAGGGCGAGGATCAGGGAAGCGGCCGAGTTGGCGAAGCCCCAGTTGGCGGTCGATTCGGCGGGACTCATCCCGGCCGCCGCCACATCCTTGAAAAAGATGGGCATGATGGCCGTCACCATGATGAGCACGAAGGCGGAATTGCCCACATCGTAGAGCACCCAGCTCAATTCCTCTCTGGTCATCTTCAGCCGCATCGCGGTTCCCCCGGTGAATGAATCGCTGTTGCCTTCCTGCTCTCTGCCTCACGCAACATACCGGGTATGAACGGCAATTGCGAGATCCGCGCGACCCGGTGCCGGGGGCGAAGTTTTTCGCTCGCGGGGCGAAGGAACTTGGAAGGAGGTTCGAATTACACCAAGAGGCTCGGGATGGGCCCTGCAAAGTGGAAATGTTCAATGTTTATTGAAACAGAGGCATCCTCTCCCTGGAGGGATGTTGACAAGGGGATGCTCCCCCACTATCCTTGGCCGACAGTAACGTGGAGCCCGTCCTATTCACCTTGCCGAGAGTGCCTGCCATGCCCTTGCTCACCTACCTTTCCCTGATCCTCACCATGCTCCTCTGGGGCGGCACCTTCATCGCCGGCAGACTACTGGCGGGCCACGTCGATCCGGCCGGCTCCGCCTTCCTGCGCTTCTTCATCGCCTCTCTCGCCATGGTGGCGATCGTCCGCTTCGCCGAAGGCCGGCTCATCCTGCCCCGCTTCCGGCTGTGGCTGCCCCTGCTGCTGCTCGGGATGACCGGGGTCTTCGCCTACAACGTCTTTTTCTTTTACGGCCTGCAGCACATCAGCGCCGGGCGCGCCTCCCTCATCGTCGCCGGCACGCCGCTCGTCATCACCGTCTTCGCCGCCATCTTCCTGCGGGAACGGCTCACCCGGCTGAAGCTCGCCGGCGTCTTCATCTCCCTCGCGGGCGCGGCGACCGTCATCGCCAACGGCAACCCCGCCGCCCTCCTCACCGGCGGCTTCGGCCCGGGCGAACAGGCCCTGCTCGGCTGCGTGGTGAGCTGGTCCGCCTATTCGCTGATCGGCCGATCGGTGCTGAAATCGCTCTCGCCGCTCGCCGCAGTCTGCTATTCCTCCATCATCGGCACCCTCCTCCTCGCCTACCCGGCGGCCAAGGCTGGCCTCTTCGGCCACCTCGCCGCCATCAGCCCCGCCGACTGGGGAAGTCTCGCCTATCTCGGCATCGGCGGCACCGCCATCGGCTTTTCCCTCTATTACCGCGGGATCAAGAAGATCGGAGCATCCCGGGCCGGAATCTTCATCAACCTGGTGCCGGTCTTCTCCCTCCTGCTCGCGCAGATGATCCTCGGCGAGTCGATCAAGCCCATCGTCCTTGCCGGCGGAGTCCTCGTCCTCCTCGGCGTCTCCCTCACCAATTACCGCAGGGCCTGACCCGGCGGGAGGTGATTCTTTCCTTAACAATCCGGCAGATTGATTTATGGTTTGTGTACTTCTTCCGCGGGAAGGTGAGGTCGCCATCATCCTCACCCCCGGGCATGGGGCCAGGGAGTGGGAACCATCCGACGCGTCTCGTGGAGGCCTGCCCGGTCCGTAACCGCCGCTTTTCGAAAAGGTGCTCGCATGTTCGATAATCTGTTGAGTTTCATAGCAAGGAATCCAGAGGTCGTGGCTGCCGTCTTTGCGCGTTACCGATCCCTTCACCGCCCCTTCCTCCTCAAGAGCGAGCTCTGGGACGAGTTTCTCGCCTTCAGCCGGGAAGCGGGATCGGAGGAGTTGACCGGCTCCGCGCTGGGCGAGGCCCTGGCCAGAACCCAGGAAGCGGTGATCGACGAGCGCCGGCTGTGCCTTGCCGTCCGGCCCAAGGTCGCCCGATGGCATTACCTGCAATACAGCTTTACCGGCAGGGAAGTTGAGGAGATCGGCGTAGCAGACTTTCTCGCCTTCAAGGAGGAGATCGTCCTGGGTGCGCCGCCCGGGCCGGTGCTGGAGTTCGATCTCCAGCCCTTCGAGCGGGACTTCCCCAAGATGACCCAGACGCGTTCCATCGGCCACGGCGTGGAATTCCTCAACCGGGTTTTCTCCAACCGGCTGTCCCGCAACCTGGCGGGCGGAGACGAGCTGATCTTCTCCTTCCTGAAGGTCCACGGCTACGGCGACCAGCCCTTCATGATCAACGAGCGGATCAGGAATATCAGGGAACTGCACGCGGCGCTCGCCGACGGCATGGAGTACGTCCAGCGGCGGCCACCGGAGACCGAGTGGCGGGAGATGGCCCCGCACCTGGAAACCCTGGGATTCGCGCCGGGCTGGGGACGGACCGGCAAACAGATCGGCAAGAGCTTCAGCCGGCTGGCCGACCTGCTGGAGGCTCCGGATCACGAGACGCTGGAGCGCTTCATCACCCTGGTGCCGATGATCTTCAACATCGCCATCCTCTCTCCCCACGGCTTTTTCGGCCAGGAGAACGTCCTCGGCCTGCCCGACACCGGCGGCCAGATCGTCTACATCCTCGACCAGGTCCGGGCCCTGGAGCGCGAGATGCAGGCCCGGATCTATCATCACGGCCTCGACATCCGGCCGCAGATCCTGGTCGTGACGAGGCTCATTCCGGAGGCCGGCAACACCCCCTGCAATATCCCCAAAGAGAAGGTGGAGGGCACCGACAACGTCCATATCGTCCGCATCCCCTTCCGCCGCGAAGACGGCTCGGTTCTCCCGCAATGGATCTCCCGCTTTCAGGTCTGGCCCTATCTCGAGCGCTTCGCCGCCGAGGCCCGGGACGAGGTGGTCAGGCTGCTCGGCCGGAGGCCGGATCTCGTCATCGGCAACTACTCGGACGGCAACCTCGTCTCCTACCTCATGGCGAAAAGCCTCGGCGTCAGCCAATGCACCATCGCCCACGCCCTGGAGAAGACCAAGTACCTCTACTCGGCGGTCTACTGGAGGCAGCTGGAGGAACAGTACCATTTCGCCTGCCAGTTCACCGCCGACATGATCGCCATGAATGCGGCGGACTTCATCATCACCTCGACCTATCAGGAGATCGCCGGATCCGCCGATGTGGTCGGGCAATACGAGAGCTATTCCGCCTTCACCATGCCGGAACTCCAGCGGGTGATCCAGGGCATCGACGTTTTCGACCCGAAGTTCAATATCGTCTCCCCCGGCGCCGACGAAGCCATCTACTTCCCCTACCGGGACCGCGACCGCCGTTTCACCGGACTGATCGAGGAGATCGAAGGCCTGCTCTTCGGCGGGCCCCACCCCCAGGGCCGCGGGACGCTCGCCGACCGCGAAAAGCCCCTGATCTTTTCCATGGCCCGCCTCGATCACATCAAGAACCTCACCGGCCTGGTGGAATGGTACGGCCGCGACGGCCGGCTGCGCGAGTTGGCCAACCTGGTCATCGTCGGCGGCAATATCGATCCCGACCAATCCGGCGACGAGGAGGAGCGGGCGCAGATCTTCCTGATGCACGAACTCTTCGGGAGATACGGCCTCGACGACCAGGTCCGCTGGCTGGGCCTGCGGCTCGACAAGCGGCTGTCGGGCGAACTCTACCGGGTCGTCGCCGACCACCGGGGAGTCTTCGTCCAGCCCGCCCTGTTCGAGGCCTTCGGGCTCACCGTCATCGAGGCCATGGCCTCGGGGCTCCCGACCTTCGCCACCCGCTACGGGGGACCTCTCGAGATCATCGAGAACGGTATTTCCGGATTCCATATCGACCCCAACTACGGCGACACGGCCGCGGGTCTCCTCGCCGACTTCTTCCGGGACTGCCGGACCGATTCCGGCTACTGGCAAAAGATCTCCGAGGCGGCCCTCAACCGGGTCCAGGCCCATTATACTTGGCGGCTGTATGCCAAGAGGCTGCTGTCGCTCACCTGCATCTACGGCTTTTGGAAGTTCGCCACAAACCTCGAGCGCCAGGAGACCAACCGCTACCTGGAGATGCTCTACCATCTACAGTACCGCCCGCTGGCCTCTAGGATGGAGGAGAGCTGACAGCCGAGGGGATTGTAGTGCTGAGTACTGGGGACTGAGTGCTGAGTATTCTTACTCAGTCCTTTCAGGTTCAGCCGTCGGCCGGGACAGGAAAAAAGAAGTCCCATAACAGGTGAGGAGCTTGAGGGGTTCCTCGCGCAACTACGGCACTCCCCGCGATTGCCCTGCCGGATCCTGCTGTTGAGCCGACAGTTTAAGATACAAGGGGCATTCCATGCACCTGGTGCACGGAGTGCACCATACTCTTCGCCCCTTGCACCCAAGCCAGCAATGATCGTTCCCACACAGCGTCCCGAGTTGACCGGAGTCGACTGCCCAACCTTGCTGATAAGCTGACTGCTGATAGCTGATAGCTGATAGCTGAACGCTTGCCCTCGTCAGAGCAGCCCGTAATGGTAGAGGCCCTCGATGATGCCGGACGCATACCTGCCCTCGCTGAAGTAGATGCGCGGGGCATTGCGGAGATGGGCCAGCTCTTCGCTGTGATTGCCGACGATCAAGCCCCGGGCCCGGCCCTGCAGCATGTCTGCGTCGTTGCCGGAGTCACCGGCCACCATCACGTAGCGGGGGAGAAATTCATACTTGTACTTCAGGAAGTTGACCGCCCGGCCCTTCGAGGCGCGGTAGGGCAGGATGTCGAGGAACTGGTTGTGGGAGTAGATGACCTGGCAACGGAGCCTCCTCTCGTCAAGGGCCTGGTGAATTCTTGCCAGCCGGTTGTCCTCGTTGTCCAGGTAATAGCTGATTTTGAAGCTGCGCTGGCCCTCCGGCTCCTGGAATTTCAGGAAATGGAAGCCGGAGAGCGCCTCCTTGATCTCCTCCGGCTTCCACAAATGAGAGATGTGCTTCTGCCAGCCCTTGTCCATGCGGAGATCCGGGCCGTAGTACACCTCCGTGCCCACGGAGCAGATGAGGATATCGGGAACGGGGATGTTGTAGTCGGTCATCGCTTCCAGGGTCAACTCCAGGCTCCGGCCCGTAGCCACCCCCCAGGCCAGCTCGTGACGATGCTCCTCCAGCAGGGCCAGAAGCTGCAAGAGGCTTGCATCGTCGCCGATCAAGGTATTGTCGATATCGCAGATGAGGAGCTTGCGCAGGCCGGTGAGCCGCCGGCCGAAGGAAGGCCGAGGCGTGGGGATGGGCTTCCCTGCCTCCTGGAATTGGGGCAGCAGCCGATAACACTCGGACATGGTGGCGGTGCAATGGGCTTTCCATGAATAGTGGCGGCGCACTCCGTTGATGCCGTTGTTGGAGAAGGTACTCCAGGTTTCTTGGTCGATGAGGATCTTCTTTATCGCTTCGCTGATCGCTTCCGCCCGGTCCACGTCGACGAGAAGTCCGCTTTCGCAGTTACGGACGATATCCACCGGCCCGCCGTCATTGGTGGCCACGATGGGCAGGCCGCAGGCGGCGGCCTCGATGAGGGTGAGACCGAAGGGCTCCACCAGTGCCGGATTGACGAAGACCCCGTGACTCTGGGCGCACATCCGGTAGAGGGCCGGGACCTCGGTGGCAAAGTCGTGCTTCTTCGGGATGGCAAGCTTGCCGTAGAGATCGAAGCGGTCCATCTGCAGGAGCATCTCGGTCAGGACCAACTTTTCGTTATCGCCCATCTGCTTGATGTCATGACGTATTCCCGCAAAAATGGCGAGGTTGGCGATGGCCTGGAGTTCTTTGTCAAGCCCGTAGGCCTCGATCATGCCACCGATGTTCTTGCGGTGGTCCGGCCGGCAGAGGGCGAGGATGAAGGGCTTCTCCGGCCTGGCCCAGAACCGGTGCAGTTCTTTTCTCAGGGTGATCGCCGTCTGCTTCTCCTCCTCGCTGAGCAGTTCGATATCGAGCTGGGAATCGTAATAGGGATAGAAGGCATCGAGTTCCAGCCCCGGCGGGATCACCTTGTACTTGCCTTTTCCGCCGTTATCGTACAGGCCGTACTGGAGGTCGATCTCCTGCTGAGTGGAAGTGATGATGAGATCCGCATTGGCGATGATTTTTTCCTCATGGTCGATGCGGGTCCGCATCCTGTATATGCGATCGATCTCCGGCTCGGTCATGCCGTCGGCGAGCAGCTTGGCGAGCTTGTTCCGGCCCATGGAATGACCGGTGAAGACAAAGGGAACGTCGAAAGCGGCGGCCAGCTGCATGGCGACGTAGCCTGCATCGGCGTAATGGCCGTGGAAGATATCCGGCGTCCTGGGCTGGGTGGTGAGGAACTTGATGGTCTTGTCGATGAACTCTTCGAGATGCGGCCAGAGCAGCTCTTTCCTATGGTACCTCCGTCCGCCGCACTGGATACGGACGATCCTTGCCTTGTCGGCGATCTGTTCGACGGGACGGCTGTAGTCGCGGGAGACGGTCCGGTCGTGGATGAGCCGCGTGACCAGGTCGACCTGAGCGACATCCGGGCTGGCGGCCAAGGCTCTCGCCAGTTCCACCACGTATTTGGTCTGGCCGCCGGTGTCGGCATCGCGGCCGAGTTCCAGGGAGTGGCCGCGGATGAGGCCGTGGATGCTGATGAGCTGCAGGTAAAGACCGTGCTTCATTTCTTCATCCTCATGGGCGGGCGAAGAGGTCTGTACTGCAGTGAGAAGTAGAATCCCCCACAAGGGGAATGAGTACCTTAGCGAAAATTATAGAATTTTCAAGTACTCATCAAAAAACTTCCGGATAGAGCCTCTTCGCGCAATCGGGGCAGATGCCGTGGGAAAACTCGGCTTCGGAATGATCGCGGATATAGGATTCAATCTGATTCCAGTACCCGTTATCGTCACGGATCATCTTGCACGACGCGCAGATCGGCAAAAGTCCGCTCAGTTGTTTTACCTTATCGAGAGCAGCCTGCAACTCTTTTATTAATTCTTCCCGTTCGGCCTCGGCGCGTCTGCGCCGGGAGATGTCCATGACCACGGCGGAAACCAGGACCGTCGCCCCTGAATGAAAATGGCTGAGACCAACTTCCAGCGGTATCTCCGTACCGTCCTTGCGCCGGCCGACGACGTTCCGGTCGTTGCCCATCAACCGGTCGGCCGGCCGATCCATGAATCCATCCCTCTGCTGCCGGTGCGCATGCTGGAACCGATCCGGCAGGAGAAGTTCCACGGATTGCCCGACTACCTCGGCGGCCGCAAAATCGAATATTTTTTCCGCTTCCGTGTTGAAGAAAACTATCCTCCCGCCCCCGTCGACAATGACCAGTCCGGCCGGGGCGGCCAGCATGATCTTTTCCAGGACCCGCGGATCGGATCCCGCCACCCGCAAGAAAAGTGATTCATCCTGCCTGCCGTCCTGCATCTCGATCTTCCCCCCACAAGAAGGACCTTTTTTCAGTAACCCCTTGAGGGCTGCACCTAAGCTCACGAAATTCTTCCCAAAGAGATTTCCAAGGCGTTCAACGTCTCCTTGCCCGAGTCCGACGAGCAGATGCCGGTCAAGGTGATGAATTGGTGGCAAAGAATAAGCATGAGAATGATTCTTGCCAAGAGCCCCCCTTCTTTCCGCAGGAGAATCGCGATTAGGCATCACGGGCCGCGGCAGGTCCGACTCGCTGGACGCCGGCGAGGGAGGTCAAGCGGGAACTTTTTTTCCTCGCAATATTTCGCCGGAACTCCAGCAGTCCCCCACGGGCCTGCCCAGCGACCAGTATTTCTTGCTGGCAATATCGAAGAGCAGGGGTCTTACCCTGGCGATATCGACCCTGCCCCCGACAATCACCCTCTCGTCGGCATAGGTCCGGATCAGTTCGCCGATCATGATATCGTGGGTGACGTAGTCGAGGATATCGTGCAGGCGGAGCTCCATGTTGACCGGACACTGGCGGATCATCGGCGCCGTCTCCAGTTGTCCGTAGAAAATATCGAACAGGGCGGCCTTATCGGTTTTCCCGCCCGTCACCATGCCGCAGTAATCGGTCTGCACCATGAGCTCGACCGAGGGCAGGCAGATGCTGAATGTCTTGTTTTCCCGGATGCCCCCATTGGTGTAGTGGATTTTGCCCAGACCGATGGAAAGGTATTGGGGTGTGCCGTGAGTGAGAATACCCACATGGGCCACCGTGAGAAAATTGGGCTTGCCGGCCACATTGGCTCCCACCAGCGTGGTCGGCATGGGATAAAGGGCATTGGTAGGTTCCAGTTCCTTCATAAGAACCTCCTCGTGTGACGTTAAAGAAGGCCGATGCCCGCAGGGCGCCGGCACGTTTACTGTACTATTGTGCCTGAGCCTTGTCAGGCCAAGGCACGGCCTCGACGGAACAGAAAAAAATCCTTACTTTTTCGGGGAAAAACTGATATAGATTGCCTCCTGCCGCAAGGCGCCACCGGTCGCGGACCTACCCGGTTTACGAAAACAAGGACTCGCACAAAAAATGAAAACGCTCGTCATCTGTTCCGGCGGACTGGACTCCGTCACCCTCGCCCACAAAACGGCGGCCGAGCATGAGCTGCTTGCCCTGCTCTCCTTCGATTACGGCCAGCGTCATAAAAAGGAACTCGGTTTCGCCGCAGGATGCGCGGCACGGCTCGCCACCGAGCATCTGGTCCTCGATATCTCGCCGATCGGCGCCCTGCTGGCCGGCTCCGCCCTCACCGAAGGGGGGATCGCGGTGCCTGACGGTCATTACGCCGAAGAGACCATGAAGATCACGGTGGTGCCCAACCGCAACGCCATCATGCTGGCCATCGCCTACGGCATCGCGACGGCCCGCGGCGCAGAAGCGGTCGGGGCGGCGGTGCACGGCGGCGATCACTTCATCTACCCCGACTGCCGGCCGTCTTTCATCGAGGCGTTCCAGCTGATGCAGCGCCATGCCCTGGAAGACCTGGCGACGATCGATCTGTACACCCCCTTCCTGAACAGTTCCAAGGCCGGGATCGTGGCGGAGGGCGCCCGCCTGGGAGTGGACTTCGCCGAAACCTGGTCGTGCTACAAGGGCGGCGAACGCCATTGCGGCCGCTGCGGCACCTGCGTCGAGCGGCGGGAGGCCTTCGCCCTCGCCGGCCTTGCCGACCCTACGGCGTACGAGGACGAAGAGTACTGGCGGGCGGCGGTGGCAAAGGCCCCTCGGGCGGAGGGTTGAAATGTACAGGATCTCGAAGGAATTCAGCTTCTCCGCTTCGCACCGGCTCCTCGGCCTGCCCGACGGCCACCCCTGCGCCCGGCTGCACGGCCACAACTACCGGGTCGAGGTGGAGCTGTCGGCCGCCGACCTCAACCGCTACGGCTTCGTCCGGGATTAGCGGGAGCTTGATGCCTTCAAGCGCTTTCTCGACGAGGAGATCGATCACCGGCACCTGAACGAGGTCTTCGCCACCGATGCGGTCACCGCCGAATTCCTGGCCCGGACCTTCTTTGCCTGGTGCCGGGCCAGATGGCCGGAGGTCTCGGCGGTGCGGGTCAGCGAGACGCCCCGCACCTGGGCGGAATACCGGCCATGAGGGAGGAAATGATCACGGTCTGCGAGATCTTCGGGCCGACAGTCCAGGGCGAGGGGCTGCTCATCGGCCGGCCCACGGTCTTCGTCCGCACCGGCGGCTGCGACTTTCGCTGCCGCTGGTGCGATACCTTGTACGCCGTGGAGCCCGCCCGCCGGTCGGAATGGACGGCGATGCCCGCCGAAGAGATTCTGGCCCGGGTGAAAACCCTCGCCGGCCAAAGCCCTCTGCTCGTCTCGCTCTCGGGCGGCAATCCCGCCCTCCAGCCGCTGGGGGAATTGTTGACCCTGGGCCGGAGGGATGGCTACGCCTTCGCCATGGAAACCCAGGGAAGTATCGCGAAAGACTGGTTCTCCGGGCTCGATTTTCTGACGGTAAGCCCCAAGCCGCCCTCCTCCGGCATGACTACGGACCGGGAAGAACTCGAGAGATGCATAGCGGCTGCCGGCCCCGCCTCGGTCCAGCTGAAATTCGTGGTGGCGGACGAAAACGACTATCGTTTTGCCCGGCGGGTCGCCGCCTGGTTCCCCGAATTGCCGGTCACCCTGCAGCCATGCAACGAGCGGCCCGGGGCTGAGACCTCCTGGGATTTCGAAAAGATGTCCGCCCAGATGCGCCGGCTCGTCGAGCGGGTGATCGCCGACGGCTGGTACGAGGTCCGGGTGCTGCCCCAGCTGCATGTGCTGCTGTGGGGCAGCAAGAGGGGGGTTTGATCGTTTGATCGTTCCCACGCTCCAGCGTGGGAACGCAGCCTGGGACGCTCCAGCGTCCCGATTTGCGGAAAAAGGACATCCCGGAAGCCGCTATGATTGGAGCCGGACAAGCCAATCTATATGGCCGTCGAGCAGCTCGTCCCCCCGAAAAAACCTGTTTGCAAGCTCAAGAAAATAGGAGAACAACAATGACCGGCGAGTCGATCTACAGCAATCTCACCCAGCTGGGCGGCAGGACTCCACTGCCGGAGAGCCCCGACCAGGCAGTGCTCGAGCGGGTGCCCAACCCGCAGAAAGGCATCCTCTATGTGGTACGCTTTACCGCCCCCGAGTTCACCTCCCTCTGCCCCATCACCGGCCAGCCCGATTTCGCCCATCTGGTCATCGATTACCTGCCGGGGGATTGGCTGGTGGAGAGCAAGTCCCTGAAGCTCTTCCTTGGCTCCTTTCGCAACCATGGCGCCTTCCACGAAGACTGCACCATTTCCATCGCCCGCCGCCTCATCGCCGCGATCGAGCCGCAGTGGCTGCGGATCGGCGGCTACTGGTATCCGCGCGGCGGCATGCCCATCGATGTCTTCTACCAGACCGGCGAGCCGCCGGCCGGCCTGTGGATTCCCGATCAGGGGGTGGCAAATTACCGTGGACGAGGCTAGTGTCATGTCATGTCTCAAATGTTGTATATCGCGCCGCAATTTTGGTTTGCTGCGAGGCACGACTGAGGCGGCGCATAGCAGCGCTATGTAACCGAAGGAGTAACGAAGTCAGCAAGCCGAAAGGGCAAGCGAGATGCAACATTTGAGGGTTGACAGGACACAGCTAATCCTGCGAGGAGAATGACATGAAAAGCAAATCGGCGCCGGGACCGGTCTACTCCACCGCCCACGGCAGAATGTGCCCGGACTGCGGCAGGCCCGCGCCCGCCTGCGGGTGCGGCGGGAAAAAGCCCGGAGGGCCGCACAAAGGCGACGGCATCGTCAGGGTCGGACGCGAGACCAAGGGCCGCAAGGGCAGCGGAGTGACCGTCGTGACCGGCGTACCCCTCGACGGGGCGGGACTCCTTACGCTGGCCAAGGAACTGAAGAAGCGCTGCGGCTCCGGCGGCACCGTCAAGGACGCCGTGATCGAGATCCAGGGGGACCACCGCGACATGGTGGTCGAGGAGTTGCAGAAGAGGGGCTGGAAAGTCAAACGAGCCGGAGGTTGATCCGGCACCAAAGCAATGGAGGGGCCATGGCGGAGCCAGGCGGAGACGGCAGGAGCCGGGCGGCGATCAGCATCGGGGGCGAAGTGGCCATCGTCTGCAAGGAGGACCAGCGGACCGGCCGGCTGACCTGCGGCAAAGTGAAGGATATCCTCACCAGGTCGGCCACCCATACCCACGGCATCAAGGTCCGGCTGGAAAACGGCCAGGTCGGCAGGGTGAAAAAGATCCTGCCGTAAAGATTCTTCTGAAAACCGCGGTGGGCGGACTGTTCGTCTGGCTTGGCGTGCGTCTGGCGCTTGCGGCCCAAAGAACGCTGCACCGCGGTGCCGGCTGCTGAAAAGCGGCGATCAGGAGGGCAGACGATAATCGTCGCCTGCGTACTGGATATTTTCCGCTCTCGGCGAAAGCGGCGCCACCGCGTGCACGCCGCCGCAGGCCGGGCATCGGCCCAGGTAGGTCTCCAGGACGAAGGGCGCACCGCAACCCTGGCAGGTCGTGGTCAGCGGCCCTTGCAGGATCGGCTGATCCCGAACCGCCCCGCCGTGGGCATTGAAGACGAATTCCACCAGTTCCCGGCCTTTGGCATAAGGTCCGCTCCCACCGCCGCATCCGCATCCGCATCCTGACATATCATTTCACCTTTTTCTTGTTGTCTTTTTCCCGGCGCCTCTATCCGGCGCCGTCGTCTTCCATGCCTCAAATAAATCGGATGGCGGGGCCGAACGCCTTGATCCAGGTCAAAAGCTGACAAAAAAGGTGCGATGCTTCAGGGGTAAACGACATGGCTGCCGTTGGAGCTTACCTGGCGAGAAGATGTTTCCTGGCGATCTTGAAGATGGAGGTGAACTGCATGACCTCACGCTCCTCACCGTCGTACAGGTGGGCGACACCATGCAGCAGCCGGCCTTCCGCCTCGGTCGCCCGGGCCCTGGCGGTGACTATCCCCCTGGTGACCGGATAGAGAAAACGGCTTTCCATGGATATTGTGGCAAAATGAGTGCCAGGCGGCAGAAAGCTCTTGATGGCCATGACCACCGCCGTGTCGGCCAGGCTCACCAGGGCGCCGCCATGCATCAGTCCGGCTCCCTGGGCCAGTTCTCTGACAAAAGGCATGGTCAGGACGGCACAACCGCCCGCGGCCTCTTCGATCTTCATCTGCAGCAGCCGTTCAAAGGGAGCGCAGTTCAGCCACTCTTGCATCTCGATTCGATGCGGTCCCGTATCCATTCCCCCTCCCTTCCTACGACAATGCGAAGAATCTCGTGACAATATTGATAGAAATCAGCAAGAATCCGAAGAAACAGCCAATCTTCAGGAACTTGACCTGCTTCTCCGGCAATTCGCGCCATCTTCTCGGCGTGAAGACGACAAGAGCCAATAACAGCAAGGCCAGCACCGAATAGGCAACCACCACTCCCATAATTCCTTATCCCTTTGTCCTGCCGGACCGCCGCAGGACCTTCAACTATCCTTTCATACGCCCGGCCCCGCTGGTAGTCCGGACAATCCGGATCCGGGGAACGGCCGATAGACCCCGGGGCGGCAGGCCGGTCCAACATTGCCTGCCTATAACTCGGGCCCCCCCGCAGATGGGAAGATCATACCCCAGCAGGCCCATAAATGCTTCTGGCCCCTTTTCAGCGCCACCATAAACCGGAGTCGCCCGCCTCTCCTTGGCCGCCCGGCGGAGACAGGTTCAATCCGTTAAAAATGGGTATTATCAACAATTGCCAAGAAAGCATCCAAGCGTTAGGGTAGTGTCTACAATTCAATTTTCAAAAAAAGGAGAGCCGGACATGAAACTATCACTTGTTCGATGCATGACTCTGGCGGTCATTGCCTTCTGGGTGAACAGCGCAGCAGCAAATCCGATTGATGTGGATTCCAACCTGGAACTCGGTCCAAACGAGTTGCCGGGGCTCAGTTCGACCTTCAACGACAACGATCCGGGAGATACGGGGGCGCCACCGGACCGGGTGCGCTTCTCCTTCACCAGCGGTGCCGGCAATCCCTCGAGCGTCTTCGAGGTTCAAAATTTCGGCGGCGAGGAATTCTTCTCCTCCGTGAACAGCCTTGTCCAGAGCACGGGCGTCGGTTTCGCCATGAGCGGGGGAGGCAACAATTCCTCTCAGCCCGGGGGTAACGCCTACGGGTTCCATGCCAGGAACACCGCCGACCGCCTGGACCACCCCGGGCAATACCTTGGGATACTCTCCAGGCTTTTCCCCGGGATAACCCTGGATGACCTCAGAGAGAGGCAAAAACGGGGAAACCCATTCAATGTAGGGGATGATCACGACCAAGAAGTGCTGCCAGGCGCTCCCGTGCCGGAACCCACCAGCCTGCTGCTGTTCGGCATCGGTGCCGCGGGCCTGGCAGGACTGAAGAGAAAACGGCGCAACGCCAACTAAGCTCTTGCACGCCGGCCGGCTGAAAGGCTAGGGGTAGTGACGAAATGATTCGTAACAATCGTTCTCATTTCGTCACGCCCCTTTTGCTGTTTCGTCTAAGATTCTTCTCTTCCAGGGCTTCCTGGATCTCCTTCTGGATGGAATCAACCGTTTCAAGCGGATTAGCCGATGTGCTGATCGGGCGACCTATTACCACGTAATCAGCACCATTCCGGATTGCATCTCTGGCGGTGGCAATACGCTTCTGATCGTCGTTTTCAATGGTATCCCGATTGATTCCGGGACGTATGCCAGGGGTGACAATGAGGAAATTTTTCTTGATGTTCCCTCTCAGAGTGCCAGCCTCAAGGGCTGAGGAGACAACTCCGTCACACCCGAGATCAACTGCTTTTTTTGAGCGAAAGAGCACGAGGTCTTCAACTTTTTTCGTGAATCCCATATGCTCCATATCTGACTGATCGAAGCTGGTCAGGACGGTGACTGCCAATATGTTCAGCCCGTTCTTATGCTTGACCGCAGCCTCTATTATCGAATCATTGCCATGAATCGTGGCGAAGGTGATCTTTCTGCCCTTCAGTTGCTCGACGGCCAAACTGACGGTCTCCGGTATGTCGAAGAATTTGAGATCGACCATGACCTTGTTGCCTCGCTCAACGATATGATCGATGACCGGCCACCAACCGGCGAGGAACAACTGCAAGCCGACCTTGAAAAACTTGATTTTCCCATCGAGCTTCTCGACCCACTCCTTCGCAGTCGCGGCATCCGAAAAATCGAGGGCAAAAATAATACGTTCGTTCAAAGGGATATCGTTCATAATCGCTGATTGTGCTTAATGATCATTCCTGTTCGGTTACCTTAGAAAGTCATCCCTTTTCAAGGATTTCGTGAGGGGGCTTATCCCCTCTGCTGCGGGAGGGATGACAACCGTTGGATTGAGGCCTCAGCCCGCATTTGAGACGATGGGCAGAGATTTTCCGATTGTGTAGTAAAAAATTCACTTGAAGTAAACAAAAAAGCAAGGCGATAGATGCAGAGTCCTTGTTAAAACGGACCCGAAGGGATAAGCTTGCCCCTAACTGCCTATGGAATAGAAACGACCGTAAACCCTGGAAGAAATCCGTAAAGACGGGCCTGACCGGAATGCAGATTCCGGCGGTTTTATCGCCGGGCAATGAACCGCGATCGGGAGAACAACCTGGCCTGCGGCTTTGACGGTAATATTTCCATATCGATCGAGGAAATGCGATTCAAAACCCCTGAAACAGAGCTCTATGGAAACAACGCCTTTGAAAATACTTGCGATTGATGATAATCGCGACAACAGGATGTCCTTAAAGGCAGTGGTGAACGACCGGTTGCCGAATGCCAAAGTCTTCACCGTCTCCGACGGCCGAAAGGGTATCGATTACGCGTTCGCCTACGATCCCGATGTGATCCTGCTCGATATCGTCATGCCCGAGATGGACGGATTCGAAGTATGTAGAAAGCTTAAAAATGACCAATACCTGCATGGGATACCGGTGGTATTCCTGACTGCCCTCAGGACCGACAGGGAAAGCCGCATTCGCGCCCTGGAGGTCGGGGCGGAAAGCTTTCTCTCCAAGCCATTCGATGAAGTCGAAATTGTTGCCCAGATTCGGGCCATGGCCAAGATCAAGGCGGCGAACAGACGGACCCAGATAGAAAAAGATCATCTGGAGGCACTGGTCAGGGAGCGTACCCTCGAACTGCAGAAATCCCATACCCTGCTGGAAGAACGCATTGCCCAGCGCACTGCGGCCTTAACCAGGGAGGTTGCCGAGCGAAAGCGATACGCCGAGGAGAGAGACCAGCTCATCATCGAATTGCAGGAGGCGATGGCCCGGATCAAGGTGCTGACAGGTCTTTTGCCAACGTGCGCCGCCTGCAAGAAAATCAAGAATGCGGAGGGCAATTGGATGCGGATGGAAGCCTATATCGAGGATCATTCCAACGCCAGATTTACCCACGGAATATGCCCGACCTGCGCCAAGGAGCTGTATCCTGAGATCTTCGGTAAATGAACCTGTGATCGACAAATAATGAAAACGTCGATTGTGGAGTTGAGCTGTGGCTGCAGTGCCGGGGCTGAGGCACCGGTACTGCAGGGCATTACATGTTTTGTTTATGACGTACCGCCGCACTGGTAACGGGAAATGTCCGTAGAACCGAAGACACCCACCCACGCTGAGCTATTGGCGGAAAAGATACAGGAAGTCATGGGCCTGGTACATATGGCCCACGGTTTCGACCTCTCTTGCTACGACGAGACTTTTTTCGTTCAATCGCTGCAGAGACGCCTCGCAGCGACCGCAACGGCCACGATCGAGGAGTACCTCGTCCTCCTGCAGCGAACCCCGGCCGAAGCGAGGAAGCTTCTGGAATCAATGGATGTCGTCTACAGCGAGTTCTTCCGCAACCTCCTGGCCTTCGCCTTACTCGAACAGGCTTTGCTTCCTGGAATTATCGAAGAAAAGGAGAAATCGGGGGGCGAGCTAAGGGTCTGGTCTGCAGGTTGTGCAACGGGGCAGGAAGCCTGGTCCGCAGCTATCATGCTCGACGAGATGGCCAGGATAAGAAACCGGCCCATTTCCTATCGCATTATCGCCACCGACCGCTCGGAGTCGGCCCTGGCTCAGGCCCGTACCGGCCGCTACCATATCGAAACCATGGGAAACCTGAAGACCAGGTATCTGGGAAGCTCCTTTTCCCGGCAGGGCGATTTTTTCTCCGTCGTCCCCAGGCTCAGGCAAAAGGTCGCCTTTACCGGTTACGATCTCCTGGATCCCGAAACGTTTTGCCCGCCGGAAAGCATCTTCGGCAATTTCGACCTGGTGTTTTGCTGCAACGTACTCCTTTACTATCGACCTGAGATCCAAAGCCAGGTGTTGAAAAAGATCCGGCGCTGCCTGGCAGGGTCCGGCTATCTGATCACCGACGACACGGAACGCCGGATTGTCGAGGAAACCGGAGACTTCCGGACTTGGATCCCGCCGGTGGCCGTCTTTCAAAAAACGCGATGCCTCGGAACGAGGGGAGCCGCGAGAAGCCATGAAATTTAAAGATATAAATATCGGCACCCAATTATGCATGGGCTTGGGCCTGATTCTGGCCTTCGTCCTCCTCCTCAGCCTGCTCTCCTGGAAGCAAAACGATCAGCTCTGGCTGCAGACCAAATCCCTTTACGATCATCCGTTGCAGGTAACCGGGGCCACCGGCAGACTCAAGGCAGACATCGCGTCCCTCCGGATGAAAATGCGCGACCTGCTTCTGGCTGAAGATGAACAGAAAATCGGCGCGGCTCTCGAGGAAATCGAAACCTATAGGGCCGGTATTGCGCGACAGGTGGCAATCATTGCCGAATGTACCCTCGGACCGCGCGAAAACGTTGCCGGACTGCAGGACAGCATGGCGAAATGGGATGCCTACCAGAAAGAGAACATCCGGTTGATCCTGGCAAAAGAAACACGAGAGGTGGTCGCCCGTATGACAGCCAGCAATGCCTTCGGCGGCCCTACCGACCAGTTGATGTCCCGCATCCGGATCTTGGACGACTTCGCCGGAAAAATGAGCGAGCAGTTCTATCTGCAGGCGGCACAGAGAAATGAGATCCTGAATCGACAGCTGATCCTTTTCGTCTTGACCATCATGCTCGTCTCGGTGCTGGTATCCTTTTTATTATTCAAAAACACCAAGAACCCTCTGCAGCAGCTGACGCTGGCGGCGGAACAATTCCGCCGGGGAGAGCCCGGGGCCCGCAGCAACTACACCTCGAAAAACGAGTTCGGTGCACTTTCGGCCACCTTCAATACCATGGCCGAGAGTGTTGAAACAGGAATGCGGATCAAGGAACGCGCCTCCCGGATCGCCGAGGTGATGCTGCGGGAGGTCGATTCCCGCAGCTTCTGCCGGGAACTTCTACGGGAACTGATCGATCAGACCGGCTCCCGGATCGGGGCCGTTTATCTCCTGAACCCGCAAAAGACCGAGTTTGAACTTTTTGAATCCATCGGTCTTTCGGACCGTTGCCGAGGCGCCTTTTCCGCCATCAGCCCCGAAGGCGAGTTCGGCATTGCCCTGGCCTCCCGAAAGATGCAGCGTATCCTCGACATCCCCGACGATACCCGCTTTGTCTTTACGGCAGCCAGCGGCTCCTTCCTGCCCCGTGAGATCATTCCCCTGCCACTCACTGCCGGAGAGGAAACGGTGGCAGTGATATCCCTGGCCAGTCTCAACGGTTACGACCAGGACGCGGTTCTCCTGCTGGAATCCGTCCTCGGCGCCCTGATCGCCCGGATGAACGGGGTGCTGGCATTCCGGGCGATTCAGGAACTGGCCGAACGTCTGGATCGACAGAATCTCGAATTGGAGGCCCAGAAGCAGGAACTCGCCGCCCAGGCCGACGAACTTGCTTTTCAAAATTCCGAGCTGGTCATGCAGAAGAAGGAATTGGATACGGCGAACAAGCTCAAGAGTACCTTCCTCTCCAACATGAGCCATGAACTGCGGACGCCGCTCAATTCGGTGATCGCCCTGTCGGGAGTGCTCGGCCGCCGGCTGAGGACGAAAATCCCAGAGGAGGAGCTGGGTTATCTGGAGGTGATCGAACGCAACGGGAAAAGCCTGTTGGCGCTGATAAACGACATCCTGGATCTGTCCCGCATAGAATCGGGACGGGAGGAGGTCATTCCCGCCTGTTTCTCTATGCAAGAGCTGGTCGGGTGAGTCGGCGAGATGATGAGTCCGCTGGTGCGGGAAAAAGGGATCGCCCTGGTCAATCAGGTAGGCAGCGGCCTGCCCCCGATCACCTCTGATGAGGTCAAGGTCCGGCATATAATCCAGAATCTGCTCGCAAATGCCGTGAAGTTCACCGAAAGAGGATCGGTTGCCGTATCGGCCCATCTGCAGGAGGATGAAGGCGAAGTCCATATCGCGGTCCGGGATACGGGCATCGGGATCGCCGCCGAACATCTCGTGCACATCTTCGAAGAGTTCCGTCAGGCCGACGAAGGCACGTCCCGCAAATACGGCGGCACCGGCCTGGGCCTGGCCATTTCCAAGAAATTCGCCCGCCTACTGCGGGGGGACATCGAGGTGAAGAGTACCGTCGGCCAGGGATCGGTCTTCACCCTCAGGCTGCCCTCCTCACCCGATATCAAAGCCGAGGGGACAGCCGTTTCCAAATGCCGTCGGGACCGGAAAGCCCCGGCAGATACAGCTCCGGCGGGTAACGGTGAATGTCTTCTGGTCGTAGAAGACAGCGAGCCGGCGGCAATTCAACTCATCGATATCCTCTCGGAACAGGGATACCGGGTTCAGGTGGCGCAGAACGGCCGGGAGGCTCTGGCCAAGATCGGCGAATATCCTCCCGCCGCGGTGATTCTCGACCTGATGATGCCGGAAGTGGACGGTTTCGAAGTCTTGCGTCAGATCCGCAGTACCGAAAAAACCTCCTCGCTGCCGGTCCTTATCCTGACCGCCAAGCACGTCAGCAAGGAGGAATTGCATTTCCTCACCGGCAACCATATCCATCAGTTGATCCAGAAAGGCGATATCGGCAAGGACGAACTGCTGGCCGCAGTGGCGGAGATGATCTCCCCTCGGGAGACGGCCGAACCGACCGGATCGTCGTCGATTACTGCCCCCGGCGGCGATTTGCCCCTCGTTCTGGTCGTGGAGGACAATCCCGACAATTTGTTGACCGTCCGGGCCGTTCTTGAAGGTTTCTGTCGAATCGAAACTGCCGAAAATGGCCTGGAAGCCCTTTCGCAGGCCCGTCGCCACAGTCCCGACCTCATCCTGATGGATCTGGCCCTGCCGCTTATGGACGGTTTCACGGCTCTGAACGAGATGCGCAATGATGCAGCCCTTGCCCGAATACCGGTCCTGGCCGTTACTGCCAGTGCAATGATCGGCGATCGGGAAAACATCCTGGCGCGCGGCTTCGACGGTTATATTTCCAAACCGATCGAGGAGATGCCATTCAGAAGGACCCTGCAACAGGTGCTGTATGCAAGAAAAACCACTGACAATACTGGCGATTGACGACAATCGCGACAATATGATGTCCTTGAAGGCGGTTGTGTCCGAACGGTTGCCGAAGGCCAGGATCTTGACCGCCTCCAATGGCCGAAAGGGACTCGAGCTCGCATTCGCTTACGATCCCGATGTGATTCTGCTCGATATCGTCATGCCGGAGATGGACGGTTTCGAAGTCTGTCGAAGGCTGAAGGACGACCAGTACCTGCATGCCATCCCGGTGGTGTTCCTGACAGCTCTCCGGACCGACAGGAAAAGCCGAATCCGCGCTTTGGAGATAGGAGCCGAAAGCTTTCTTTCAAAACCTTTCGATGAAGTCGAAATAGTTGCCCAGATCAGGGCCATGGCAAAAATCAAGGAGGCGAATAAACGTAATCAAATCGAAAAAGACCATCTGGAAGCCCTCGTCAAGGAACGCACCTTGGAGCTGCAGAAATCCCATGCCCAGTTGCTCCACTCCGAAAAACTCGCCGCAGTTGGCAGCCTTTCCGCTTCCATCGCCCACGAATTCAACAACCCCCTGCAGGGCGTAACGGCTGTTTTGAAAGGTTTGTCGCAATATACCCCGCTTGCGGAAGAGGAACAAAAAATGGTATCCCTCGCGCTGCAGGAATGCCGCAGGATGAAAGACCTTGTCGCCAGTCTCAGGGATTTTTACCGGCCGACCTCCGGGAAACTGGAGCCGATCGATCTTCATGCCGCCTTTGACGGGCTGCTGTTGATCACCAGGAAAGAATTCCTCACCCGCCGAATAAGCATCGTCAAGAAGTATGCCGACAACTTTCCCACGGTGCTCGGAGTCGCCGATCAACTGAAACAAGTCTTCATGAATCTTCTCAACAATGCCTCCCACGCCTGTGAGAGCGGAGGCACGATCAACCTGGCTACGGCAACTACCCAGGACGGCGTTGTCGTGCATATCGAGGACAACGGCACGGGCATCAGTCAGAAGAATATTGACCGGATCTTCGAACCCTTCTTTACGACCAAGCCCGAGTTAAAAGGCACAGGCCTGGGATTATCGGTCAGCTACGGCATCATCAAAAAACATGGCGGACGTATCGAGGTGAAGAGCGAAGTCGGCAAGGGCTCGGTCTTTTCGGTCTTCCTGCCTCTTACCCCAAACAAATGCTGCCGTCCGCCGGAACAGGGAGATCGATTGAATCCATTCTCGTCTTTGAGATAGAGCGTGTCCTGATCAGAGAGGACAAAGGAGGGTTTACGCGCAAGAAAAGAGGCCGGGTTTATCCTTGGAAGACCGAAAGGGCCAGGGAAAAGTAAACTGGATCACAAGGACGAAATTGTTGGATTGTTGAGCAATGGATCGACTAAAACTTTAGTAACCAAGAGTAGTGAAAATAAATGATGCCAGGCAAAGCAAATGAAGATACGACAACTCGCCCCAGAACTTTACCCCAAGGCCTCTGCCTTGTTGCTACAGGCATTCTCACCAAGCAAATATGAGGTTCAGCTATTTGACAATCTTCACAGAAAAGAGAGGCCTATGCACGAATGGGTTTGTATCCATCGTGACACGGTCATAGCCTATATAGCATTCTCTAATGCTTATGATGGTAAACAGGTCTGTGGGCTGCATCTTGCGCCGTTGGCAGTGAAGCCGCAAATGCAAGGTAAAGGGATCGGGTCAGAATTGCTACGCTTTTCCTTGAGACAAGATGTCATTAAAGAACGCACAATCTTTGTTCTGGGAAAACCTGATTATTACCAGAGGTTTGGCTTTCAACTTTCTGCCAATCCGATTTGTCCTTTTGATAAGAACAATTCCCATTTTTTGAGTATCGGTAATGATACTTCACGAACGTATACTGTTGGATATGAGCCTGAATTCAGTGCAAGAAAGAGATAAGGCCATTTTGTATATTTTTAAATTACACGATTTTTCTCGTTCTAATGGCTGGCTTGGCAAGAATTTCCAGATAAAATGTCTCTAACTGCAGCGCAACAGCCTCATCAATGCATTTACTAATTTCGGCCAGATGAATTCTCCTTGCGGTTTCAATCGTATGGCCGAATTTACAGTCGAAATCCCAAAAATCTACACCCTCTGGCAACTTTTTGTTGCGCTCTCGCTTAATGTACTTGTTGATTGTATGTCTGATTGATTCCACAAGTCTGTCTTGCTTGAGCTTTGGATCGGTAAGTTTAAATGTTTTTTTCATGGTTCCCTTTATAAGTGCTTGTAAAATTGAAGACAAATGGCACCGAGAGATGCCTCTTGGAAGTTAGCGCTCAGTTAGCGGAAACAATTACAGCCACCCAGACAAGACGTCTAAGTGGCTGTTTATTGGCACGCCCGAAGGGATTCGAACCCCTGACCCACGGCTTAGAAGGCCTAAGACTTAGGTTTCCTTACCAATCATTATCGAGCATAATTACCTACTATTTCATTGCTTTCCTGAATTTTATCCTGTAGCATTTTTCTTGTCTTCAACTGTCATTTACTACGTTTTTTTACCTCCAGGGTAGCAATAGGGTAGCAAAGATTCATAGGCCAAAGGTTCGTTGGTTCAAGCAATTACCTGTTTTTCCCAAACCAGAAAATACATATGTCATCATCGAGATATCGAATACGGAAATTTGAAGGCGTTTACGGCTACGACTCAACTACTAAATTTTACAATGGAAAACCGGACATCTGTTTCTATATAACGCTCAAGACCCACGACGGGAAAAAGATCTGGGAAAAAGTGGGCTGGGCTTCCGAAGGATATACTCCACAACTTGCTGCCGAGCTGAGAGCAAAGAGGATGAGGGACGCCAGGCACAGCGGGGAAGTGAAAACGAGCAAAGACATTCGAGAGGAACAGCGAAAAGTCAACAGGACCTTAAAAGAGATCAAGGATCACTATTTCAATAGCACCAAGGGCACTGCTATAAAAGGACGAAAAGTCGACCTCGGCAGATGGGACCTCTACCTTACCCACCTCGAAGGGAAAACCCCGCGCGAGTTGTCTCAACTGGACATTGAACGGATCAAGCGCAACATGAAGGAAAAAGAATTGGCACCAGCTACCATCGATCATGCCTTGCGGCTTCTTCGGCGGATAGTCAATCACGGTGCCGAGCATAAGCTTTGCCCCCGTCTTTCTTTCAAGATTCATTTTCCCAAGGTTCACAACATCAAGACCGAATTCCTTACTCCGGAGCAGGCGGCGAGCCTGCTGAACGCCCTGGACAGCTGGCCCCGGCAAGATGTGGCCCGAATGGTGAAAATCGCCATGTTCACCGGGCTCCGCCGTGGCGAACTGTTCCGCCTCAAGAGAGAGCATATCGACTTTCATCACGACCTGATA
>OBJA01000506.1_pt1 | contig 33500 bp, 35 predicted proteins | sample 1519751 | NCBI WGS metagenome assembly OBJA01 (sample SAMEA3881238, study PRJEB22517) | soil metagenome | biome: lake sediment; feature: soda lake sediment; material: sediment, water from around vicinity | place: India | collected 2013-12-23 | depth 3 m
CACCCTTTGCGTCTTTGCGCCTTTGCGAGAGAACCCGTTCCCTTTCCCCAAAGGCCTTCTCAACCGTTCCAACTCCTGTCTCCTGAATTCTGAATTCCGACTTCTAACTTTATTTCTTCGGATTACGGACTCCTGAGTAATCTTAATAATCATATTAATAAAAATCGATCAAAATCTTTTATCAATCTTCAACCGCCGAACGATGTTTGGTTGTATATAATACATTGATATGTTATAATAATACACATCAATCGAAGCACCGAGGGGATGAGAACCATGACAAAAGTATTCGTTGATGGTCAAGAAGGCACCACCGGGTTGAAGATCCACGAACGGCTATCCCAACGCTCGGATATTGAAATACTTGCGGTCGATCCGGACAAGCGCAAAGATACTTTAGCCCGTAGGGAGCTAATTAATGCCGCAGATATTGTATATTTATGCTTACCCGATGATGCGGCTAAAGAATCGGTCTCCCTCGCGGATAATGGTAATGATGTCAGATTTATCGATGCCAGCACCGCCCATCGGATCCACCCGGATTGGACCTATGGTCTTCCGGAACTCAGCCCTGAGCACCGCCAAAAAGTAGCAACCGCTAATCGGGTCTCAGTTCCTGGGTGCTATGCCACGGGTTTTGCCGCCATCGTCTATCCCTTGGTACGGGAGGGTGTCATGCCACAGGATTATCCCGTGACATGCCATGCGGTCTCGGGCTACAGCGGCGGCGGCAAAAAGCTGATCGGCAAGTACCAAGCTGTCCCCCATAACGGCGAGAGACTACGGTGTCCTCGGTATTACGCCTTAGGGCTTAAGCATAAGCACATCCCCGAGATGCATTGCCGGTCCGGAATTACGTATCCGCCCATCTTCAATCCTATTCTGGGCGATTACTACCAGGGGATGGCCGTATCCGTCCCTCTATTCCCGCGCTTGCTGACGAAGACCATGACGGCTAAGGAGCTGCACGGATTTTTTGCCAGCTATTATGCTGATCAACACTTTATCCAAGTCGTTCCCTTCGAATCCGACGCCCACTTGGATGAGGGCTACTTCGACCCCACGGGCTGTAATGGAACGAACCGCTTGGAGATCTTCGTCTTTGGCCATGATGACCAGATCCTGGTTACGGCACGCCTGGATAATCTGGGAAAAGGCGCTTCCGGCGCAGCAATGCAATGCATGAACATCATGCTCGGTGTGGATGAGGCAACGGGTCTTGAATAACAGTTATTATAAGGAATTTCAAAGGGAACGGTCGAGACCGTTCCCTTTTGTATATTATTGGGACGAAGATAAATGATATTTCCCTTCAATCCTTGTTATAGCTGCACCGCCAAAGAACACTCTTTGACGATTCCTCTCATCCATGTCCGTCTTTAACCTCACCACATTATGCCGTTGGAGATTACCGTTTTGTTCGATGATCATCGGTTCGCCGTCCCACCGTTTGTTTGCTAATAAGTGGTAGCCGAAGGCGGAGTTTCCCGAACCGGTGGCCGGATCCTCCAAATAGCCGAAGGTTGGCGCGAAGACTCGGGTCCGAAAGGCGCTTTGCGGGCTATAGACCTCGTCGCAGAAGACCTCGATGATATCGATGGCATGGTTTAGACAGAACGCTTTTAACGATACGACATCAGGGTTGATCGACAATATATCCTTAAGTGTACGTATGGGAACGATCAACGTCTGCAAGCCGGCATTGACAACTGAGATCATGTTGGGATCGCCAATGACATTCCTCTCCACATGGAGTGCTTGAACTATCTCGTCTTGGGTGGGTTTTTCGGAGTGAAAAACCGGTTCGGGCGCCATGATAAAGACCGCGTCTTGAGGAACGATGTGGTTTTCCACAACGAGTACTCCTCGGTTCGTCACAATCTTTACCTTAGGTCGGTGAATCAATTCGGTTGAGTTTTTTAGGATATCGTACATGATAGCGATGGTCGCGTGGCCGCAGAACTCGACCTCCCGCTCAGCCGAGTAATACCTTAGGATAAACGTGTCTTCATTTTGACGGCATATATATCCAACCTCACTCACAAAGCCCCTTAATTCCTTGGCAATTCGTAGCATTTCATCTGAACTGATCTCTTCCATCGCACTTAGTCGGATGCAGCCCGCTGGATTTCCATCAGAGGTCGGTGTCGCAAAGGCATCTATTTTTTTAAAGAAGAACTCTTTCATCCCATCCCTCCCCTTAACCTTCAGATCTTCGCATCATGATTGCCCGTTCCGTGAAACCAAGGCTCTTCCAGAATTCTCGACCACGACGGTTCCAGCAGAAAACATCTAGATCTATAGCGTCCGTTTTCAGCTCGTTGATAAGCATACTAAAGGCCGTTGTTCCCAAGTGTTTTTTCCGATAATCCCTGCATATGTAAAAATGAGAGAGATAATAGGGTGACACTTGCGTCTTTACAAGTGCATACCCCACCACTTCCCCCTGTTCGACAAAGAAATATGCTTCAGAATCCCTATCCAACGCATCTTTCATTCTTCCCTTAAGAACCTCTATGGAGGGGATATTATCGTTGCTCTCATCTTCAAACAACTCCTTATTAAGCAATGCGAGCAAAGCCAGATCTTCCTCTCCACATTTGACTAACTCCATCGGATCCCCTCCCCTTTCTTTTTAAACCCATTATATGTTTGAAATATAATGAATACAATTATATAATTGTATGGAATACAATGTTAGGAAGTGGTCCAATGATCGATCCCTACGGCAACGAAATCTCCTGGCTCCCCAATTTAAGCAATAAAAATGAACCATTATATATCTCCATTGCCGACTGCATCGAAGAAGATATAAAAAAAGGTATGTTGGAAGGCGGTTTTAGGCTTCCGCCTCAACGAATCATCGCAAATTATCTGGGCATCAATCATACAACCGTTACCCGAGCCTATAAGCTCTGTGAAGAAAAGGGCTTGATCAAAGGAATTACCGGCAAAGGAACCTATGTCACTAGCTATGCAGGGATACCCCAGAACTTACTCTCCAACAGCCACTCCAATATCATCGACATGGGAATGGTCTTACCGCTTCACGAGTCCAACGGACTCCTGGAATCCTTTTTGAGAGAGATATATTACAACATGGACTACAATGATATCCTGAGCTATGTGCCTCCCGAAGGCCACATTAAACACCGATACATCGCATCGCAATGGTTAAAGCAGTATGACTTGGATTACTCTGTCGACCAAATCATTATCACATCAGGCGCTCAAAATGCTTTGGCTGTCGTTTTAACAAGCCTCTTCAAACGCGGAGACCGTATTCTAGTGGACGAGTATACATATACCGGTCTTATCACCCTGTCGAAACTTCTAGGGATTATCCTTATACCTGTTAAAACCCTGGATGATGGAATTGACATCGGTGAACTAACGGCAGCATGCGACAGGGAAAATGCCAAGGGAATCTATTTAATTCCCGATTGTCATAACCCAACGACAGCAGTTCTTAGCTATGAAAAGCGTCAAGCCATCGGGGAGATCATTCAAAAATACAACCTTTTGCTCATTGAAGACAACCCTTTTATCTATACAGCTCAAGAAGGCGGTCACAAACCTATTTGTATGTATGCCAAAGACCATGGCATCTTTATCGCCAGCACCTCCAAGTCGATCAATCCCACCTTTAGAGTCTCCTATCTCGCCACGCCAAAGAAGTACACCGATGATTTGATTCACGGGGTCAACAATCTAACCTGGATGGCCTCGCCTTTAAATGCTGAAATTCTATCCCAGATTCTAAGCACTTCAAAATACAGTCAAATTGTCACGAATAACCTTTCCGTACTTAGGCAACGCAATCGAATAGTCGACCAGATATTGGGCGGATTCAATCTGAAATCTCATACAACCGCTTTGTTTCGATACTTGATTCTCCCTCCAACGATCTCCGATAAAGACATTGAGCATTCCTGTTTGATACAAGGTGTTCAAGTCTTTTCGGCAAAAAGATTTGCGGCCAGTACCCATCGCGCCAGCGATGCCATTCGTATATCTGTTAGTGGACCGAAGCGAATCGATGAATTAGAAACGGGCCTTTCCATTCTAGCGGACATTTTGAAGCAAAATTCCATGAACGAATTGATCGTATAAGTCTGCTAAAAAAAGACTTGCACTTGTCGTAGCGTCAAGGTTTATGATTAGGTTAAGAGGATCCTCGATATCAATGTAGGAGTGGATTCCATGAATCAGCCTGTGCCCATCCATGAACTCTCATCCGATCTAGGCCTAACCAGCCGTACACTCCGGCATTGGGAATCTGAAGGCCTTTTTACAAGTCTTCGTTACAACTCATCAGGCCGGCGGCTCTATGATAACGAAGCAGTCGTTCGTATCCGCATAACCATGTACCTACGGCGCCTCGATATTTCTTTGAAGGATATCAAATCCATTTTAGAACAGCATTCTTTCGAGTCTGTAAAGAAGGTTATCCTCAAAGAACTTCATCGGATCGATGATGAACAAAACCGGATGACATCCCGCCGGAGAATGCTCCTCTCTTTCCTTGATGTCATCTCAAACAGCATTGATCAACCGTTGGATCTGAAATCCTTTGAAGAGCTGGCGTTTTTCATGGAAAACACCGACACTCCTCTACGCAATACAGAATTGGAGGGTATGATCATGACAGATCCTACGTCGACTCCTATGGACGTACGTTTTGTTACTCTTCCCCCGATGCGAACCGTCTATCACATCGCTGTCGGAGTCGCTCCGGAGGGCGAGGCTCTAGCGCCTATCATGGACTGGCTGGGTTCGAGCAATCTGCTGGGAACCGCGAGAATCTTCGGGGGAAACATGGCGCCCATGCCGAGTAAGACGACCCCGGAATATGGGTACGGCGTCTGTGCCTCTATCCCTGAGAATATTGAGATCCCTTCTCATCTCAAGGAGATGCGGCTTCCCGGGGGACTCTACGCTATGGCCCTCAGCAGTGACGACATCTATGCCTCTTGGCAGTCATTGGTTAAGACTCTGTCGGAAAACGCGGAATATACTTCGGATCGCTCACGGCTATGTCTGGAAGAGCATATCCGCAATGACAACCCGGAGGAAGAGGGTAACTCCTTCTATCTCTACCTGTTGGAACCGGTGAAGAAGAAGGCACAAGATCGGTAGGAACCGCAATGAGCCCGGCGATTGCCGGGCTCATTTTTTATGCATCTTTAAATGATACAATCAGTTCTGGAAGAACTCTTGGACTATTCACTCCAATCGTAGGGCGAGGGAATGTAATAGTACCTCCGCTGGCCCTTCTCCACTTTGGTATATTTATCACCGGGATCGCCGAACTCATTGAGATGATACTTCAATTCAAATGTTGCCGGATCAATGATATACCACTCGTCATTGACAAAGAAGATCAATCGATTATCCTCTTGATAGAGGTAGATATCTTTTGCGGCAGAAGCGAATTGGCAGATAAGCTTTGTTCCATTCTCCTCAAGTTTATAGAGGCCTTTTTCAGTTGCCAAAACTGTTTGGTATGTCGGCTTTTTTATCTGATACATACTAATCGGGCGCTCATTACTCAGATCCATGGTTGAAATCTCCTGTAACTTTTCGTCAAAGGTCGAGAGTCCTTTGCGTGCCCGATTTAAAATATATAATCGATTCTTCCGAGCGCTATATAATCTCAATTGGATCGGAGATACCGAAGAATATCTAAAACAACTAACAACAGCTTCTCAGGGTGTATCTAAGGTCTTTGAGGATCGCTTGCCTTACCTTAAGATATCCATCGTCGGACCTCAGGGTGTTGAAGAAACTTTAAACCATATTGACCTCTCGGATCTGACTTCCTTCCCCAATCCATAACAAAAATGCTTAAAGCAGGCTTTATTATCTAACCATGAAGGACATGAAGAGCATGAAGGGCATATAGTTTTTGAAGAATTGTTGTGGAAATGATTGGAAAGAAAATTATCGAGGAAAAATAAGAATTTATATCCGTCGGTATAACGTAAAAAAATATTTTGTTCACTTCGTGTACTTCGTGATCTTCGTGGTTGGAAAAAGACCCGAAACACCTACCTGTCGGTCTTTGAAAAATCATTTTCCCGCAACTAAACTTATAATAAAAACGGAGTTTTCCGAGCATCGGCAACCCCGTTTTTTGTTGGACTAAACTGTACAAATTACCCTTTTTATGGATTTCTCTATCCATGCAACGTTAAATATCCCTAACAAAGCAATAAACACCCCATACAACCTCTGCCATTCTTTCGAAATCCAGGGTATCGATGGTATCCGATTCTTCATGGTAGTTCTCATTTCGAAAAAAGGCTGTGTCTGTCACCATCAAAGCCGGGTAATTGTACTTCCAGAAATTCAAATGGTCGGAGTTGTCGATTCCTGGAATCACCACCGGCGAGGTCAAGGTTACCGTATTGATCGATGCATTTTTTCGAATGGCTCGGTTGAGCCGGAATATGGGTCTCCACTCCTGAATCCGTCCGACAACCGCGATAAAATCCCCTCTATCCGGATAGATATGTTTCATGATATCTATAGGATATTTTTGGGTATTGGGATCATCGTTATAGTATCCGATCATCTCCAACGCAATCATCAGATCCACTCGAGCTCCACGGTCTGCCAGCGATCTGGCATGAACAGCGCTCCCCATATTTTGGGTTTTAAAGCATGGAGGTTCCTCCAAGGTATACGCCGTTAAATCCACTCGGCATTTTAAACCGGGTTCAATTTGTGCAAGTAATCTCGCCAATTCCAAGAGACCTGCCACACCGCTGGCGTTGTCATCAGCTCCCGGTTGTTCATCACAGACGTCATAATGGGCGCCGATAATGATTCTTTTAGCGTTTTTCACTCCAAAGCTAGCAATGACATTTTGATATCGATCGTCTTCTACCATATATTCTTGGATCTCGACCTGTTCCGTGTGTTTTCGAAATTCCTTCTCAATATAATTCGCTGCATCATCCAGAGATTCCACATGATAGAAATTACGGGCGGGTTGGATGGAAGTCAAGTATTGAACATGGGAAAATAACAGATCCTTATCAACATCTACCAAGCTGAAATTCCTACGACAGCGGCCTGCGATGACAATTGCTGTTGCAATCAAAACCAGCACTAAGAGGGCACTGCCCCCCTTCTTTTTCATACTTTCTCCCTCATTTCAAGCCATTGATCATAATTGGATCTTCTCTATCTTCTTTTTATTGCATGATACGCCCATATTCCGCCACGCATCGCCGATGTCAACCCTGGTCCAAGAAAAGCCTTTGTTCCCGTCATAAAGAGATCCTTGATCGGTGTCTTCGACCGATTAAATGGGGGTCTTTCATTGTAGGAATATACTGAATCATGCATCGCGCCGTGGGTTGAGTTTACGTACCTTTCAAAGGAGCGCGGCGTCAAAACATCCTGTTCAACAATGGAGGAAGAAAACCCAGGCATTATGCCATCCAGCTTCTTCCCGACGATATGGGCGATTTTCTCTTTGAAGTCATCCGAGTCAAATTCTTGATTCCTATAGTTTATCGGGTATAAAATTCCATGGATCGAATGCATTTGGTCGGGCGCCAGCTCACTGGAGAAAACAGTAGGCGAATGGAAACCAAAGATGAATTGATCCTCATCCGAGATGTCTTTTGCCACAATCGACCGCTCGTAATACGCGTCCATATCCCACATCTCACTATAGAAAACTTGACCATACCGCAGATCGTGATCGCATAGGTTCAGACGGGTGCCCAGATGAATTGAGGCGCAGGGATATGATGGATTACACTTCTCCATCTGTCGATTCCATTTGGCGCTATATTTTTCTCCCACTAATTCGCGGTGGGTTTTTACCGTATCCGCATCAGAGACCACAACATTGGAGAAGAATTCTTGTCCATCCCGCGTTCTCACACCCATCGCCTTGTTGTCTTTGATGAGGACCGTCTCCACATGGGTGTTGTAACGGATCTCGCCGCCGTGTTCCACTATCTTCTCTCCTAGATACTCGGGTATCTTATGGAATCCCTTTTTCGGTATAAGAACAGGCGACTTCAAAAGCCTTCCCATCATATAAACAGCAAATGCCGGTAGTTGTTTCGGCGGCAATCCAAAATAACTCCAACAATGGCCTAAAACGCTAACGATTTTATCATCCCTAACATACTTTTTGACAAAGTCATAAAAACTTACGCCTGCCGTCCTCCGAATAAACGAAATGAATTTTATCGTCTTCATGATGTCACTCCGTTTTCCATAAGGCGCTTCGATCTCATCCATCAGACGGAAGAGCTTCTGGATGCCTACCCGTTCTTCCGGAAATAGCTCAGTTAAGTTTTCAATGCACCCATCCAAGTTCTGTGAAGGGAATACCATCTCCACATCGGGGAAATAACATTTTGAAAAGTTTTCCGCGGCAACAAACTCCAGTTCCTCTGTAAACCTGATATCCTCAAGAAACTCTCCCAATTCACCGCTGCGATCAAGACTCATAATGGAAGGGACATCAAAAACGAACCCGTTTTGAACATATGACGAGCAGCAACCCCCAGGATTTGCGGATCGCTCCAACACCAAAACCTTCTTGTTGTCCTTAACGAGCAACAACGATGTGACCAGCCCGCCCAAACCACTCCCGATGATAATGGCATCATAACCGCTCATGACAACCCCTCCCAATTTTTATTGCCTCGTTTTCTCATGCAACTCTTCACAAAGTGGAGCATCATCGCATAACAAGGCAACATTCGCCGATAACAATCCAAAATGTCGCTCAAACCACGAAATTTAGCCAAAATTAAAACCAAATAATTCTCTTTAAATTTTCGCTCGATATCAACAAATCCCTTTTTTGAAAAGTGTTTTTAATCCAAGAAGGTTAATTTTTACTTTAAGCGAAGTTAATAGCTGAAGCATTACATTTTTACCCTTATTGATACCATAGGAAAAGGAGATCCAATTGATTTGTAGGTGACGATGATGAGCCGTTTCTGGAGTAGATCAACGAAAAATCTCGATCCCTATATTCCTGAAGAACAACCCCAAAGATCAGCGTGATATCAAGCTTAACACCAATGAGTTTCCCTACCCCCCTTCTACTCAAGTGATCAAAGCCATTCAAGAAGCGTCCAATGGAGACCTCCGATTGTATCCCGATCCGGAGATGTATCGATTGCGGCAGACAATTGGACGTTACTATGGACCAAGCACCACCGAGGTTTTTGTGGGCCATGGTTCTGATGAGATTAGCATTGGAGATCCCGAAGATATGATAAAACTAATCACGGCAATCGAAGATATCATCTCTCCAAGGGAAAGAGGGTAAAGCCAATGAAATCGAAGGTTATCTTGGGAATCACCATCTTCATTCTAACCATGACTCTAGGTTTCTTTATTTATATCAAAATTCTACCCAAACCTCTATCCAATCCAACACAGGTTCAAGACCATGCCGAGTCACCCTTGCTCCAGCTTCCACCGACCGACGCTCCTGAACCGTTAAACGCTTCAGACTTTGTGCTGGCAAAGATCCGGCTCCAGATGACCCGAGATGAAGTATTGCGCACACTTGGAGCCCCTTTAGATAAGATCGTTGATGAAGACCCTTCATTACACAATCCCGACTATACTTGCTACTATGAAACCTGGAGTTATCCTCAACTGAAGATCATCTTCCTAACCTCTGCCGCCAACGATGACCCTATGCCTGAGACGGGTTTGGTCTTTGCAATCGAAGCCACCTCTCCAAAATACGCAACGCCTCGCGGCATTAAGGTGGGCGATCCAAAGGACAAGCTCTTTAAGGAATATGGGAAACCCATTGTTTCCGAAGGATTCTATTCTTACGAAGACGATATGTCGACGCTTAGTTTTACTATCGAAGATGGCATGATTAACTGCATCACAGTCTACCTGCTTCTGGACTAACTAAGGAGGATTTTGGCGTTGCAAGGAATCATCTTTGACTTTAACGGAACGCTCTTTCGCGATTCCCAACTGCATTCCGAGGCTTGGCGCCGGATGGCTTTGAAGCTTCGAGGCAGCGAATTAACCGATGACGAGCTTACTCAGCATATCCATGGGCGAATCAATCCAGCGATCATCCAATATATCACCGGTCAAACTCTCGATGATCAAACCGTTCTGGAACTTAGTCTCGAGAAGGAGCAGATCTATCGGGAACTATGCCTCGATGGATTTGTGATGCAATTAGCTCCAGGCGCCGAAGAATTGTTGGATTTTTTGAAGGAACATGAAATACCCCGTGCTATTGCAACATCGTCGGAATCCACCAACCTTGACTTCTACTTAAAATCGTTCCCCTTGGAACGTTGGTTTTCTAAGAGCGACATCGTTTACGACGATGGTACCCTGCCCGGCAAACCCGCACCCGATATCTATTTGCGGGCTGCCAAACGCTTAGATTTGTCGCCAAAACAATGCGTCGTTGTAGAAGATGCCGTCTCTGGCATCCGTTCCGCCCATCGAGCGGGAATCGGACTCATCGTCGCTGTTGGACCACCCGAGACCCATGCGGATCTCTCTCTACTAAACGAAGTCGATCGTGTTATTGATGACCTTATGGAGCTAAAGCCGCTCTTTCTTTAATATTCCATTCCGATGTTGGACAGAATATATGAACTTTCAGATTCCATCATTTATATTTCTTCATTGTAAAGGAGTGTTATCTTTGTCCCATACTCCAACCCGTACAGAGGCATATGACCTGCTCACTAACTATAACCAGAGTGAAAGTCTGATTAAGCATGCATTAGCTGTGGAAGCGGTCATGATGCATTTTGCGGAATTAAGGAATGAAGACACAGAAAAATGGGGCATTATCGGTCTAGTCCATGATTTGGACTATGAACAATACCCCGATGAACATTGTCAGAAAGTTCGGGAGATACTAGTGGCAAACCAATGGCCTGAAGATTATATTCGAGCCATCCAGAGCCATGGCTGGGGAATCTGCTCCGACGTGGAACCCATACATCCTATGGAGAAAGTCCTTTACACCATCGATGAATTGACAGGCCTTATCGCAGCAGCCGCCCTGGTGCGCCCCGGCAAAAGCATCCTCGATATGGAACTCAAATCGGTGAAGAAGAAATGGAAGGATAAAGCATTCGCTGCCGGTGTCAATCGAGAGATCATCGAAACTGGCGCCAAGAGTCTAGGTATGGATTTGGATAATGTAATTGCTGAATGCCTCCAAGCCATGCAGGGTGTTGCTGAGGAGATCGGGTTAAAGGGTTCATAATCGCCAAACCGGCTCCAACGCCCTCTGGCCGTTTTGTTATTTTGGAAGAGCGGAGAACCAGAGTTTCTTTTAATGCAAAAACCGCCGATGATGTGTCGGCGGTTTCGTCTTACATTTGTTATACTTTTAACCCATCTCTCAACTTTGCGTACTGGATAACCCGTTCGATAACCCGCTCCCGAAGACGGTCAATGGCTGCAAAGTCCATGTAAGGAACATAATACTTCTCCATTTCATCGTGGGCAGACTTCGCCTCACGTATCGAGCGGACCGCATCGTCAAAGAGGATGCCAAAACGTTTTTGAGCTTGATCCACAGCAGATGATTGAGACTCCAATATCTTGCAGTCCAATGTCTCATCCATATCAATAGTGATCGCATCGCTGCTAGGATAGGTATAGACATGGGGCCATGATGAAGTGGTGATACCCGCCTGAAGCTCCGGCCACCATAGATGTTCTATTCGATCCGGCACAAATGCACAGTGATAACACTCGGTATAAAATCCTCGTTCTGTGGCGGCTTCAGCCAGTTTTGCCAACATGGATGCTCGGCCCGAACCCGGACTACCCTTTATAACAATCATGCGTTGGGCTGAAGAGAAGATCGTCTCCAGGTGGTTTATGGGACCCTCTGGAGTGATCGCACTACCGAAGAGGTGCCGCTTTCGCCCGGGAACACCCGAAACCGGATGACCATTGAAGAGCATTCGACGAAGCAGTTCCGTCTTGACATTGGCTTTACCCGGATCAAAGGCCAGCCCATATAAGGACTCAATCTCCTCATAGACGGCATATGCTGCTTTAAGATAACGATAAGCCCTTTGGAAACAACGTCCAACAAATCGATTAAGATCTACAACCTGTTCCTTGTTGGTTACAAGACCCTCTTCATCCCAGTAATCTCCTAAATGAAGGATCTCATCCACACATCCCGGATTCTTAGGGTCGACGATATGAGGGGCGGTTCCATCCATAAAAGCAATATTTAACGCGGGAATAACCAACCCATCGAGGGAATTATTGTCTGAAGAACAGTGATGATACTCTAGATCATATCCTTTTTCAATCATCACTTCGCCAATGGCCTTCATAAAGGTAGATTTTCCTACACCCGGACCGCCCTTGATGATAAAGATACGGTTAGCCTCCGGTCCAATGATCTGATCATAGAACGAGACAAAACCACGGCTGGTGTTCCCCCCCGGAAAGACCCGTTTAATCGTTCCAGTAGGCGGCAATTGGCGTCAACTCCTTAAACCGTTTCGGCGGGATTCGCCGTCATAGCGTTAGACTATGCGCGTATCCCGTGGATGGTGAAAAGAGTTGGCAATTCCCCTGGGCGTATCCTGTGACTACCTAGAAAATACCCCTTGTCGTCCGCTTTAGCGGCCGACGGCTTGTGCAAACTGTCGCCATGCATCTTCATGATAGATCTTTTCCATCGTCAATAAACAGTCACGTTCACCCTGGATGAGTCCCCACTCCTCAGGATCGACCATCAAAACCGCACGTTGCATCGGATAGTCCTCGATAATTTGTTTCAAGAAAAGCAGCCCGGACCCATCATCAAGATTTACTCCTGCAAACAACCAGGAAAAGCGCTTATCCTGAAGATAATCCAATGCTTCTTGACCTGTGCTCGCAGTGGTACAGAATGCTCCGGATTGACAGAGCACCTCACGAGCTTCTGTAATAAATTCCCTGTCACTGTCGACAAGTAATATTTGGTTAATAACACACAGTTCATTTAACCATTGGTCAATCGCTTTCCGTTGAAACCGCCAGCAATCCAAGACTTTGCTGGCTGGTATCCGACCGGCCTGCGCCATCCGGTAAATGGTCATGGTATTCATACGCAAATACGCAGCAACCTCTTGGGCTGTAAGTATATCGTTATGCTCCATAACCACCCTTCTTTCCATCAAGCAATACGTAGCAAATTCTTCTATAGTATGATATAATTGGTTTCAAGTATAAAATAGTATAATTCAGTATAATACAATCGCACTTATCAAATCAATTTGAATTTTTCTTTTCCTAAGGTTAACAGTCTCCCGTAACCCATCTTGATTGGTTCTATCGTTCCCTAACATCGTTTTAGTTCGTTTCTTAGCAAAAATTCTCATTAAGGGGGAGTCACGGTGTGGTCAATCATTGTTAAGGGCGGCATTATCATGGTACCTTTGGGAATCTGTTCGGTATTGGCCCTGTATATCATCATCGAACGCGGAATCTATTTTCTAAATTACAAGGAAGACGGTCGTGACCTCGCACGTCGACTAAAAAGTCTATTAGCCGAGGGTCGCTGGGATGAAGCAGAGAAACTTGTTTCCATGCATCCTGAAGATTCCTATGTGCGTATCGCTGCCCAAAGTCTCAAGGATAAAGAGAGCATCATCCGTGGCGATGAGGGCGCCGTCCAGAGCATCGCACAAGATGAATTAAACCAATATCAACGCGGGTTGGCTCTATTGGATACCATCGTTACCGCCGCCCCTATGTTGGGATTATTGGGAACCGTGACGGGAATTATCAGCAGTTTTCAGATCCTTGCTGCCACAGTCGGTCAGGCCACAGCGCAATCCATTAGCCAAGGGATTGCTGAAGCGCTGATCACGACTGCTACTGGACTCTTTATTGCCATCCCTTCCCTCTTCTTTCTCAACGGCTATCAACGCCGGATAGAAAGCGAAGCGCAAAAGCTCACCCAATTTGCTCAAAGTCTCATTGAACTCATTCGGGGAGGTGGCTCCCGTGAAACTGCAAATTAAGCAGCGTCGAGCACGGATTGAGATTTTGCCGATGATCGACGTTATCTTCTTTCTTCTGATCTTCTTCATGGTCTATGGTACATTGGCGAAGACAGAATCGGCTGTACCTGTCGAACTGCCGAAGACGATTCATGTCGGCGACGAAGCCCAACCCACGTTGATCGTTGCCATTCGCGAAGATGCTTCGGTTTGGATCGGCGAATCGCAAGTCTCCATCGATGAACTTAAAGAGCGCACACGTTTGGAATTGATGGAAAACCCCAATACCACGGTGGTTCTTCACCCAGAGCGCAGTGTCATGTATGATGTTCTCATCGGAGTCATGGATGCCCTGGCGGAAGCTGGTGTCATCAACCCCATGTTGGGTGTCGAACGGAAACCATCGGTGGAGGAATGATGATGACTTTTACCGATGATAAACATCGCTCTATCATTTCTGGAGTTATTACCCTAATCATCCACGGGGCTCTTCTTTTGATCCCCATCTTGACGCTGCCGATTACCCCGACAGGTCAGACCGTATCAGGATATGTCACTGGTTTGGTCGAGCTCAAGGGAGTCTCACGAGGCGAAGCATTGCCCAAGGATCCCGTCGCTCCTGAGCCTAAGACGATTACAGCACAGTCTTCAGCGCCGAAATCTCCTCAAAAGCCTCAGTCCCAACCAAAAAGAGAGGTTAATCCTCCGATAAAAGCTCAGGAAAAGGCTGCGGTTCCTCCTTCACCACCCACTCCACCAACCTCCGACGAAGATTCAAAGCACAAAGGTGAAGGCGGCAACGGAACTGCGGATACCGGCCCCGCCGTCCCAACCGCTCCACCAAAACCGAGTTTAGGTAGCGGAGCAGGGCAATTGTTAACGGGCGGAGCACCCATCTATCCAAAAAATGCTCAAAATGAAGGGATAACCGGCGCAGTAACATACCGCATCATTCTGGATGCAACAGGCAAACCAACACAGTTCGAACTCGTAACCTCCAGCGGCGATAGCCGTTTAGACGCCGCTGCATTACGCTCCTTAAAGCGTTGGTCATTCCGCTCTGCTGCAGAAGACTACTTTATCCTTGTGCAATTTGTCTTTGCCGTTGATAACGTTCGAGTAATCCATCTTAATGCGGGATGGGCAGGTGAATTATGATGAAACACTTCTTTCTCGGGCTCGCCCTTCTTATCTGCCTCGGTATCGTCTGGGCCGAAGATTCCAGTCTTGTCCAGTGGTCCAACGAATATATCCGGATCTTTGTGACCCAAACGGAGCAAGAGATGGGACGATTTGCCGTGGATACAACGGGAGGCGATCCTTCCCGTGAAGATGATAATAATAAGCCATTAATCTATGGCCGCCCTACCCCCTGGACATCCTATACCACGCTACAATTAGACGGCAAAGAGTGGGTTTTTGGCGGACCAACGCATCGTCGTGCGGGCCTTGGAGGCCCCACAGGCCGGAGAATATCCCCGCCACGCTTAGAGGGGAACGAAATCGTTACCGTCTTTGATTATGACGGCCTGCTCATTGAACAACGAATTGGACCCGGCATCAATCCTTATTCAGGTCACGAAGACAGCGCTCGAATACGTTACATACTGCACAACAAGACCGATTCCCCAAAAAACGCTGGACTACGCATGGTCTTCGATACCATGTTAGGCTCCAACGACGGCGCACCCTTTCGCGTTGGCGGAGAGGCTATTACTCTTCAGACTCACTTGAGCAAAGGCGATCTTCCCGATCTTTGGCAGGCCTTCGACTCCCTCTCTGCCCCATCGGTTATTGCGCAAGGCGTCTTAAAAGGTTATGGTGTAACGCCGCCGGATCGGGTTGTCTTTGCCGATTGGGGTACGGCTGCAGACCATCTCTGGTCAATTCCAAAGGATGAAACTCGAGATTTTACCCGAGCGGGCGAAGACGAGCCCGACACTGCCCTTATATTATTCTGGGATCCTGTGTCCCTCGCCCCGGGAATGACTCGCGAGATCACAGCCATCTATGGGATGGGCGGTATCACAATGGCGCCTGGCGCCTCCTTCTTAGGGATGGCCGCCCCATCAGAGATCGTCTACGATCCCGCAGCGCCGAAAACCTATCAGATCATGGCATATATCGAGAATAACTCCGCGCGCATTGCCAAAAATGTTCACGTCTCCCTAGCTCTCCCACCGGGCATTGTGCCGGCCGGCGCCATGGATTGCTCAATGAAGATCCCTCATATGGAACCCCATGAGATTCGACAGGTGCTATGGACCGTCCGAGCCAATGGCAGATCCTATGGTTCTGCCGAGATCCGATTGGACGTAAAAGGTGACGATCTAACCCCAAATAGTCTGGCTCGTCCAACCCGTATTGTGGGTCCTCCCGCGCTAAAGACAACATTCTCCTTTTGGAATCCACCGTCAACATGGCGCGGAGAACCCCTCCGTCTTGCGGCGACCGTTCAAAACACCGGAGGCGCCATCGCTCGAAACACCTGGGTAGAATTGGCTCTCCCAGATAATCTTCGATTGGCCACTGGCGATCAGGTTCGACAGCACATCGGCGATCTCTTGCCTGGTGATAATCACCACGTCCATTGGTGGTTAATCCCTCTTTCGGCGGAAGAAGCCATCGTACGTATCGAAGGAGGCCATCAAAACCATAGCCAACGGCTGATCTCAGCCCGATTAACACTGCCGCGTCTTTCCGGCGAGGTTAGTTTTGTCACTGCGGGCAATCCCAGGATCGGTCAGGGATTCAGCCTCGAGATCATCGGAGAAAGGTTGCCAGAAGCTACAGGTTTTTCCATGAACATAAGTTATGATCCCAAAGTGTTTCGCTTGCTTCGAGTAGCCGAAGGCCGGTTCTCCATGGGTGAGCCCGAGACGATCTGGAATCCCGGGAGGATCGGAAAATCAGAGGGCACTATCGAAGAGATTTTGGTTAAGCGCAAAACACCTATTGACGATAATAAGTATAGCCTGGTCAGAATATTTCTTGTTCCGTTACGTTCCGGCGAAACAGAGATTTCCATTGATTCACTAAACTTTCACACCCCGCGTTCCGGCGACTTGCCGTTGAAATCTATGAAGACAAAGATCTATATTGAGGAGGCGATACCATGACAATAACTCAACGAAATCTATGGTTGTCCATCGTGACTCTGACATTACTCTTTATGACAATATCTCCCGCACTAGCAAACACTCCCCCTTCCGACGTTTCTCCAAATCACTGGGCTTATAAAGCCGTCGTAAGCTTAGTAGACAAAGGTTATCTTACATATTTTCAAGACGGATCATTCCGGGGCGATCTTCCGGTGGATCGATTTAACATGGCGGTCATCGTCTCTAAGATCCTCAACGAAATAGCCATCGGTGCAAAAACAGCTTCCAGAGAAGACATGAACCTTCTGCGCAAGCTTTCTGTAGAGTTCCGCGATGAAATGGTCGCGCTCAGTTCCAAAGTGGAACTCTTTGATCAACGTCTAAAGTATCTTGAAAATGGTTACAAACTTTCTCAAGACGATCAAGCTCAAAGCGAGCATAGTATCCTTACCCTGCAAGACGAGGCGAAACAGATCATCGCGGACATTCTGATCATCAAACGACGCCTTGATACCTTGGAGGATAAGAATCAAGTCATGGAAAGGGATCTCAACGATCTTCGAAGCCGCGTCCAACATCTTGAGGGTGAAGTGAAAACCTTAAGAACTTGGAATACCGTCCTAAGTATCGTTGCCGTGCTCGGTCTTCTCCTCTAATTCCTCGTCCATCAAAGAAAGAGGCCGTCTCCGTGACAGCCTCTTTCTTTACCATTTTGTTTAGCTCGATCGCCTTCCTGTCAGTACCTGCAACGTTGCGCAGGCCAACTGCACCTCTTCAGGGAAGGGTTCGGCGACAAAGAACCGTTGCCAACGCCGGGTTACCTTCCACCAAATACCCGCAATTGCATTCCCTTGTCGTAGACCCCGATAAAGATACGGCCAAACCAAGAATGTCATAACTCCCCCATAGAATCCAACGATACCAAGGGAGATCAACCAATGGACAGGCAACATCGACAGGGCGATCGCCGGTAAGATAAGAAGAACCAAGTTGCTGCCGCATCCGGGATGAAGAATTGATGCTTCCTGCCCTTCCCAAAGATTAACCGCTATATGTTCAGCCCCATGAAAACGCCGGTGGGAAGCTTTAAGACGAATCATTGTAAAAAATAGTCCTATCAGGAGGAAGAAATAAAGACTCCGAGGAATATGTCCCGGCCATAAAAGATCGATTAATTCCAAACCGATCAATGCCAATGCCGCAATCCATTGTCGAGTTGAGAACCGCCAATACCACCGGGTCCCATGCTTAATTACACATTGCCCATTTGAAAGCAACCGTCCAGTCATTCGTCGCTTCCCATTGGAGAAGCACACGCCCTGGGGCATAGCAAATCCCCTGATTCTCACGAAAGACTTCCTCCTTATCACGCTCCATATTTCCTATTTTATCATATCAAATCATATCTCATGTTCTTTATTCGTTGGAAATCAACGTTTCAGCGGTGAGATCTCTCTTTGCATTGTGCCTGTGGCTAAGACTTCTTGAATCTTAAGCGTCCCCAACTTACGCGCGTAGAGAAAACCATCCCACGCAGCTTGGGCCAGTCTACCGTCGATCAACATATCCATAATCCACTCACCACAATAACGCGTGTCTTTCTGAGGAATTCCAGCGCCGATCTCGCGAAGCCATTGACGATTATAGACCTCATGCGGCCCAATGCAAGGAGCCATAATTATCGGTATTCCCAATCCGCAATAGAAAGAAAGCTCCGAAGGTTTAGTCCATAAAAGATCCGTGTCATGAAGTATTCTGCTGAAGTCAGCGAAGTAATCCTCGGCTTTGGATTGGAAGATGACTTGTACGCCATCGTTATCCATTAAACGTAGTTTTCTAATCAACTGCCAGAAATACTTGGCCACCGAAATCCGAACCCCTGCTACAAGGTTTAACTTAATCTTCCCCTCCCGGATCTTTGGGGCAAAACTCTTCAGAACATCCCAAGCCACCTCTGATTGAGCGCCAGCTCCACCCACGGCATAAGTAATCGTTATGGGTTGTGGATCCTCGTTATTTTCTCGATAAAATTCATCTCCCAGATAATAGCGGGCTTCTTCCCCATGAATGGTCCGGAATCGCCGAGTCGGATCCAATCGTTGAAGCCGTCGAGCCAGATCTCGGCGGAGAATCTCCATCGATGCTCCCCCGATATTCTCCATCGGCAACGGAAATCCCGTGAGATATATCTTCTCATCAGGAACTCCATATTGTTTTAAGCGACGCATGGCGTGTCCACATGGGGCAAAATAGATAATACGGCTCTTTGCAGGATTCTCCGCCACCCAAACCCGATTGATATCCGCATCACAGACGATGCAATAGACATCTCGGTCCGTAAGTTCCTCCGCAGCAATGGAGATGGCATAGAACGAAGTTACGATCGGCAGCTGTTCCGAAGCGACTTTGGAAGCCAATCCTCTCCCCATCCCTCGCTTAATCAACATGTATAATGATTTCAATTGAAAAGACGGTCTGGATAGATCCCGGAAAGGATAGTAGGGGGAGATATTCTGGAGTCTTTCCAGTAGACTAAAGATCGGCGGACCGATCAGCGGAACCTGTCGGGTTCTGGAGACCGACTCATAAGTCTCTCGAAACAAACGGTATAGCGCTCGCTCCTTTGAAGACTCAGAGGTGTCTTCTTCACCGAACATATAGATACCTCCATGAGCGATTTCACGCAGTGGATATGTAGCCCGTTGATGACCAAGGCCCATATTTGCTGAGATAACCCATGCTTTTTCCTTGCTCAAAAGAATCCCTCCACTTAAATGCTGCCCAATCAGTTCAGATAATGGGCATATATTCAAACCTTAGTCAACAACTCTATTCTATTATCGGACGTCATAAAAGATTTACTTAGCATTTGGGCGAAGAAAAAGCTGTCTACCGACAGCTTTAATCTATTTAAAGTTGATTGCAATTCCATCGATACCGTCTTTCCAGCGCCACTGTATATAACGGGTAATGGCTTCTTCTACTTTGTCCAAGACCACACATCGACCTTCTTCCAGAATAAAGGCATCAAGCTCCCGTGCTTTTTGGAAATGAAATCGGCAATGACCATCTTTCATCAATTCCAGAAACGCCCCATCATAAACCTCTTCACCGGGTGTCCAAACCTTAGCCTGGGGAGGGAAATGACCCTCGCGCATGAGAACACTGCAAATACTGCGGATAAGTTCGTCGACGCCGATGCCGTTCTTCTTAACGCTCTTGCGTTCCTCAGGCTTGAGCTTTTCACCGCTAATAAGGCGATGGGCAAGATCCTCAACGGGAATCTCCCGGTTGGCCATTAGGCCATGAAGAGCTGATATATGCGAGTGGACTTTGGTTATAAAGGATGTTACCAAATCATCGATTTCCTTGGCGCTATATTCCTCAGGGGCTAGAATAAACCGTGCCAGCGCCACGTAGGCATCTAATCCCTCTGAAAAATGATCGGCGATCTTCTTACAATCATCTTCATTGAATCCTCCAGTTTGTTCCAGAGCCTTTTCAATGATATCACTCAATTTCTGGGCATCCACTTAAACCAATCCCTTCCAAATTTCACTCAACCTATTAACATCAAAGAGCAATCCACAATCGTTGGAGAAGCACTCCACCCAAAAGGGCAATTCCTGTACTTAGAAGGGTTCCCGTCAAGTAATACTCAGCAAAGTCTTTCTGATTAAGCTCCTGATAACGGGCGATGGATTTTGCCGTGAGAACAAAGGCAACCGCACTTGTGGCATTCATAACGGTTAATGTCAAAAGGATCATGCGCTCTGCCATTCCGATATACCGCCCAATGTCCAACATCTCTCCATAACTCTTCTCCCCGGTTTGAGGGGGAGCTATCGGTGAGATATTCAACACCTTTCTTACAAAAATGGCTCCGCCATAGATCACCGTAATATAAATAATCATTGTGGAAAGGAAGTCGATATTAAACCAATCTAAGACGATCTGTTGAAACCATACTTTTCCGCTCAACGGCAGCATGGTTTCGATACTCCAGCGAATCAGAGGCTCTTCCCCACAGATAGGAACCCAATATAGCCAAAACCCCAACAATACAATGAAATGAAGCGCTTGATCGGCTAAGAACAACCCCACTTCCCCCACAAGACTTACCCATCGAGACAATAATCCCTTGAAGAAATCGATGATCAAATGCAACAAGGCGAGGGCTACGAGAGCAACAACAAGCCTTCCATGAAGCATCGGAGAAAAGACAACCAGGAGCGCCAACAGAACGATGACCCCATGGCTTAAATACCCACGGAGCTTTCCCTCCTCTTTATTTTGGACCATGCTTTTTCCCTGCGCCATAAAGTCCGCAAACACATGAGCAAGAACAAGAAGTCCAAAGGCCATGGTATATCACCCGCCATTCCTCTAGGTTCACAATTAATTAAAAGCCAGTTCCATCCATTCTCCGATCCGAGTCTCCGCTTCACGAATTACAGGCCACCGTGCTGCTCGGCAGCGCTTTTCAACACTTTGAAAACTAACGTTCAATGCCTTGGCGGCTGCTTCGTAAGTTCCCCATCTCTCATAGGCCTCAACAGCTTCCCACTGTCCCGGTGTCCATCGTTCTTGTATCGTATCGATCAACATTAGGATTGCTTCCATCTGTCGATCCCAAATGGGATTGTCCGATACCAAGGTTGTTTTTTGCCAACGCGACGGTTTTAATGCATTCATGCCTTCACGGGCCCGATGAAATGCCGCGCCGTCCATGGCCCAGGGATCTTCAGGAACAATCTTCGAAGAGATCTCTCCCATACCAAAGCTGGCGCGGATCTCCAGTGGCAGAAGCGTGGTTCTCAACCGACGGAGCAACACTGCAAATTCCCTGGGTTTGGCAATAACTCCCTGAATCTCATCACCCCGGGAGATGCGAAGCTGTGTAAGAAATTCTTCTTTATATTGGTGATAGAAGGAATCCAATGTTTCAAGCAAGTCGTGGCGTTTCTCTGGGGTTCCAATATGATGGCGGGAATCAACAATATCCGCTGTTAAAATCAGGTACGCTCGACTCATCCACCTTCACCCTTTCAAGGGTGAATTAATTATTTTCACCCATATACCGTTGAAAATATTTCATTTTTTTATGAGTTTTTGAGATAATTCTTTAACTGCAAAAAAATTCCTCCTTTTCAAGGAGGAATATCTGACCTATTCCGTATTTAGTCATGCTTTTTTCCCAAAGAGATGTGGTGTTCTTACACCGACCTCAACGCCCCATGGGCATTTGATTTGAAGTCGAACCTCGCCTTTACGCACAGCCAACCAACCCAATCCGGATATATAGATATCGCTCCCTGCCGTTGCGGTAACTTGGTGTTCCTCAAAAGACAACCGCGATGCGCAATCGGTGCAGTAAGCTCCTAACCAATCCGGACGCGTCTGCAAAAGCTCCTGGGCTTTGCTGGAGTTTGTAGAATGGACTTTGATCCCTTCCGCGGGATATACGGCAATGGAACATGCTTCAACGCCTTCATGTATAAATGAGGCGTAGGCGCCCAAGGTAAAGGCCTCCATTGGTTTTAGTTCCAAATATGTTGATATCACTCTCTTTTTAACAACGAGATTCGAAGCGCATTGAGGGCAAAGTTGGTCCGTCAAACGCGTTCCCGGCGTTAAGCCTGGAGTATCCTGTAGAGTAATATCCAGATCTTCTCGATACCATGCCGTGGTCCCTTGCGTTGTGCCGGGTTTTGATGACGTGATAGGACGTTTTTGTCCGGGAGATAAAAGCTGAGAAAGCAACGAAGACTTCCCCGCATTGGTCGCGCCAAAGAAACCCACGCGATGATGGCGTCCACGGTAATAAATAATCTGCTTGATCAGCTCGTTCTGACCCGTTTGCTTCACTGCGCTGACAGGTACCGTACCGCGCCACGCCAGAGAAGGCAGTCGCTCCTCTCCAATACGTTGAACAATTCCAACAGTTTCAGCCACCGGCGTGACTTTTGGAATTAGATCGATTTTATTGAGGGCAACTAATACCGGAATATCTAAGATCTTTTGCCAATGAGGAGTTAATGAGCCTTCCAGATCAAAAAGATCAACCACTAGAACAGCCAGGTCCAGCTTGTCCGCAGCCCGTTGAATGACTCGGTCAATCTTCTTGGGATCCTTTCCGAGCGATTCCAATTTTCCATAGTGCTTTAGTCGGAAGCATCGACGACAAAGAGGTTCGTTCTTCCCGGAGATTTCCACAGGTAAATACCCGGGTTCTCCTGGAGAATGATTCTGGAACGGCGCACCGCATCCCGGACAATGGGTCAACTTCATGTTAAAATCCCCTTCCGGCGAAACCGACGCACAACCAAACGTTCCAACTGACGCACCGCCTTGGTGCTGACAAACTCCTCCGAACTGATGGGTGTCGTCCAAACCGTATAAAGATCCAACCGATTCCCCCCCAGAATATCGGTGAAGAGCTGATCGCCGACGACGGCAGTCTCTTCAGGAGAGGTCTCCAAATGTTCCATGGCTTTTCGAAAAGGCGATTTACGGGGTTTCACAGCACGCGGGATATAAGGAACATCCAACGCTTCCGCTACCTTCTTTACCCTCGGTTCAAAGGCGTTGGAAAGGATGCAAAGTCTCAAACCAGCAGCTTTCATCCGATGGACCCAACGGGTCATCTCGGGTTCAAGTTCATCAGCGCCCCAAGCCACCAAGGTATTGTCAAGATCGATAATAATCCCACGAATCCCTAAATCAATAAAGAATTCGGTTTCCAGATCCACAACTGATTTTGCCTGTCGCTGAGGACAGAGTCTTCGAAGCATAACCGTCCTCCTTAAGTAGTCGTTCACGTCAACTTCCGTTGCCGCACGACAAGGGGTGTTCTGTACATAAGGTATAACTTTTTAATTATATCATACTCCGTTTCTTATGACATTAACTCTGTGAACTAAATTCGCCATCAAGTTACGGAGTCCACTGCGTCTCTGCTCTCTCTGCCAGCATCTTAAGTTCTGTGGAATCAAATGGGTAGGCTGTTCGACAAAAGTGACAGATCAATTCCGTATCACTCTCCTCTTCAGCCAACGAACGCAACTCCTCGGCTCCTAAACTGATGAGTGGGCCGATCAATCGTTCCCGATTGCAATCACAGTACCAACGTGGCGTCGAGGTCGCAACCGCCTCACTTTGATCCTGGCCAGTCCATCGTCGGAGAATGCCTAGAGTGTTCTTTTCCTCCGCGACCAATGTGGAGATCTCGGGTAAACCTTGTAGAATCTCTTCCAGCCGTGAGACGACGGCATCATCGGCTCCAGGCAATAACTGAACGATATATCCGCCGGCGCTCTCCACATGCCCATCCGGCGAGACCAACACACCCAACGCCACTGCTGTGCGGGTCTGTTGGGAAGAGAGAAAGTAATGGGCAATATCCTCTGCGATCTCTCCGGAGACCATCTCCACAACGCCCCGATAGGGTTCCTTAAGACCCAAATCGCGAATGACATAGAGTTTTCCTTCTTTGCCGACTGCTTGGCCCACATCAAGTTTCCCTTGGGCATTCAGTGGGAGATCCACATGGGGCTCATCCACATAACCTTTGACGGTTCCCCGCCCCGAGGCGATGGCCATAACGCGTCCTAGAGGACCATCCCCCAAAAATTGCAGTGACAGCTTTTCATCCGGGTCTCCCATGGCAGCCATCAATATCGAGGCGGTCAAAACCCTTCCCAATGCCGCTGTAGCGGTCGGCCATGTGTCATGCACTTTGCGAGCCTCTTCCACTAAATCAGTGGTAACCGCCGCATAGATGCGAACCATTCCGTCAAAGGCTAAGATACTTCCAATCCCGTCTGCCATCCGTCTATCTCTCCTATACTGAATAAATTTCTTCAGGTGTTGCCCACCCCAGCAAGATGCGGCAACGGAATGATGAAAATGGGGCCAAACCCTCATCCCTGTCCCTTCTCCCAACACCTTGGGAGAAGGGGAACGGTCAAATTGATAAGTGCCTTTCAGATTCAACCGTTCCCCTCGCCCGATCTATCGGGAGAGGGGTTAGGGGTGAGGGTACTCCAGAGGCATTTTCTAAGTAGTCGGCCACGTCAACAACCGTTGACGCAAGCGAAGGGATGAAAATTTTATGTTGACGTGGACGACAAGGGGCATTTTCTAGGTAGATAAGACTGAATGCAAAGCTCCGGGGCCGTATCGATCAACATGAAAAATTTATTCCACGAAACAAAGACCGAAGAACGAGTTCTTCGGTTCCTAGGGTCGATGAATCGGCAACCCGGAGAATCGCAGCAAGGCTCTGGAACACCCGATGAGGCGCCGTCCCCAAGAAGACTATCTTTGTATTCATGGTTCGCTAGTCTAGAATAATCACAGCCATAAACTCCATCGGCTCATTACCGGCATTGGCAATGGAATGGGTGCCGCCGCCGGTGATTGTAGCATCCCCGGCATGTAACACCTGGCTTTTTCCGTCTTCTTCAAAACGAGCTTTACCTTGAAGGATATAGTAGATCTCCCGCTCTCCCCTATGATCGTGAGTTCCAATCGATGCTCCCGGCGGCAGAGTAACCCGTGCGCACATCCGAGCATGGGGTCCCAACTCGTCGCTGGAGAAGAGATGCTGGAGCTGAACGACCCCATTGCCGCCACGCATCGATTCACGGGTCTCTTGAAACATGGCTTGTTCTTCTCGGATCAACATCATCACCCTCCAAACCCGATTTATTGCCAACAGGCAATAAATCTTCCAAAAAAAGAAACTCAGACTCTACGCTCTTTTAAAATAAGTATTTCGCTCCGGGACGTTTGCGTTCCTCCTCCATCCAAAAATTTCATCCTTGATTTGCAGCAGCGAACCCCTGATAGGATGTTCGCTGCTTCTTCAATGCCTCTTAATCCTCTCCGCCACGGATCTTTTCGCTCATCTCATATTTTACTGCCTTGGAGTGACCCGGGCTGTGAACACTAGCGGTTTGTGCATCTTGAGACTTTATCTCCCGCGGTCTCGGTTTTCCTCGCTGCAAATCCGCAGACACACCCACGTTCGTTCCGATGTCATCCGGCACCTTTTGCTCTCCGATCATTATCACCTCCCTGATTATCCTGAACCTTCGACCAATGATTTATCCAGTTTCGTCGCATCCGTGGGTAACCATCGGCCATGAAGATACATAGATTAGGCCAGAAGCATAATGAACGGAGGTCTGCGCTTTGCAACTCGTGCTCCTCGGCTTACTCGCAAGTACGATTACCGGCTTAGCTACAGGGATCGGCGCGTTGCCCATCTTTCTGACGCGTAATATTCCACGAAAAGTGATGGACTGTCTGTTGGGCTTCGCTGCTGGCGTCATGCTGGCCGCCACCTCCTTTAGCCTTATTGTTCCAGCCATCCAAAGCGGCGGTGGCGGGATTAAGGGAGCTACCATTGCCTTGATTGGAATCCTCTTAGGCGGTATCTTTCTCGATGGGATCGATCACTTCTTTCCCGACACCAATCTTTTGCTCGGGCCGAGTCCCAACCATTCCAACCTGCGAAAGATCTGGCTTTTCACGCTGGCGATCACTGTCCATAACTTCCCTGAAGGATTGGCGGTCGGCGTAGGGTTTGGCGACGGGGATATTGCCCGGGGGCTAAGTCTAGCCATCGCCATTGGACTCCAAAACTTGCCGGAAGGATTGGCCGTTGCATTACCGTTTCTCAGAGAAGGATTCCCCGTCTGGAAAGCATGGGGTATCGCGGCCCTCTCCGGTTTGGTCGAACCGATCGGCGGTTTGATCGGCGCCGGCCTCGTCCACCTGGCACGGCCCGCACTCCCCCTTTGCTTGGCATTCGCCGCAGGTGCTATGCTCTTTGTCATCAGCCATGAGATTATCCCGGAAACCCAGAAAAACGCCTCTTCAAAACCTGCCACCCATGCATTGCTCATTGGTTTTGTGATTATGATGTTTTTAGATAATGTCCTGGGGTAGCTTGAAGAAAACATTGAAAAATCGAGGCGTCTACGCTAACGCCTCGATTTGTTTTAGTTTTTTTTAATACCCGCTTCTTTGGGCGGCAACCCCATGTGTGTTAAGATCCAATCCCGCCAAAACTCTAGACCGACACCCGTCCGGCAACTGACGCCCAGGTATTCCGCATCGGAGTGGATCATACGCAGCCCGCGGCGGAAGCGATCAAATGAGAATTCGGTGAAGGGCAATAGATCGATGTGATTTAGGATAACTAAATCCACTTCACTCAAGGTTTCTGGATACTTCTCAGGCAAACGATCCCCTCCGACCACCGACTGAACCCAAATCCGCAGTTCATGGCCGAATCGAAGCCGAGGCGAGACGACGGACCGCTCTTCCAAGAAAATCGCCCCGCCTTTCGGCAATAACGGCCAAAGTTGAAACTCCATATCCTTCTGATCATCCAAATCCAGAAGGATTTGGGTCGATAGACCGATGGCCTCCAGATAGCGAGCGTCTTTCTCATCGATGGAGCCGCCACGATAGGCGATTTGAAATGGAATCCGGCCGCCCAATACCTCATGGGTTCTTCGGATTAGCAAGGTTTTACCGGAACCGACAAAACCCATAACCCGGAAGAGACACCTCCCCATCAAGGCTTGAGCGGAATGGCCAGTCTCATGCTCCCAGGCCAACGCCTCATCCATCCGATTCCCTCCCATCTTTCGACAATAACGCTCTTATTCAATTTACTCCATTTTTTGCATATTTAGACCTTATCGTTGATTGACCAGCCATCTCTTGAGTCATCATCGCTTCAATGAGGATCTTTGCCACCTCCGGACGGGTGACCTCTTGGGGTGGGACTTCACCGCGCCGCAGCATCTGTCGGAGGGTGGTTCCGCTCAATGTCAGTCTATCTTCAACTGGATGCGGACATGTCTTGCTGGAAGCCATGCCCTGACACGAGCGACAGAAGAAAGTATGCTCAAAACACAAGGGAATTATTCCCATCGATTCTTTGGACACATGATCAAAGATCCGTTGCGCGTCGTAAGTACCGTAGTAATTACCAACTCCCGCATGGTCCCGACCGACAATAAAATGGGTACAACCGTAGTTCTTGCGACAGATGGCATGAAAGATCGCCTCCCGAGGACCGGCGTACCGCATCGCTGCAGGGAAGACAGCCAGCAAGACACGATCCTCCGGGAAATAATGGCTAAGCATCGCTTCATAACTCCGCATTCGCGTCTCTGCGGATAGATCCCCGGGTTTAGTCCATCCCACCAACGGATTGAGAAACAACCCATCCACGATCTCTAAAGCGCATTTTTGAATATATTCATGGGCGCGGTGAATAGGGTTTCGGGTTTGAAATCCCGCCACCGTCTGCCAACCCCGCTCCTCAATGATGGTCCGCGTCTCTCGAGGAGTTAATCGATATGCAAAAAAGTCGTTGGTTGTAGGATGGCGAAGCCTCTGGATGCTCCCACCTAAAAGAATATTGCCCCGCTCCATCACCTGAGCTACTCCGGGGTGGGCCGGATCTTCCGTCCCAAAGACCAAACGAGCCTCGCGCGCTTTGTCGACGGTGTAGACGTCTTCAATTGTCAACACCGCATACGGCTCCCGATCGGCACCGGTTAACAGCACTTCATCACCATTACGAAGTGAATTCGCGCTCTCCTCTCCCACCCCCAATACAATTGGAATGGACCATACAGTTCCTTGAGGAAGACGCATTGTTTCGACGACGGATTCGTATTCACGCCGAGTCATAAAGCCTTCTAATGGACTATAGAGCCCCGTGGCAATGTTTTCAATCTCCATTAAATCGTCGGCGCTCACAGTGATTCGAGGACGGGATGAACGGGCGATTAAACGATCCGCGCGATGTTTTGTAGTAGTGCGGTCCACCAATCGACCGCCATGGGGTTCGATCATGGGTATCGCCTCTTCTTCCTAACATTCTGCGGAAAAACAAAAGGTCTCCGCCTTTTACGATATGACGGAGACCGGACGATTGTCCTTGATCGGGGGCAACTTTTTTGTTACGCATGTCGGTATTGGTTATGGGTTGCGGGTTAAGAGTTACGGGTGGATCGCTGCAATTGCAAGCAAAATTATCAAATAGAACAAAGAGTTCACAAAGGGTCTTTATCTCAGTTATCACTTGCCCTCGTCTTGTGGGGATGTTTCCCAATGTGACGATCACAGTACTCCCTAGCCCCATCGCATTGTTCACAGATATGGAAGGTCGCTTTGGGGTCGGATATCTCTGTCTTTCCACAAAGGGCGCACTGGTGTTTTGCCGGCGTCTCTTTGATCTTCTCGTTGGTAACCCGTCGACGATTGGTCTGCACCCGACGTCTCATCCGAATAGCGTTCCAGGTCGGTTTGCCGAAGAACAAGCCATAATTGACTAACGCAGCAATGATCATGAGCCGATGAGGCCAGGGAGAGTACAACAATGACCATCCTAAGAAGATCCCGTTTAAAATCGCCAGGTATTTTACTTTGATTGGAAGAATCAAGAAGAGCATGATTTGATGTTCTGGAAAAACAAAGGCAAAGGCCAGAAAGAGCGAGAGATTGAGGTAAAGGGAGGTGGCTCCTTGTCCAGTGATGAATCCCGCAATGGCCGTTGCAACGATGCCCACGAGATAGAACAGATTGAATTTGAAACTGCCCCATTCCTGCTCCAAGCTCGTTCCCATAGTGTAATAAAAATACAGAATAAATATGATCCAAAGCGGCGTCGTGTTGGGAGGAATAAAAATGAACGTGACCAATCTCCAGACTTCTCCCCGCAGGATCATCGCAGGATCTAACATCAGTGAGCGCACCACCACGTTATAGGGATCAATGAGCATAAAAACATAGACCAACCCCATAATTGCTACGATATAACGCATTAACCCATGAATGGCATAACGGCCAAAGCGTCGTTGCATTCTTGTTAACCAGTCCATCGACATCCCCCCATGCACTTATATATTATCAACCCGCCAAGATCTCCTCAATCCGCGCCAGGACATCCGCTCCTAGGGTAATTCCGATTGCCCTAACATTCTCTTCGATCTGCTGCGGACGACTGGCACCGATGATCGCCGAGCTGATATTGGGGTGACGAAGCACCCAGGCTAAGGCCAGATGGGTCAGGGAGAGTCCGCAATCCGCCGCAAGTCCCTGGAGCGCCTCCACCTTAGCGAAGTTTTCATCGGTAAGGTACCGTTCGATAAAGACTCGTCCGGACTCGGTCGTCGCCCGGCTGCCTTCTGGCGCCGCCGTTCCTCGTCGGTATTTGCCGGTGAGCATTCCTTGGCCTAAGGGAGAAAAGACCAACTGACCCAAACCGAGTTGTTCGCAAAGGGGAATCACCGTTGATTCAATTCCCCGTTGAAACATATTATAACGGGGTTGATTGGAGACCAGCCGATGCATGAATAATCTCTCTCCCATATCAAGCGCTGTCGATATCTGCTCCGCTGTCCATTCGCTGACACCGGCGTAGACTACTTTCCCCTGGGTGATCAAGTCATCCAATGCACGCAGCGTCTCCTCCAAAGGGACGGTCTCATCGAAACGATGGCATTGGTAAAGGTCGATGTAGTCTACACCTAACCGGCGCAGGCTGGCATGACAACCTTCCATGATATGTTTCCGACTCAAACCGCGGTCATTGGGTCCATTACCCATTGGAAAAAAGACCTTCGTCGCCAAAACATAAGAGGTTCTCGGGAAATCCTTAAGCGCCTTGCCCACCCGGATCTCCGCTTGACCTTCATTGTAGGCGTCGGCCGTATCGAAGAAGTTAATCCCCAGTTCATAGGCGCGGTGGATGCAAGCGGTGGCCTTTTCCTCCGCCACAGAATCCCCGTAGGTCAACCAGCTCCCCAAGGCCAATTCACTTACGCGAAGACCGCTGCGTCCCAGCGAACGATATTGCATCACTTCACCCTCCAAATCATTATGCCTTCTCCTATAGCCTTTCTCTCTTCGCCGACATTTCCCTTCTCAACGCCGCAAACCAACGAACCTTTTCTTTCAAGGGAATTGCGTTGAGTCCGCTGGTGGATGGCAGGACAAAATCGGCAACGCCATGGACGGCAGATTGTTCCCTTCGCCCCAAGGAGACCGTCTTTAATCCGGTAAAGTGCTTATAAACACCAATACCCACATACGCCGCGATCGACGGGCGATATTGTTCCAAAATTCTTCGTAACCTTTCGCTGCCTTCTCGATAGTCATGACGCGTCAAATCCTTGATTCCCAAGGTCGGACGGGCCACGAGATTGGTCAGTCCATAACCATACCCAGGCAAAAGCCTCCCATCGTCCTCGGGCGTCAACGGCTCTTGGATCAATCCGGATTGAAAGAGCAAGGGGAAGAATGCATTGCCCTTACCGGCATAGTGATGCCCTGTTTCGGCGGAACGAATCCCCGGATTGTAACCGATAAAGAGAATAATCATATCCTTGCCGAGATAATCGGGGAGACCATACATGGGAGCACCTCTTTTGCATTTACAAATAAACGCGTCGGTTTCCCGACACGTTATTTAGAGTGTTAAATCCTTAATCTTCATGCATCTCGATATGAACAAACGCCTAGCCTACCCTAGTCTAGCGATAAATCCGGCACCGCCCATCAGTAAAGCGGCCAAAAGGATACCCGGTATCAATAGATAACTGAGTACTCTGAAGAATAGTAACGCAAGAAACAGCCAAGATCCAACGCCTCTAAACTTAGCCATCGGTCCGTGCATACCCTTTGGCATCAAACTCTCCAAAATGCCGTATCCGTCCAGCGGAGGAATGGGTAGAGCATTTAGAGAGAGCAATATTATATTGACCATGACGCCAGCCTTTAAGAATTCAATAACCCATACCCAAATTGCAGCATTGGGCAACCCGGTGAGGATGACTTCCCGATAGGGACCGGCAAATCCAATGCTGTTCAGTCCAGGATAGATTCGATGAAGAATGACTCCTAAAGTCATTAAGAGAGACGTGGAGAAAAGCGCCAGCATAAAATTGATCGCCACCCCAGAGATGGAGACAGCGAAATTTCCTCGACGGTAATTTCGATAGTTTTCTGGGTTAACTGGCACCGGCTTCGCCCAACCAAAGACCACGCCTCCGGGCGCCATCAACATGATCCCGGGTAAAAGAATGCTGCCAAAGAGATCAACATGGTGAATGGGGTTTAACGAGATGCGCCCTTGTTTCGCCGCGGTGGAATCACCGGAGAAAAACGCTGTTATCGCATGGGCCGATTCATGAAGCACAATGGAGATGATTAATGCTAAAAAGTAAGCGATTTTAACAGGCCATGAGATCGGCGACGACTCTAAATCAAGACGAAATCCCAGATCAGCTCCTGTTAAACCCTCTGATAATGTCGTGAGTCCAAAGAGGCCCAACGCGATAATGGATAGAGTCAACCCAGCTTTGGCGATGTTCTTATCCCATGAGCGAAGGGGATTCATGCGAAGTTTAATCGATAGAACAAGAATCATGCTGGGAAACCAAAGACCGATATGGGGAAATGATTGTCTAGTGAACGGAAAGAAGATGAACGGAAGCAAACAAAGGATCCATACCGCACTTCGAGAAAGAACCGGTTCGACGCGCTCGTCGATTGACGGCAATTCATCATCGATCTCCGGGAGCGATTCTTCAACATACTCCACAACCTCAGCCGTTGCAGAGGTTTCAACGGAATAGTCCAACGTTACTCGAGGTTCCGTATGGTCTCTTTGCTCGTGCAACTCGATATAAAATCGTAGAATCTCCAAGTTATTCTTCATTCGGCCCGCGGCATATTCCAGGAGTTGGCAAGCTCCCTTCAGGTCTCCCGATGCCTCCATTGCACTTGCCTTCTTCAAGATTTTAGTAACCATCAAGCGATAAGTCCATCGATTTGCAACGAACCAAGCGACAAAGCCGAGAAACAATCCAATGCGCGGTTGCTGAAGAAGAATGGAAATAAGATAGATAATGGCTCCAATGACCACAGCCACTAGGAATCCTTCGGAACCTGGCAGCCTATATCTTATTTGATCGGAACGATGTTCCATTCAAAACGCTCCTTTCGCGAAACGAGAACACGATTTCATTCTAAATATTCGCTAATGTGCTTTTTGTTCCCTTCACTCAATTTGGTAAAAAAAAACGCCTTGCGGCGTCCTTTCTAAAACAGAATAAAGGCTTTGATTATTTAACCACGAAGAGCACGAAGTACACGAAGAACCAAATTAATTCAGCAAAATAGGAGTCAGAAGACAGGAGCCAGTATTCAGAATGCTCTGGAACAGTTATTGCGTCGATTCAAGGATTACGGTTATTATGACTAATAACTACTGAATTCCGACTCCTGAGTAATCTCAATAATCATATAATTATAATAACCTCTTACAGTCCACTCTCACCCTTTGCGTCTTTGCGCCTTT